>Ga0172371_10013317_pt1 | contig 10728 bp, 13 predicted proteins | sample Lak12m_FD_114543 | JGI IMG/M metagenome (GOLD analysis project Ga0172371, IMG submission 114543) | Freshwater microbial communities from Kabuno Bay, South-Kivu, Congo - kab_022012_12m | ecosystem: Environmental > Aquatic > Freshwater > Lake | place: Democratic Republic of the Congo: South-Kivu... | reverse complement strand
TCGCGGGAGGTCGTCGAGGCGCGATCCGTTGTCGCCCTGCAAGTTCCGAAGGATCCGGCGGGAAACGTCCTTCACATCCGCGACACGTTCTCTCAGGTAATCGTCCTGCACACCCGCAAGCGCTTCGGCATACTTCCCCGAAACGTCCTCGACAACAGCTTCAACGTTCAGTTTCCGTTCACGGATGTCCCGCACGATCTGCTCGATGAAGCACCTGTCGTCCAGCACCATCAGGTGGGCATCGAGTATGCTGGCGTCCTCGCGCCCCGTGTGGTCAACCATGTCTTTCTGGATCTGCTTGAGCTGCTTCCTGGTTTCCATCAGGGCTTCTTCAAGGCGCGAAATCTCATGATCAATCTGCCCCTGCTTCACCGTCTTCCGCTGAACGCGAAGGGCGCTTGGAGCGACCAGGAACACGTTTCCTACAACAACACCGGGAGAAACGCCGATCCCGTGAAGCGTCACATCCTGACCGGCGTTCTTCCTGCTCCTGGGCATCCCCTGCTACTCCTCTTCGAACTTGCCTTCTACCAGCTTCTGCAACTCATTCAGGACCTGCTCCGCGTCCGAACCGTCGGCGGTAACCGTGATTTTAGAGCCGCACGATGCTTCAAGCGTCATCATTCCCATTATGCTCTTGCCCGAGACCTTGTTGCCGTCCTTCTCAACAATAACGTCGGCCTCGAACCGCGAGCAGGTCTTGACAAACAGTGCAGCCGGCCGGGCATGTATCCCGTACTGGTTACGGATCATAAACTCTCGCGTAATGCCCATGCTATGGTCTTTCCCTATTCACTTACCATCTTTGTACCCGTCATCAGGGACATGAGTTTCTCGTCAAGCTCCTTGGCGGCATCGTGCCCGAGGCGCCTCAGTTTCTGATCAAGCGCCGCGGCCTCAATAACATTGGCAAGATCGCGTCCGGGCGCAACAGGAATCATGACCTGCGGAACGCTCACCCCGAGGATACTCTTCGTACGCATTATCGAACCGCTGCGATCCTCATCATCGCGCGTGCCCTGTTCACAAAGCGTCGCAACCAGGTCAAGTTTCTTCTCTTCGCGCACTGAAGCGACCCCGAACAGGCTCGGCACATGGATGATGCCGATGCCGCGTATCTCCATGTGATATCGTGTCACGTTTACCGGGGACCCGATGACGGATCCGGCACTGTCCACGCGAAGCTCGGTTATGTCGTCCGAAACCAGCGCAGCTCCCTTGCGAATAAGTGCAAGCGCGGCCTCGCTCTTCCCCATGCCGGGCTTGCCTTCGATCAGAACACCTATCCCCATGAGCTCTACCATCGTCCCATGAGCTTTGACCTTGGGAGCTGCGAGATTCTCAAGGAGCATCGTCGCCGCATTCACGAAATCCATCGTAACCATCCGCGAACGCAACACCGGAACGCCGGCCTCTGTGGCCATATTGAGCAGTTCGGGGAACACCTTCTTGTTGCGCGTAACAACAATGCACGGAATCTGCCTGCTCAGGAACCCCTTCAATCGCTCCATCCGCTCGACTTCCCGGAGCGACGCCAGGTATGAATGCTCCGCCAGTCCCATGACCTGCACGCGGCGGAACGCGAAATAGTTGAAAAAACCCGCCAGTGCAAGGCCGGGACGATTGATCGCGATCTCCTGTATCCGCCGTTTCAGCTTGTCCTTGCCCGCAACCAGATCCAACTGGAGCGGCTCGCGTCCCTTGTCCAGGAACTCCTCCACCGTCACAGGCTGGTGCTGTTTGGCGACACCCGTCATCGACGTCAGGCCGAGGCCCCTTTCTTCGTCATGGCTTTCTTCATGTCAGTCTTGTGGTCGTGCATCTTGTCGGAAGCACGGCGCAACTGGCGTTCAACCTTGTCAAACGAAGCATCCACGCAGGCCAGCATGTTGTCGCTCGTTTCCTTGGCCTCCACGCGCAGATGATGCTTTGCCTGCACTATCACCTCGGCCACACCCTGGTGGCGTACGTGATCCAGCACCACGTGGATGTGCTCTACCGGCTTGAACTCGTCCAGAAAGGCCTGCGCTTTCTGCCGTGCGTATAACTGTATCTCCTCTGTAGCATGCATGTGCCGCGCGGTAATCTCGATCGACATGTCTGCTCCTTTCCTACATTCTGAATTCTTTCCCGAGATACAGACGCCTGCTCATCTCGTCCTGGACCAGGAACGAGCTCACGCCCTCCCTCAGAATCTTCCCGTCGTGCAACAGGTATGCCCTGTCAACAACAGCCAGCGTTTCACGAACGTTGTGATCTGTTACCACTATACCCAGACCACGGTCCCGAAGGCACGTAATAATTCGCTGGATATCCTGGACTGCAAGCGGGTCGACACCGCTGAACGGCTCGTCAAGCATAAGGATTGACGGGCTGGTAACGAGTGCACGGGAAATCTCCAGCTTGCGCCGTTCCCCTCCGCTCAGCGTGTACGCCTTCTGGTCTTCCACTCTCCTCAACCCCAGGTCCTCCAGGAGGGCATCCGCACGGCTGTTACTCTCTTCCCGGGTCAATTCAAGCATCTCAAGAATGGCCATGACGTTTTCCCGGACGGTCATCTTGCGAAACACCGACGGCTCCTGGGCAAGATAACCCATTCCCATCCTGGCCCGCTTGTAGACAGGCATCCCCGTCACGTTCCTGCCGTCATAATTGACCGTTCCGGAGTCTGGATGAACAAGCCCCACGATCATGTAGAAAGTCGTTGTCTTGCCCGCACCGTTTGGCCCCAGCAACCCGACAATCTCACCGCGTTTCACGTACATGGACACGCCATCTACAACATTCCTGCCGTGGTAACGCTTGCGGACATCACGCACCTCGAGCATGGGTGTTGATTCGGCCGCCTCACGCTGCACAACAGTTCCCGATGATACTGTTTCACTCGTCATGGCGTTATCCCGGCAGGAGCCAGCAGACTCGCGCCTGCCGACGACCCGGTTCCAGTGTGTTCCATCTGTACGTTGCCCGTAGCTTTCACCGACTCCACGTCATTCTTCTCGAGCTGGAACACGATCTCGTCTGCCCTCACGGTATCAGATGGTCTCTTCAGCACAGCCTGGCCGGTCAACTTGACCTGCCCGGTCGTAACATAATAGTTGGCCTTGTCACATGTCGCCACGCGGTCGCCGTTCCGCAGCACCACTTCACCCATGAGGACAATCTCGCCCTCCTTCACAAGGTAAATGGCTTTGTGGCAGACACCGCGACTGCCTTCATGGGTCAGGTTGACATTTCCCGCTGCGGTCGCGGACTTTGCGCCGCCGGCTGGATCGAAGAGTATCGTGAGCTTGTCGGACTTGACCTTCAGCACCGGGTCAACGACCTCGACATTGGTCTCAAACACGGCCATTGAACGCTTGTAGTCATACTCAAGCGTCTTTGACGTAACCACTGTGCTCTGGCGGACCGCAACCGGGGCCTGCCCCAGAACCCGTGCCGGAAGAACCAGCATGAGGCATGCGCACATCACCGCCCGGATGGTCGACAGAATTCTCACTTCCCCATCACTCCGCGGACCCTGAGCCAGCATCACCATTTGCGTTACCTTTCACCCCGAACGCCCCAAGGTCAAGTTTGGTACGGTCGTACGACAGGACCACCTTCACATCACTGAAAAGACGCACCATTTCTTTCTTCGAATCAAGTTCACAGCCCTTCCCCGAGATACTGAGCCCTGTCTTGGCAAAGCGTACATTGGACGAGGAGTTGATTGATCCGTCTTCCCTGTCAAATTCACAGGTATCTACGGAAAGGACGGACTCCAGTTTCCCATCAAGATCGTAGAATTCGAGCCTGACCTCGGATGCCTTCACCGGTCCATCGGCGGGAATGCATGCCACACCCGCCATCAACTGCACCTTCACCCTGCCGTCGTCATAGTGCTCGAACGGAAGTCGCAGGTCTTCCATCACCGTCGCCGTCTCGCTCTCATCGGCGGCAAAGGTTGCCACGGTCGCGCAGATCAGTATGCAGGCCAGTCCGCCGCACCATCTGCTCCGACTATCTGTCACCGACAATCTCATGAATGCTCCTGAGTGCCTTCCACAAGGGGGCGATACCTGCCAGCGGGATCATGTTGTCCCGGTCCGAAAGCGCCGTTGCGGGCCTGATGTGCGTTTCGACAAAAACAACATCGCATGCGCCCGTTGCAACGGCCGCCCTCGCCAGCGCCGGCGCCCAGCAGCCGTCACCCGACGAACTTGAACCTGCCCCGCCGGGCTTCTGCACACTGTGCGTTGCATCGAAAACAACCGGATAGCCCAGCTCGCGCATCACCAGCAGGCTCCGCATGTCCGCCACGAGGCTGTTGTAACCGAAGGATGCGCCGCGCTCGGTGAGAAGAATCCGCCTGTTCCCGGTCGATTCTATCTTCTCCACGATATTGGCCATGTCCCACGGTGCAAGAAACTGGCCCTTCTTCACATTCACCGGCTTGCCGGTCTCGCCTGCAGCCAGCAACAGGTCTGTCTGCCTGCACAGGAAAGCAGGAACCTGGATCACGTCAACAACGCCCGCAGCCATCTCAGCCTGTTCCGGCGTGTGTACATCCGTCAGGACGGGCAACCCCGTCTTCTCCTTCACTTCCCTGAGAACATCAAGCCCGGCCTTCATGCCCGGCCCCCGGAACGAACGCACAGAGGAGCGGTTTGCCTTGTCATATGACGCCTTGAATATCAGCGGAATCCGCTGGCGCCGCGCGACGTCACGCAGGCGTTCAGCTATCGCCACGCAGACTTTGCGGCTCTCAATAACGCACGGCCCGGCGATGAGAACAAGGGGACAGCCTGCGCCGATGCGAATCGTACCAACATTGACAACACGTCTCACCTTGCATCCTCCGATAAACCTTCAGCCTTTGCCACGCAACAGGATCGCCTCAATACGCGGCACATCCTCCGGTGTATCAACGCCGATCCCGCTTCCAGTCGTCTCCAGAACCGCAATTTTCGCCCCTATGTGGAGAGCCCTCAACTGCTCCAGCTTCTCCAACTGCTCAAGCTCGCATGGCGGTTCCTTCACGACCCGCTCAAGGAATGCGCGCCTGTATGCGTATATGCCGAGGTGCCTCATCCTGCGCACTGGTCCCGCCGGCGATCCCGCGTCCCGCTGGAAAGGGATCGTCGCACGGGAGAAGTACATTGCGCGTCCCGTGCCGTCACAAACGACTTTCACCACCGATGTCTGCCCCGCAAGCACCTGGTCCGTGAACGGTTCAGCCGCCGTCGCCATGTCCCACGACGCATCTTTCTCCATAACCGTCACAAGCCTGTCTATCAGTGCCGGGTCGATCAGCGGTTCGTCGCCCTGTATATTCACTATCACATCGGCCCTGCGCCCGGCCACGGCTTCGGCTATCCTGTCGGTGCCGGACGGGTGGTCGGCCCGCGTCATCACGGATTTGCCGCCCATGCTTTCAACGGCCCGGCTGATCCGTGCGTCGTCGGTTGCAACCAACACTTCATCCAGCCGTTCTGCCTGCTTCGCACGCTCCAGCACCCACTGTATGAGCGGTTTCCCTGCGACTGAAGCAAGGCTCTTGCCGGGGAAACGCGTCGAACCCCACCGTGCCGGAATGACGCCAACGGCTTTCACATCCCCACCCTATGCTCCCTTTCCACGCAGGTTCCATTCCATGCACTCCAGCAATTCGTGCGGCAGGCAGGTGGCGGTCCCGAGTTTGCCGACAACCACCCCGGCGGCGTAGTTTGCGAGCGAAGCGGCTTCGATGTCGGTGGCGCCGGCGGCCAGGGCAAGCGTCGCTGTGCCGATCACCGTATCACCCGCGCCGGATACGTCAAAAACCTCGCGCGCGCGAGTCGGTATCATCTCGGGTTCGCCGGAACGGCTCAGCAGGTACATTCCGTGCGCGCCCAGCGTGACAATCAGGAGCTCCGGCGACCACTTCTGCTGCAGGATATGTCCTATCCTGGCCAACTCGCCCTGCGCCACAGGGTCATCATCCTGTATCTTCGTTGTGAGTCCGGCAGCCAGCCTGGCCTCGCGATAGTTCGGCGTGGCAAGGCGCAACCCCTCGATTCGCAATGACTGGTTGTCCTTGGGATCAAGCGAAACGGCAACACCGGCAGCACGGCAACCCGTCATCACCCGGTCCACCACGCCCTGGCTCACGACTCCCTTGCTGTAGTCTTCAACGATAACAGAAGATACGTTTGGAAGCAGCGACTGCAGGAGGCCGTCAAATCCGTTCATCCGGCCCTCGACCTTGTCCCGCGACTCCTCCCTGTCCACGCGCACGACCTGCTGCCGCCCGGCCACTATCCTCGTCTTCACCGTGGTCTGCGGGCCTTGCATCGTCATGACGCCTGCCGTATCGATGCCGGCGGTCTCAAGGAGTCTCTTCAGTTCATCGCCCGCCGCGTCGGTGCCGACAACCCCGGCCACAACAGCCTGGCCGCCGAGCGACTGTATGTTCAGGGCCACGTTTGCCGCACCACCCGGCCTGCTGTACTCGTGCGTCACCAGCACAACTGGGACCGGCGCTTCAGGTGATATCCTGCTGACAGACCCCACCACGTACCGGTCCAGCATCAGATCGCCGACCACCAGTATCCGCTTGCCCGAAAACCGACCCAGCAGTTCCCGGGCTCTTTCAAAACTCATCATTCCCCGTACTCCCAGAAATCAGGAACAGCATCATCGCTGTCAGCCCGCTCTATCTCGATGTAATCCTGCCCCTCCAATGCGAGCCACACCCGTTCCACCTTGACGCATGTCGCCCCGCCGACAACCTGGAATTCGTCAACCGCCAGGCGATGGAAGAAGGCACGTCGTCCCGGAAGGCTGACGGGTGAGCAGTCGAATTCCAGTCCCGTCACCAGCGTGAGAACCCTGTTGTCCGCGTCCGTCCATTGTATCGTGCAGTCCTTCAGGCTTACCGCCAGCCATCTCCGGAAAGGTACCACAAGTCTTGATACTTCATCTATTCGCTTTTCGGGCAGGCCACCTACTCCTTCGAACACGGCGGGTGACCACTGGTCCCCCACGCCACGCGCCAGGCGCAACTGTCCCTTCGCGACCTTCAGTTTCAGGCCGCTTCGCCAACCCGGCCCAAGCCTGATTTCCGATGCCTTGAAGCCGTGCGTGCCCTGGGCAAAATCCGCCGTTTCCACGTTCTCAAGCACCAGGTCATATGGCCACCCGATCCGCGTGGAACCAACTGTCACATCCATCCCAACCCGACCGGTCAACCACGATTGACAGAGCCGCCGCACACCTTCAGTCCGTGCCGCAAACACACCCACTATCATCAAAGCCACGACGACAAGGACAAGGCCCATAAGGAAACGCCAGAACGGTCCTCGTCCCCCGCCCTGCGAAACGATACGCATATTGCCATCTCCCGCGTCCTGTCCCATTGGCCACCTCGCATCCTGCCGGAAGACTCCAAACCTGCCTGCTCTTACTCTTCCGCGTCCGGCTGCCGAACCAGTTTCGGACGCTCGCCGAACAGCGCCCTGCCCGGACGGATCCAAGCGGCGCCTTCCTCGATCGCAACTTCAAAATCTTCCGACATCCCGATCGACATTCCAAGGTCATTCCCGCCGACGTATTGCCGGCAGCTGTCCCGCAATTCGCGCAGCTTCCGGAAGAACGGTCGCGACTGCTCCGGGTCCGGGTCGTACGGCGGAATGGTCATCAACCCCGCAAGCTCGACGTTCGCCAGCGACGCCCCGCGTTCAAACACACCCGCAACGGCATCCGGCGCCATCCCGGACTTGCTCCGTTCACCGGACACATTCACCTGGAGACACGCGGCAATGCGCTTACCCGCAGCCGCAGCCTCCCTGTCGACCCTCGCAAGCAGGTCCCATGAATCGACGGAGTGAATCATCGAAAACATCCTGACGGCATCACGCGCCTTGTTGGACTGCAGATGCCCGATCATATGCCAGTCGATATCACTCGAACACGCCGGGATCTTGTGCTTCGCCTCCTGTATCCTGTTTTCGCCGATACACCTGATCCCGTTGCGGCACGCTTCCTCGACCGCGTCCGGACCGAATCCTTTTGCCACCGCGACAATGTGAACCGATCCTGGGTCCCTCCCGACCCTTGCGCTGGCCGCCCGGACCCTTTCCATCACACGGTCCAGCCGCGCCGCAAAAGTTTCACTTTCCGCTCTGACCACGGCGCCCACCACTGGTCCCCTCCTGCTCAACAACGCGTCCACGGACTGCACGCGCCAGCGTAACCGGATCCGAATAGGCCAGGCCGCTGCCGGCGGGCAGGCCCGACGCCAGTCGCGAAACCTTCACGGGCAGGCCCTTGAGGCACTCGGTCAGCCACGCCGCCGTGGCATCACCCTCCATGTCGGTGCTCAAGGCCAGTATCACCTCTTCGAATCGCCCTGCCTTCAGCCGCTTGACGAGCGGCTCAAGCGCCAGGTCGGCCGGACCGTCGCCCTTCGCCGGGGACAGCTTTCCCATGAGCACATGGTAGCGACCGTGGTATCCGCCCGAGCGTTCCATCAGGATAATGTCCGACGGTTCCTCCACAACACACAACAACGTGTCATCACGGCCCGTCGCCGTGCAGAGACGGCACGGATTCTCGTTCACGACGGTGATGCTGCCGCATTCACGGCAGACATTGATGGTCTTGTCCGCCTCAACCAGCGCCTGGGTCAGGTCCCTGAGCAGGGCATCCTCCCTCCGGACCAGCCGGATAGCCATCCGTTCTGCGCTGCGGCGACCGATGCCGGGCAACCTGGCAAGGCAGGCGGCAAGACGGTCGAGCGACGGAAACTCCGACATGAGCCGCTCCTCCTGGCTATCCCTTCAACATGTCCGCCAACCCGCTGAGGCCCCCGCCGCCGGCAAGCTTCGACATCCGCTCCCCGGCCTGCTTCTTGGCAGCCTCAAGGGCGCCGTTCACGCCCGCCGCAATAAGATCTTCCAGCTTCGCCACCCGCGCCGGGTCAAGAAGCGACGGATCTATCTTCACCTGTTTCACGGTCATGTCGCCGCGGGCTGTCACCTTCACCATGCCCCCGCCCGAGGCATGCTCAACCGTCTCACGTTCCAGTTCCTTCTGCACCTGCTTCATTTGCCGCTGCATGGCAGTTGCCTGCTTCACCATGTCAAAGATATTGCCCATCGATCCGATCTCCTCACGCGCTGTTTGTTACCGCACCTCGACTATCCCCCCGCCAAAAGTGTCCAGCACCTTCTTGACGGTCGGGTCTTTCACCCATTCCTGCGGCGACTTCCCGGAAGCCTTGCCGCCGCCCTGTTTGCCCGAACTCTTCTCCGTGCCCGGAACAGCCGTCGATGGCGCTTTTTCAGCCGGCTTTCGTGCCGTGGCAGCAAGATCACCGGACACAAGCTCGATCTGGACCGCTCGGCCCAGGACCGATCCCATCGCATGCTCCACGGCCTTGCGGTTCCTCGGCTGCTCAAGAACCTTCATCTCGGCGGCGAACTCGGAATCCACGGCTACTCTCACAAGATCGCCTTCGATGGCGACCGGGCGCGCATCAGTCAGGCCGGCGCGAACCTGCAGTGATATCCTGGCCGCCCGCTCAACCACGCCTCGCCAGTCCCCCGTGAGCCGGCCAAGCTCATCACCGCCCGCTGCAGGTCCGGCGGCTGATTCCTTCGCAGCCGGTTCGGCCCGCGGTGCTGCGTGATCCTGGCCCCGTCCCTTCTCAACCGCTGTTGCCGGGGCCGAAGCCTGCGCCCTTGGCGGCGGCTCGGGCAAAGGATTTCCCGCCCGCATTTCCTGCACCTGGCGGACAATCTCGTCCAGCGAAACAACCGTTGCCGCCCGCGCGCAACGGACCATCAGCATCTCGAACAACGTGCGACGGGAGAGCGAATAGCGCATCTTGTCCTCTCCCTCCATGAGCATGGTCACGATGCGCAACACGCGCTCGCCGTCGGTCCCCCGCGCCATCTCGCTCAGCCACTCAATCGAACCGCTGGTCAGTTCAAGGTTCTCGCCCGGCGACGACACGCAGAGGCACACCAGGATGTCGCGAAACACCCGGAGCAGGTCCACGAGAAGGCGCTGGAAATCCTTGCCGACGGAATCAAGCTCGGCGGCCTGGTCAATCAGGGCCGGGATATCGCCCTTGAGTATCGATTTGACGAGACGCTCCAGCATCTCGCGGGACGTGAGGCCAAACACCGTGAGCACATCGGCTTCCTTGATCGTCGTGCCGCAAAAAGCGATCAGCTGGTCAAGCGCCGACTCGGCGTCACGCAGGCCGCCGTCGCTCCCGCGGGCAATCGCCATGAGCGCGTCCTCGTCAACCTTCACCTTCTCGTCCTTCACTATCTCGCGCAGGCGGTCGGCAATGCGGGGCGTCGGAATACGGCGCAGGTCGTACCGCTGGCAGCGCGATATGATCGTGGGAAGGAGCTTCTCGGGCTCGGTCGTGGCAAAAAAGAACTTCACGTGGGCCGGCGGCTCCTCGAGGGTCTTCAGCAGCGCGTTGAAGGCCGCCTGGCTGAGCATGTGCACTTCGTCGATGATGAATATCTTGTACCGGCCCTTGACGGGCGCGTACTTGACGGTGTCCCGCAGCTCCCGCACCTGTTCAACGCCGTTGTTCGACGCACCGTCAATTTCCATGACATCGAGGTTGCTTCCTTTGCCTATCTCGATGCATGAATCACACTTGTCGCAGGGGGTCACGGTCGGCCCCTCGACGCAATTCAGGGACTTCGCGAATATCCTGGCAAGGGAAGTCTTGCCTATGCC
>Ga0172371_10013316_pt1 | contig 10728 bp, 11 predicted proteins | sample Lak12m_FD_114543 | JGI IMG/M metagenome (GOLD analysis project Ga0172371, IMG submission 114543) | Freshwater microbial communities from Kabuno Bay, South-Kivu, Congo - kab_022012_12m | ecosystem: Environmental > Aquatic > Freshwater > Lake | place: Democratic Republic of the Congo: South-Kivu... | reverse complement strand
CGGCTGCAGAAGGTGATGAAGTTCCTCCGCGGGGAGGGCAAAGTCACCGAAAGCAACATGGGCGAGGCCCTCAAGCAGATCCGCCTCGCGTTCCTCGAAGCCGACGTCAATTACAAGGTCGTCAAGGACTTCGAGGCGAAAATTAAGATCAAAGCTCTAGCCCAGACGGTCCTGGACAGCCTGACGCCCGGCCAGCAGGTCATCAAGATCGTCCGGGACGAGCTGACCGGGATCCTGGGCACGACGGACAAGCCGGTGACGTTCGCCTCCGCTCCGCCTTCGATATTCATGCTCGTCGGCCTGCAGGGAAGCGGCAAAACCACGACCTGCGGCAAGCTGGCCCGCTGGGCCGGCGGAAAGGGAAAAAAACCGATTCTCGTTTCGTTCGACCTCAAGCGACCCGCCGCCCAGGACCAGCTCCGGACGATCGCCGGCCAGCTGCATCTGCCGTTTTATGAGATGACGGCGGCGGCCATGGCTCAACCGAAGAGAGCCCTGGCCGACCTTCTCGTTCATACCCGAAACCACGGCTACGACCTGCTGCTCGTGGACACGGCCGGCCGCCTCCATATCGACGACGAATTGATGGACGAATTGAAGTTCGTCAAGGACGCCCTTTCCCCGATCGAAACGATCTACGTCGGCGACGCCATGACCGGCCAGGACGCGGTTAAAAGCGCCAAGGCCTTCGCCGAGCGGATCGGCCTGACTTCGATCGTCCTGACCAAGCTCGACGGGGACGCCCGGGGAGGCGCGGCCTTGTCGATCGTCGCCGTCACCAACGTCCCGATCAAGTTCATCGGCGTCGGCGAGAAATTCGACAAGCTCGAAGTCTTCCATCCCGACCGGATGGCCTCCCGCATCATGGGGATGGGCGACATTTTGGGCTTGATCGAGAAAGCGGAGCAAGAGACGGATCTCAAAGAAGCCGAGGAAATGGCCCGGCGGCTCCGCAAGCAGGAATTCAATTTCGACGATTTCCGGTCCCAGCTCCGCCAGATCAAGAAGATGGGATCGCTCGACGGGCTGCTGGGCCATCTGCCCCAAGCCGGGCCGTTCAAAAAGCTGGCCGGGGCCCAGGTGGACGAAAAGCGCCTTCTCCACTACGAAGCGATCATCAGTTCGATGACCGCCGAGGAGCGGGCCGATCCGAAGATCATCAACGGCAGCCGGCGGCTGCGGATCGCCCGGGGCAGCGGCCGGCCGGTCAACGAGGTCAACCAGCTCCTGCGCCAGTTCCAGGAAATGCGGTCGATGATGAAGAAGTCGGCCTTCCAGAAAATGTTTTCCTCGTTTAAATAGGGCGGCCGGAAACGGCCGGGTGGAAAGGAGCACTTCCGATGTATGTGGCCTGCGTCAGCATTTGGCTCAAGCCGGGCTTCGAGAACGCCTTCCTCGAAGCGTCGCGGAAAAATCACGAGGGCACCCGGCGGGAGCCGGGAAATTTACGATTCGATGTTTTGAGGCACGAGGACGATTCTCTCCGGTTCATGTTGTATGAGGTTTACCGGACGAAAGAAGATCTTGCCGCTCATCAAAAGACGGCCCATTACCTGGCCTGGAAGGAAACCGTGGCCGAGTGGATGGCCCAACCGCGCCAGGGTGTCAAGTACTGGAGTTTAATGCCGGCTGATTTGCCGGAGGCCTGGTAGGCCGGAAAAGTTATCCCATGATGTTTGAATGGTCTCTTCCCGCGAGCATCGTCTTCGGACGCGGCTCGATCGGCGAGATCGGACTGCGCGTCGCCGGATTCGGCCGGCGGGTGCTGTTCGTGCGGGACGGAGGGCTCCCGGAGAGCGGCGGAGCGCTTGATGCGGTGCGCGGGCGGCTTGAATCGGCTGGGCTCTCGATTAAAGAAGAAGTCGTCAAAGGAGAACCGACCGTCGAAGGTGTTGATGAAATCGTCCGCCGGGCCCGATCGTTTTCGCCCGAGGCCGTTTTAGGCTTGGGCGGCGGCAGCGCGATGGACACGGCCAAAGCCGCGGCCGGCCTGCTCGGGAACGGCGGCGAAGTCCTCGATTATCTGGAAATCATCGGGAAAGGGAAGCCGTTTGAGCGCCCGGCCGTTCCGCTGATCGCCGTTCCGACCACGGCCGGGACGGGATCGGAGGCGACGCGAAACGCCGTACTGACGAGCAGGGCGCATGGCGTCAAAGCCAGTCTTCGCGGGCACGCTCTTCTGCCGAAGCTGGCTTTGGTCGATCCGGCTTTGACGGATTCGCTCCCGGCCGACATCACGGCGTCCACAGGTTTGGACGCTCTGACCCAGTGCCTCGAATCCTTTCTGGCCATCAAGGCCAATCCTTTCACTGATGCCCTGGCGTTAGAGGGTTTGCGCCGGGCAGCCCGGTCGCTCGAACGAGTCTGCCGAGGCGGCGACGTCCCGGACGCCCGGGACGACATGTCGCTTGCGGCTTTGTTCAGCGGCATCTGCCTGGCCAACGCCGGCTTGGGAGCTGTCCATGGGCTGGCCGCGGCCATCGGCGGGAAATTTCCGGCTCCGCATGGAGCGGTTTGCGGACGGCTTCTGCCCCCGGTCTTTTCCGAAAACGTCCGGGCTTTGGCCGCTTCTTCCGCCGGCCGTCCCGCGCTGGTTAAATGTCTCAGCATCGCGGCGATTTTTCTCCCGAACGAAAAGGCGAGCGAGGAGACGCGCCTGGCCCGGCTCAGCGAGCGATTGTTCAATCTTGTCTCGGATCTTAAAATCCCAGGATGGGCTTTCTACGGAATCGCCGAAGCCGATCTTCCCGCGCTTGCCGCCGCTGCCGCCCGCTCGAGCTCCATCCGCCAGAATCCGGTCGTCCTTTCCGAATCCACTCTCGTCGAAATCCTCCGCAGCGCGCTTTAAAAATCACTCGTTCCAATTACATTTGTCCAAAACCTGCTCCCCTGAAGCCGTCCGCTCTGGCCGAAATCCGCGCTATTTTTAAATCTCGATAAGACAACGCTTAGAATATCCGGCATTTTAATTTGGGTTTCTTTCATTTTTCGGTTATCCCTCTCTCGAGGCGGCGAAGGGCGTCACTTTGCCGATCCCCTTTTGCGGATCGCTAATTCATCGACTCTCAATTTATTTTGCGAGGATAAATGGATGAGGAAATGATGCCCAGAGCGGAGCGCTTCGTGATTTCTTAACATCACCCGCCCAGCCAAACCCGCCGACTTAGCCCGATCGCCATATGTCATGCTTTCTGTCGGAATCTCCGGTATAAAGAGCCGCGTGTTTATCCCTCTCGAGACGGCGAAGGGTATCGTCTTGACGCACCTCTTTGACGGATTGAGGTTTTTCGGCTCTCAATTATTTTGCGGAGATATATGAAGGGGGAAAGGATTCCGGGAGCGGATCGCTACGTGATTTCTTAACGTCACCCGCCCAGCCAAATCCGCCGAATTGGCCCAACCTCTCAAAGTCAGGCCTTCTGTCGGAATCTCCAGATAAAAGTCGGGCGTGTATCCTCTCGAGGCGGCGAAGGGCATCGCCTCGACGATCCCCGTTGGGAGGGGGGACCCACTTGTGGGGGGAACCGCACACTGGTTCCCGGGGCCGGGGAGCTAGAGGCGATACCCTGAGCAAAGCCGTAGAGAGGGCCGATCCGGCTCCTGGAGATTCCGACACGCCTTTATTGACTTTCGCGCAGATTTTGGCTATCATCTTGAATCCATTTCTACAGGAACGGAACATAAACCCATGATGTCACTGCGTTTAATGAGATTCGGAGCGAAAGGCCAGCCGGCCTACCGGGTTGTCGTCATCGACTCCAAAAAGCCCCGGGAAAGCAAGGCCAAAGCGATTATCGGCTCGTATAATCCCCTGACCGACCCCGCCGAAGTCAAAATCGACCTGGAAAAGGCCAAATACTGGCTGGGCCGCGGGGCCAAGCCGTCGGAAACCGTCAAGTCGCTTCTGGCCAAGCTGCAGAAAGCGGCTCCCAAAGCCTGATTTCCCCGTTTTTCCCGCAAGGAGGCCGACGGTGAAGGAACTCGTCGAATTGATCGCTCAGGCGCTGGTGGACCAGCCGGAGAAGGTCGTCGTGAACCAGGTCGAAAGCGAAGAAGGCACGGTTCTCGAGCTCGAAGTCGCCCCCGACGATCTGGGCAAGGTGATCGGCAAGCAGGGCCGCACGGCTCGGGCCATCCGCATGATCCTCAACGCGGCCGGGATGAAGCTGAAGCGCCGCTACAGCCTCGACATCAAGGAAAAATAGCCCCGTGAAACGCCTGGGCCGGATCCTCCGAACCCAGGGCCGCCGGGGGGAAATGAAGGCGGCCCTGGACGCCGCCCCCGGGGAACAAGGTTTTTTTTTCGAATTTTCGTCAAAGAGCGCGACGGGTTCCGCGAATACGAAGTCGAATCCCTCGCCCCGTATAAAAACGCGCACACGCTGAAGCTCCGGGGGATTGATTCGATCGGAGATGCGGCCCGGCTGGCCGGGCGCGAAATCTTCGGCGGCGACGAAGACGTCGCCCCGCTTGGGGAAGGCGAGTTCCTTCCCGAGGACCTGGCCGGGTGCCTGGTCGCGACGAAGGACGGCCGGATCGCCGGCCGGGTGAAGGCGGTCTGGGAGACGGGCGGCGCGCCGCTTCTGGTCCTGGACGCGGAGAAGGGAAAGGCCGAGATTTACATCCCGTTCTCCCGGACGATCTGCCCGGAGATCGACGTGCGGGCCAAGAGGATCGTCATCGACCCGCCCGACGGCCTTTTGGACTTAAATGAGATTTGATATAATTACGATCTTTCCGGAGATGTTTCCGGGCGTTTTTGCCCAGGGAATCATCGCCCGGGCCGTCCGGGAAGGGCGGCTCGACCTGCGGGTGCATGACCTGCGTGAGCACACGACGGACAAGCACCAGCAGGTGGACGACCGGCCGTTCGGCGGCGAGGAAGGGATGGTCTTCAAGCCCGAGCCCGTCTTCGCCGCGGTCGAAGCGGTCCGGGGTCCGGAGGACACGCCCGTCTATCTGCTGTCCGCGGCGGGCCGCAAGTTCGACGACGCGCTGGCCCGGGAGATGGCTCTCCGGCCGCAGGTCGTTTTGATCTGCGGCCGCTACGAAGGCGTGGACGAGCGGGTCGCCCTCCATCTGGCCACGGAAGAGATCTCGATCGGCGATTACGTGGTCACCGGGGGGGAGCTTCCGGCGATGGTCGTCGTCGACGCCGTCGCCCGGCATGTGCCGGGCGTGGTCGGCAAGGAAGGGTCGGTCCGCCGGGAATCGTTCGCCGAAGGGATGCTGGATTATCCCCAGTACACCCGCCCCCGGGAGTTCCGGGGGATGGAGGTTCCGGAGGTCCTGTTTTCCGGGGACCACGCCAGGATCGAAGCCTGGCGGCGCCGCAAGGCGCTGGAGAAGACCCGGCGGATGAGGCCCGACCTCTTCGCCCGGCTGGAGCTGTCGCCGAAGGATCTGAGGGCGCTCGAAGAAATTTTCGACGAAAGGAACGAACAATGAGCCTGATGCAAACGGTGGAAGACAAGGTTTTAAAAAAAGATCTGCCCGCTTTCAACGTCGGCGACACGGTCAAGGTCCACGTGCTGATCAAGGAAGGCGACAAGGAACGCGTCCAGATTTTCCAGGGCGATGTGATCGGCAAGAAGGGCCGCGGGATGAGCGAGACGTTCACCGTCCGCAAGGTGTCCTTCGGCATCGGCGTGGAGCGCATCTTCCCCCGCCAGTCGCCCTGGGTCAAGAACGTCGAAGTCGTCCGCAGCGGGCGCGTCCGCCGGGCGAAGCTCTATTACTTGCGCAATCTGAAAGGCAAAGCGGCCAAGCTCCGCGAAAACCGCTGATCTCCGCCTTGCCCGATTTTATCAGGGAACGCCGGCACCTCGGGGCGGGGCGGTCGATCATCGCCGGCGTGGACGAGGCCGGACGCGGCGCGCTCTGCGGGCCCGTGGTCGCGGCCGCCGTCGTTTTCCCCTCCTCCTGGTATGACGGTCCGCGTCCCGAATGGGTCGACCGGATCGACGACTCCAAGCGCCTCACGCCCCATCGCCGCGAAATCCTTTCCCGCCGGATCCGGAAAGAGGCCGTCGTCGGCCTCGGCTTGGCCGGCAACGCCGAGATCGACGCCCTTAACATCCTCCGGGCCACCCGCGAAGCCATGATCCGGGCGGTGGCGGCCCTGCCCGCGGTTCCCGACATGGTCCTCGTGGACGGTCTTCCGGTGCGGGATTTCCCGCGGCCGCAGGAGGCCGTGGTCGGCGGCGACCGGGCCTGCCTGTCCATCGCCGCCGCTTCGATCGTGGCTAAAGTCTTCCGGGACCGGCTGATGGTCCGGTTCGGCCGGCGTTTTCCCGGTTACGGGCTGGAGCGCCATAAAGGCTACGGGACGCGGGCCCACTACGAGGCCCTGGCGATTTTTGGGCCGACCCCTTTTCACCGGAAGTCGTTTAATTTACAATACCAGCAGAAGCTATTCTGAATCCCATGGCTACCAAGGCTTCCGACCGAGCGAAGATCACCGAGAAGGCGGAACACTTCGTCAAGGCCGGCAAGCTCGAGGAAGCGGTCGCCGAATATCAAAAGCTGCTCGACGGCTCCGGCCAGGACATCGCCATCGCCAACATCATCGGCGACCTCTGCCTCCAGCTGGGGCAGGAGGATCGGGCCGTCCAGCTCTTCCGGGCCAACGTCGATACGCTCGAACGGCGCGGGGCCTATTCCCAGGCCCTGGCCATCGCCAAGAAGATCAACAAGATCAAGCCGTCCGATCCGACCGGGATGATCCGGCTGGGGGATCTCTACGGCCAGCTGGGATTTTCCTCCGAAGCCCGGGAGGAGTACGGGAAGGCCGCCGAAGAGCTGGAAAAGCGCGGCGAGACCAAGCCGCTGATCGCCTTGTACGAGAAGCGGGCCCGGATCGACCGGTCCGATCTGGTGACCCGCCTGCGGCTGGCCAAGCTGTACCTGGAGGACGCCAAGGGCGAGCAGGCCCAGGTCGTCCTCAACGACGCCGTGGACCTGCTTTATGTCCGCAAGGATTACGGCGAGGCCGAGAAGATCCTGAACGAAGCGCTGTCCATTTCCGACGGCGACATCCGAACCCTGGGCAATCTTGCCCGGGTCCATCGTGAGCTTCAAAAACCCGAAGCGACCCTGACGCTGCTGGAAGGCGTCATCAAGAAGCGCGGAGCGCGCTCCGACCTTCTCGGCCTCCTGGCCGGGATGTACGCCGAGCAGGGCCAGAACGACAAGGCCTCGGAGATCTATATCCGGATCCTCAAAGAAGATCCGGGAAACCACGACATCCGGGCGAAGGCGGGGCTCGTCGAAATCCGCCGGAATCGCCTCGACAAGGCTTTGGAAATTTTCGATCCGCTTGTTTCCCAGTTCCTCCAGAAAAGCGACGAGGACAAGGCCGCCGGCCTCCTCGGGCTGATTCTGATGACCGGCAATATGCACCTGCCGACTCTCGAGCGGCTGGCCGGCGTCTTCCGCGGGGTCGGCCGGACGCGGGACCTGGAAACGACGCTGCGGGTGCTCCTTGCGGAATACCGTTCGATCGGGAAGGAGAACGACCGGATCCGGATCCTCCGGGAGCTTTTCATGCTCCTGCCGATGGATCCCGATATCCTCCGCGAAGCCGGGGAAGTCGGGATCAAAACGGATCTGCGCAAGGCATCGGCCGAGAAGGGCCCGGGCGGCGGCGAGCCCCAGACCGAAGAAGACCGGGAAATGATCCGGATGAACCTGGCCAAGGCCGAGCTTTATCTCGAGCAGGGCCTGACCCGCAACGCCCGCCGGATCATGGAAAACCTGCGCCTGCTGTACCCCGAAGATCCGCGCGTTCAGAAAAAGGTCGCCGAGCTGGAAAACATCCCCAAGCTGGTCATGGAGGAGTCGATCCCGGAGATCGTCGAGGAGACGGTGCGCAAGGAGATCGACATCATCGGGGGGGCGGCCCGGCCCGCGGTTCCCGCTCCGCTGGGCGCGCCCATCAGACAGGCGGCTCCGCCGGCGGAAGCGCCGCCGGCCAAGCCGGCGAAAGCCGCTAAAGAAGTCAAGCCGGCCAAGCCGGTTGAGCCGATCGCGCCGGCTTCCGCGCCGGCCCTGGATTTGGAATCCCTCATTTCCGACGTCACCGGGCCGAGCGAAACGCCCCCGTCTCCGCCCCCGACTCCGCGTCCGGCCGCGGCCGCCGCTCCGGTCAAGGCCGCGGCTCCGTCCGCGCCCCCGGATTTTCCGCTGCCCGCGGCCAAGCCGCCCCGGAAAAAAGACACGCCGGTCTTTTCCGTCCGCGACGGGAAAAGCGCTCCGCCTCCCGCCGCGGCTGTGAAAGCCGCGCCCGCGGTCGAGTTAGAGGCGGGGCCCGTCGACGGATCCAAGGTCACGGCCGCCCAGATCTTCGCCGGTTTGGATCTCGGCCCCTTTGTTCCTTCCACGAGCCAACCAGGGGCCGTTTCTCCGGGTTATATCGACATCGCCGACAAGATCGAGGAAGAGATCGAAGCCCTCGAGGCCGAGTTCTACAAGCAGATCAAGGAACGGACTTCGGTCATCGAGAAGGATCTGGTCGAAATCGTCCAGGAATTCCGTCGCCAGGTCGAGATCAAGCTCGATCAGAAAAACTTCGAAGCCCGGTATAACCTGGGCCTGGCTTTTCTGGAGCAGAGCTTGTACGAAGAGGCCATCGCCGAATTCGAGCTGGCCGCCGCCGATCCCGCCCGGGCGGCGGATTGCTGGGGCTTGATCGGGCAGTGCTACGTCAAGAAACGGAATTATCCGGAAGCCCGCCGCTGCTTCGAGGGCGCGATTTCCCTGACGCCGGCGGAATCGCCGGAGCGGTTCGCCCTCGCGTACGAGCTGGCCTCGCTTTACGAGATGATGAGCGAAAACGAGGCCGCCCTGGCCTTGTATCGCGAAGTGTCCGCCTGGAATCCCAAATTCCGCAATACGGCCAAGCGCGTCAAGATCCTGGAAAAGATCGTCTCCTGACGCATTCCGCGCCGGCCATGAAGGTCATCGATCTCAGCCATCCCCTCAACGAAAGCATGCCGGTTTTCCCCGGCGCCGAGCCGCTGGAAATCATCGAGGCGAGCACGTTGGCCGGCCGAGGATACGCCGAGAAAAAGCTCCGTCTTTACACGCATACCGGCACGCACCTCGATGCTCCGGCCCATCTTCTGGCCGGGGCGGCGACGCTCGACCGCTTTCCGGCCGGCGCGTTCGTCGGGCCGGGATGCGTCGTGGACGTTTCCGACTCGGGCGAGCCGCGGATCGGCGTCGATGTTCTGGAAAAAAACGGTGATCGGATCGCCCGGGCGGAATTCATCGTTTTCCATACCGGGTGGGCGAAGCGCTGGGGGGATCCTTCTTATTTTTACGACTATCCGGTGCTGTCCGAGGAGGCGGCGCGGCGGCTCGCCACGATGAACCTGAAAGGCGCCGGAGTGGACGCGATCTCGTTCGATGAGATGGATTCGTCGACGTTGCTTGTCCATAAGATATTGCTTGGGAGCACCATGGTTCTCGTCGAAAACCTGCGCGGATTGGAAAACCTGGCCGGCCGGGAGTTTGTTTTCTCCTGCCTGCCGCTGCCTATCGCCGGCGGCGACGGCTCTCCCGTCCGCGCCGTCGCAATTCTTTAAATCGGTAGCAGGTTATCCATTCCCCCAATTATCTTCATTTTTTTCAGCTGTTTAAAAAAATCTCAAAAAGTTAAACAGTTGAATTTAATAAAAATAAATTAGGGTAATGGTTGACCTGCTACCGATTTATGGAATCTAAAGGGATGTCTAGATTAGGTTTACCGTCGAAACCGTGGTAATCAAAGTGCCACCATTCCGAAGGCAGGGGGATGAAGCCATGGCAGGACATGACGGCTTCCAGCAACGCCCGGTGGGCGAGGGCTTCCTTGGGCAGATCCATGAAGGCGCGGGCGGCCCGTTCCGTGAAATCGTCGAACGGCGTCGGCATGAGCACTTCATGCCCGGAGGCGTCGACGAGGGACAGGTCGACGGCATAGCCGCGGTTGTGCCGGGAGCCGACGGCGGGATCGGCGACGAAACGCGGATCGGGCACGATCGACCAGAAGATTTTTTGCACGGACAAGGGCCTGTATCCGTCGAACACTTTCAAGCCGTAGCCGAGCTTTTTCAAATCGGCTTGGACTCCTGCCAAGGCTTGAGCGGCGTCCTTGACCAGAAAACACCGGGCGACGGGATAAACGGCTTTTCCGGTGAAGTTATTCGGCGTGGCGTAGCGGATGTCGAGGACGATGTCCGGGATGGCCTTGACGAGCTCGACCAGCTCGGGCGCGGCGGCCGCGGAAGGAAAAGTCGCCGGCCGGCATCCGGAAAAAAGAAAAACGAGGCAGAGACAAAGCGCAAAGCCGGGCATCCTTGCGGATCGGCGGATCAAAATTTTTTCCGTCATGATGGGCGTCCTTTTTCCAAGGATATCCGCGGCTGTCGGACGATGTCAATGTGCAGGTTCGGCGTCGCCGTCGGCCGGACGATCAAAATGGAATCGAGAAAAAGTCGAAATCGGCATCTGGGAAGGATTTTACGCAGAACCGGAGCAGCGGGAAACACCGGGCAAAAAAACGCCGGAGGAAATCCGCGGCCGCGAACATCCTCCGGCGTCGCGCCGGCTTGCGAATAGGCGGCGGCTAATTGTTGACCTTTCCCGACAGAATCAGGATCAGGCCTTTGTCGCCGTCGCTTTTCGACACGCCGACGACGGTCTTGTCCCCCGCCTTGATCTGCAGCGTCGTGCGGATGAGCTCGT
>Ga0172371_10013315_pt1 | contig 10729 bp, 9 predicted proteins | sample Lak12m_FD_114543 | JGI IMG/M metagenome (GOLD analysis project Ga0172371, IMG submission 114543) | Freshwater microbial communities from Kabuno Bay, South-Kivu, Congo - kab_022012_12m | ecosystem: Environmental > Aquatic > Freshwater > Lake | place: Democratic Republic of the Congo: South-Kivu... | reverse complement strand
TTTGGTTTTCGGTTTTGAGTTGCACATTTTCAGTTTCACATTTTTCTTTTTTTGCTTTCACGTCCTGAAGCTGCCTTGCCGGAACGCAAGAAAACAAAACTATTGAAATAGAGAAAATGATTGCGGTTGAGGTAAAAAAATTTATCTTCATAATTTTAAATTTGATTGACAAAAGTATAAAAATTAAAGTATTGAATATTAGAAATCTATTTCAAGAACAACGGGACAATGATCGGAGTGTTTTGCTTCAGGCAAAATAAACGCTCTGCGTAATTTTGACTCAATTGATTTGGTTGTCATGTGATAATCAATGCGCCAACCGAGGTTTTTGGCTCTTGCATTTGCCCGATAACTCCACCACGAATATTGTTTTGGTTCGTTATTATAAACACGGAAAGTGTCTACAAACCCACTATCAATAAAACGACTCATCCATTCGCGTTCTTCGGGTAAAAAACCAGAACTGGTTGCATTACGAATTGGATCATGGATATCAATCGGTTTATGGCAAATATTATAATCTCCGGAAATAATTAAATTGGGACGTGTTTTTTTTAATTCATTAATATAATTCAGAAAGTATTCCAGCCACTCCATTTTAAAAGCCTGCCGTTCATCTCCGCTCGACCCCGATGGGTGATAAACACTCACGACTGAAATATCGCCAAAATCTGCACGTATAAAGCGGCCCTCGTCATCATATTTTTCGTTTTTAATACCATAGACTACTCTGTCGGGTTCTTGTTTGGTAAGTAGTGCCACTCCACTATAGCCCTTTTTCTTTGCTGAATAAAAATAACAGTGGTATCCTGCTTCGATTAAGTCCATTACAGGGATTTGATCGGGTTGGGCCTTGGTTTCCTGTATGCAAAGAATATCTGGATCTGATGCTTTAAGCCATTCAATAAGACCTTTGGAAATAGCAGCACGAATACCATTAACGTTATAGGAAATGATTTTAGTCATCGGTTAATAATTTAGGCGAAGTTAAAAGAAAAAATATTATTGGGTTATTGGGTTGTTTAATAAATTAGGGCGAGAAGTAATAAATGCAAATATTTTACGTTTGGCGTGTAAATGTTTTTCAAAATATGTAGGTTTGTAAAAAATTCGGTAGAGTGCTTGTGATTAAATCAATACAGAAAATAATGGTTGCGCTGTTTGTTGTTGACATGATGTTGTTAGCTCCTGCTACTTGTTTTGCTCAATTAGATTCTGCCGCACTTGCTACAAAAAAGGAATTTACAACAATGGAAGATGCATTGAAGGAGCCACTCAATGTTTATAAATTAAATTTACGAAAACAGAAACTTAAAAAAATTCCAACCGAAATTTTTCAATTTACTAATTTACAAGAATTGGATTTGAGCCGGAATAAAATTACTGAAATACCCGAAGAAATTGGGTTGTTTGTGTGCTTAGAAAAACTGGATCTTTCGCGAAATAAATTAGTGCAATTACCTGAAGAAATTGGTAAGCTGAGTAAGTTAAAAAAATTGCTACTTTATTTAAATGAAATACCTGAACTTCCTGCAAGTATAGGAAAGTTGGGCAAATTACAGGTGTTGGATTTGTGGGGAAACGAGATTACCGAGCTTCCGGAGGAAATAAAAAATTTGAAGCATAGTCTTCGTTTGCTTGATATGCGGGTTATTTCAATCCCCGCCAATCAGCAGGAAAAGATCGTATTGCAATTACCATTTACTACAATTTACTTTTCGCAGAGTTGTAATTGCAGATAATAAATTTTTATTTAATCAACTTCAGCCCTTCTGTTGCAGAAGCATCGTTGGGCGAAATAAGCAACACTCGATTAAATAATGTTTTTGCTTCAGTATATTTTTCAAGTTTCAAATTAATCCATGCAAAATAAAGCGTAATGTCATAGTCAAAGGGATATAGGGTTGTTGCTTTTTCCATGAACTTGAAGGCTGTTTTAAAGTCTCCTTTGTTGTAATAAATCAAACCCATACGGTAATTAGTGGTAGAGTTTTGTGGATCCACTTTTAATATTTCAGTATATTGTTCAATAACTTTATCCCAATTACCAAGTGCTGATTGCGGTAAAACATAGCCTAATTTAGCTTCAATAGATGTTGGTAAAATAGTGATTGCTTTTTGATAATAAATGATGGCTTCGTTATAGGAACCGTTTTTATACAATAGCCATCCCATGCGTAAATTCATTTCATAAGACTTATCATTGTACACAGCTTTTAATGCATCTGCCGCTTTTGTATAAAGAGATGAGTTTTCATAGGCGTAACTTTGATCAAACGCCGTTTGAACAGCACTTGCATTTTGTGCTTTTATGTTAATCTGGGTTACCCCCACGAAAAGAACTATTATTACTGCTATTTTTTTTAAAGTTTCCATTTTATTCCTCCTGAAATTAGATTATTTATATAGTTGTTAGTATTGGTCTTTTTTAAATATTTATAAACTTGGTCATCGTAAAAATAATTAACATATTGATATTCGGTTTTCATAAATTGATAGCGTAAAGTTATATCAATTTTATCATTAATCGGCAAAAAAAGATTTGCGCCACAGCGAAATTTGATAACATCTGAAAAATTATAAACAAGAAAACTATTTTTTTCATTATAATTTTCAATGCTTCCCAAAGTTAAATAAGCTTCTATCCACATTTTGGGCAACAATTTCATTCCCGCCAAACCTTCTAAAATAAGATGATTGACTGTTATATCAGGCAATAGTTGAGGTGGCGGTTGTCCAAGCGATGGAGGCGGTGGTAAGGGCGCTTCTTTTATTTGTTGTTGAAAAACTAAAGTTGTTTTTAAATAATAATTCAAATTATAAAAAGGATAAAAAGTTGGAATAAAACCTATTTGTGTTTGTGCTTTGCTTTTTATGTTTGAGTGCGTTACAAAAAAATTTAGATTAAAACATGAGATATCCTTGGCCACAGAGAGCGAAGCAAGATAATTATTATACAAAGAATCAACTAAATAAATTCTATAAAACCCGTAAACAGGGTCTACAAATGTTCCTGGAAAAGAATATACACCATGCAAGTAATGAAAGGCCGGGCTGATAACCATCCCTTCTTTTACAGTATAAGAGGCATTGATATAATATTCGTTTTGTGATAAAAGAAATTTATTATCAAGATTAAAATTGGGAGCTGCTGCAAAAAAATTATTTTTTACACTTGTAAAATTATAGCTATGAAAAACAGAAAGTCGTTTGTTGATCTGGTGACTTAATGAAAAAGTTGAAAAAAATATATTGTCTGTCAGTGTTTGTGAACCGAAAACACTATCAGGTCCCAACAAATCAAGGTTTTTATTTTTTTGAATATTATTTCCAACAATAACACCGGCATCATAATAAAAAGCATCAAAAATTTGTTTTTTTGAAAGATGAATTTTCGACATTAAATTAGTTGAAAATCCGGCAGTCAAGACTTTTGCATCGTAATCGCGACCAGTATTTATAAAGCAATAATAAAGATATTCTTGTGCAACAGGATCGTCTTGATTAAATGTAAGTGCTTTTTCGAAATGCTTAATTGCTTTTCCATAATATTGTTTTTCATAATAAGCAATACCTGTACGCATGCGTAAATAGTAATAATCAACACTTCCCTCTCTAATTGTTTTTTCACCATAGCGAGCAAGTGAATCCCAACTTTTATTTATATAAAGAGCATAACTCAAACTATCAATTGTTTTAAAACTGCTATTATTTTGAGCAAAATCCGACAAGGTAAAACCAAGAAATAAAACGAAAAATATTAACTTACCCATTGTGCTCTAATAATATTATTTTTTTCTTTGACTATAATAGCAGCAATGCGATCTTCTTTTATTTCTAGTTCAAAGTCCATGCTTTTTCGAAGAATGTTCCCTATTTTCATTTGGGCAGTACTTTTTAAAATTATTTCTCCCGAAGTCATGGGGTCGTCTATATGATCATATTTTATAGTGTAATTGGCTTTTATAAACATATAAAATGGAGCGATGAAATCCTGAAAAAATAATAATAATTTATTATTTAATAATTGAACAGGGTATTGGTCTTGAATAGTGATATCTTTATAAAAGCCCATCATTACTTTGTATGCTGCCATGAAAAAATAGAACAATAATGATTTTTTATCGCCTGTAAAATGCCTAAAGAAAAGAATGTTTCCATCGTTTGTAAAAAACGCTTTGGAATGTGTATTGTGACAATAAATAAATGAGTTGTTGTAATAATCGGTTTGTATTTCCCACACGACTTCTTCTGTTCCTGCTTTGGATGAATCAGAAACAAGGTATTTCATTTTTTTGCCCGGTATAAAATGAAAGGCTTGAAACAGTAGTACGTTGTTTTCTATGTTCGAAACTAAATCATGTTCTTTTGGCCTGTCAAATTGCAAAAGTTCATTCTTTTTAAGATTAACAAAATAACTAATAGGAAAATCGAGTGTACGAGAATCAATAAATGGCGTGGCTTGTAATTGAAAATGAATGTGTGGCTCGGGTGATCGTCCTGAGTTTCCACAGAATGCAATGACGTCTCCTTTTCTAATAGCATCTCCCTTTTTAAATTTTGAAGAATCTTTTTTTAAATGACAAATTTTTGAATAAAGCGTTGGTGCGTGTTTAATTACGATAGTATTACCCCAATTTTCGTTAAGGTTTACGTCCCCTATTTCATTATCTTCTATGTTATCAATTACATCTTCAATTACACCATCTGCAGGAGAAATCACTGGTTTGTTATAACTATAAAAATCTTCTTTTTGTAAACCCGGCATTTTAAATGATTTATTTTTGTCATCTTTAATAACAAAATCCCACGCATTTTTCCATTCTCCTTGATGTGTAATGTTACCGTTATGTCCTTGGGAAACATACCAGCTGCCCCAGAAAGGTAAAGAAACAGGGAAAAAATAAGCGTTTTTAAACCTGTTTTGATTGTTCATTTGTGAATATAAATTTAGCTCAGGTGAATTTTGCTGAAAGATGACCTCTTGTATTTGTAAGGTAGATCGCGTTCGGAACTTAAGAACATAGAGAAAAGATAATACAATAATATTAAATGGTAAAGAGTAAATAGATAATTTAAAGACCGACATTACTATAGACGAGCCAGTTGTTAGAATTGCTATTGAAGGTATAAGCACCACCACCCATTGATAAGAATGCACTGATGGAACAATAAAAAAACCTCCTATTGCTATTGCTGTCAAGATAAAATTAAAACCAATATAGTTATAGCTAAGGTCAAGAATATTTGCCCCTATAAAAAAATAAAAAAGGTAGGCTGCATAAAACCCAATTAACGATAAGGTAAAAGCTATTCGCGAATAAATCAAAATGCCAATAGCAACCATGAGTCCGGCCAAAACACTATACTGGAAAAAAATAGCACCCAATGATTTAAAATAAATAATTAACGAATCATGAATAGGTAAATTTTCAAGTTTATAATATTGTTTTGCAACACTAATTCCTCCGGTTGAAAAAACATCGCTTAAAATTAAAAGACTGCGATTACTTAATAACAGTGAATGATATTGCCTAGTTGCAAGAAAAAACAACCAAATAACTAACAGAAACGGAATGCTTAAAAAAGGCAAACCATATTTACCAATCACACCTTCGAGTGTAATTGAAATAAACAAAGTAAACAAAGCTGAGAATGCAAGTAAAATATAAAAAGCCACATTGGGTTCAAAGGTAATCCCTAGACCAAGCCCAACAAGCAAACTATTAAACCCATAAAACCCTTTTGAAATATTCTCCTCGCTATAGCCCATTCCGTAAGCAACAAGGTTTGATATAAGAACAGCTATGATGCCACTTAAACCAGCAAACGCATCAAAAAAAGTAACCAGCATTAACAGTAGAGCAAAAATTCGATTATCTGAAAAGAAAATAATAGAGTAGCTATTAAGCACTCCTTTTCCTATAATCGAAATGGTTTTTTGCTGCATTATCTGAATGAGTTTTTACCTATAACTATTACAACTCAAATTTCTTTAAATGATCCGGAACTTTCTCCAGAGAAGTAATGTTGGAAACGGATTCGTTTTCTCGGATAACATGAACCTTGCCCTGCAAGTCAATAAGCACAACCTTTGGGCGCAATGTAATGAACTGCATCCATTGCGTCATATTATAAGCACCTACATCTTGTATAACAACATTGTCCCCTTTGTTGAGTAACGGAAGATTAATGTTTTCTCTAATGACATCAATGTTCATACATAACGGCCCAAACAAAACGGTATCCTCGGTATAATGAGTGAATTCCTGCGCGGGAGTTATTTTGTGATCATACCAAAAAGCAGTGAACATGATATTAACACCAACATCAAGAATAGTTGCTCTTTTACCTGTAGACAAGCGTTTATTTGCAATAACAGAGCCGAGCAAATATCCTGATTCGTCTATCAAAGCACGACCAGTTTCTAAAAGTATTGTTGGAAGGTTTTGTGAATCTATGGGTGAATTAATGATACTTGTTGAAATAGCTTCGGCAAAATCATCAAATGTTGGATTGGTATCGGCACCCGGTAAAAAGGATCCTTTTAATGTATTTCTGGAAGCAAAGCCCCCGCCCAAATCAATGTATTTAACAAAGTAATTGTATTTTTTTTGCAAATTATAAGCAAGATCCGCTAATTTTTTAGTTGCAATTGCATAGGCGTTTGGGCTCAACATAAATGTTCCAATGTGTGCATGCAAACCAACTAATTCAAGCTTTTTTGACATCATTATTTTGTTAATCGCTTCCCATGCTTGACCATTTTCGTAGTTAAACCCAAAGCGATCCCAAATTGGATATATACCAGTATCCATGTTTACACGAATAGCCACTTTTGGTTTTTTCTTAAGCTCATCTGCTAGAAAAGTTATTGTATATAATTCTTCTAAATGATCAATGTGAATAAAAGAATCGTTTTTTATTGCTTTTCTTAAATCCTCTTCAGATTTATCAGGACCATTAAAAATAATTTTAGTTCCGCTCACTTTATTGCTAATAGCTTTATCATACTCAAATCCAGAAACAACTTCAGCCCACGAACCTTCCTGATGAAAAACATTACATACCGCACTTAGATAATTTGTTTTATAGGACCATGCAAATTGAACTTTTGGATAACGGGTACTAAAAGCTCTTTTTGCTTGTTTTACTTTGTTTCTAATGCTTTTTTCTGAGATTACAAATAACGGAGATCCATAGGTTTTAATTAAATCTTTAACGGCAATATTTTCAATATGAGTCATGGGCTCATACTCAGTCCGCATACCAAATTTATTAGGCATTCCCGATTCAAGCTTTTTTATAACCGGTCTTTCATATCTTAATTTTTCTTCTTGTGCCATAATTTTTTTTTACTTTAATTTTATAATTCACCGTATGTTGAAATTTTTTCAAATTCATTTAAATCTACAATCATATCGTAGGAATAGCGAATGAACAATTTTCCAACGGTATATTTTTTAAAAGGATTAACTTCTATTCCTAACGCCAGTTTGGTCATTGCTTCGGGGTGATTTTGCCCTGCACCAACAGCAAGATAAACCCATGCCGGAATTCGGGGATTGATTTCAATTAAATAAAATTCATTTTCTTGTGTTTTCATCATTTCAAGCTCCATACCCCCACGCCACTTCGTATTCTTAATTAATTTGTGGGTCATATCGAGAAGTTTTTTATCATCAATCGTAATACCCGCCCATGCTTTCCCTTTGTCTGTAATAAATTGTTTGCGCATGGGTACCGCGCCAATTGTTTTTCCTTTTCCATCACCAAGGGCAGTTACGTTATACTCTGTACCATAAACGAATTGTTGAACAAGCACTGGAACGCCCCATTTGTAGGTAATTTTGTTGAAATACGTTTTAACCTGTTCTGCATTATAGGCTATATATGCATCATAAAATTTTCCTTTAACAACAACCGGATATGTAAAGTCATCGGTTAATTTGTAAATCTCGTTTATATGATAAATGGGTTTACTCAAAGGGACCTTAATCCCGTGCTTTTTACCAAAAATGGATAAATTAATTTTTTGACGGGCTTCAAATTGCTCAACGGTGGGCAAAAAAGTATGTATCCCCATTGATTTCAAAGTGTCCTCTATCCTCATAAAAGTAAAAAGTTCGGCATCAAAATTTGGAATCAGAACATCAATATTTTCCTTAGAATTAATGTATTCCAATCGCGCTAACAAACTTTCTTTTCCTGCAGATGGATAAGGGATTTGATATGTTTTATCAATTAGATCGTGCATATAAATCCCTGGTTCAAGAGATTCATAAGATAACCCAATAATACGCACATCAAAATATTTCGAATCATGTAATGCGCGTATCACAGGCACTCCCGGACCTGGGTTGTCCGTTGCGTTTAATCCTGTTACGGCTATATTAACTTTTCTTTTTTTCATTTGCTTCGGCTAGATTATAATGAGAAAGCAAGTTTGAAAAATCAGAAAAATCTCTCTCGAACGAAGCTTCATCTGTTTGATATTTATCAAGTATTACTTTTTTTATTTCGGTTTTAGTTTTTTCTTCTTTTAACAAATTAATTATCTGAATACCGATAGGATTTACCGAGTAGGACTCGCCTGTATTGGGATTAAAAATAAATCCCGAGTCACTAATAGCAATGTTTTTTTTTATTTTCATTTGATTGAGTTTATAAAGACGCAAATTTATAGTGTAAACGAATGGGGGGTGTTATAACTTTTTTATAAAATTGTATAAAATTTTTATTCTGTTAAGTGGTCTAATGCCTTGCGCGTTTTATACTTGTTTTTCTTATAATCAGTTACAGAGACACCGGTAATATTCTTAAATTGAGTTGAAAGATACTGAACGCTCCCATAACCCATCATATATGAAATTTCGCTAAGAGTTATGTTTTCTGATATCAACAACTCTTTAACTTTTTCAATCTTATTCAGAATAATATATTTTTCAAGGGTTAAATTTTCGTGTTTAGAAAAAACAGATGTTAGATAGGGATATGAATAACCAAGTTTTTCGATCAAATAATCAGAATTTCTTAATAATGAATTTGCATTATTATAAAAATGAATAAGCTCAACAACCGAGATTTTTATCTGTTCAACAAGTATTTTCTCTTTGTCAACAATTAGTTCAAAGCCAATATTGGTAAGAATTTCCTCTATTTTGGTTAAGCTAAGCAACAAAGGATTGTAGCTTATTTCAACTTGTCCTAAAGCAATTTTATGAATAGTAATTTTTGCTTTTGTAAAATCCTCTTTTAAAACGCGAATACAACAATTACACACCATGTTTTTTACATGAAGTGTGGTTGTAATTTGTTTTGAATTATCGCGCGATGATGTCATCGAAGGAGTTGATTAATATGCCCTTTCGTTTCGACCTTCAATATAATTAATAAATGATTTATTTACAACTTTGTTCCCTCCCGGTGTTGGATAGTTACCGGTAAAATACCAATCCCCGACATGACCCGGAATAGCGTCATGAAGGTCTTCAATCGTTTGAAAAATAATCTGAACTTCTGCTTTGGTATCTTTGTGTCTTAACATTTGCGCCATTTTCTCTGAAATTCGTTCAGGGGCAAATGGCTTATAAATACTTTTCACGTGATTTACTATTTCTTCTTTAGGGAGATTTTCTTGGGACTTGCATTTATTAAAAACTTCATTAATAATTGAGGTTTGTTTTGTCTCTTTAAGGAGTTCAATGGCTGCCCTAAAAGCTATCAAATCAGACAGCTTAGCCATATCAATTCCATAGCAATCAGGATACCGTATTTGCGGTGCAGAAGAAACTACAATTATTTTTTTAGGACACAATCTGTCAATTATTCTCAGAATGCTTTGTCGGAGTGTCGTTCCTCTTACAATAGAATCATCGAGCACAACAACGGTATCCAGCCCGGTCCGAACAACACCATACGTAACATCATAAACGTGTGCCACTAAATCATCCCTCGAATTGTCCTGTGTAATAAAGGTTCTGAGTTTTGCATCTTTAACGGCAATTTTTTCTATTCGTGGATTAAGTTTAAAAATATGACATAATGTTTCTTCGGTCAGATTAGCTTTTTGTTCAAGAATTTTTTCTTTTTTAACCGTGTTACAAAATTCTGTCAACGCCTCTGTTAGTCCATAAAATGCATCAAGAGCAGTATTTGGAATATAGGAGAACACAGTATCTCGAATGTTATATTCAACTGCTTTTAAAATAGGAGCACATAAAAGTTTTCCTAGTTTTTTCCGCTCTTCATAAATTTCCTGATCGGTGCCTCGTGAAAAATAAATACGTTCAAAAGAGCAAGACGCTTTATCCCTTGATTTTTGAAACGGATATTCGCCAAAAGTACCATTTTTCTTAATGATTATGGCGTGTCCGGGACCAACTTCTTTAATCTTTTCAAAATCTAAATGAAATGTGGTTTGTATGACAGAACGTTCGGACGCTGCTACAAAAACTTCGTCATCTTTATAATAATACGCTGGTCTTATGCCCGACGGATCACGCATTACAAAGGCATCGCCATGTCCCAACATCCCTGCAATTACATATCCTCCATCCCAATATTTTGATGCATTGGATAAAATATTTTGAACGTCTAAATGTTCTGCAATAAGTGGAGAAATTTCTTTCTTGCTATACCCTTCAGCTTTAAATTTTCGAAATAAATCTTCGTTTGCATCATCTAAAAAATGTCCTATTTTTTCAAGAATAGTGACGGTGTCGGTTGT
>Ga0172371_10013310_pt1 | contig 10731 bp, 8 predicted proteins | sample Lak12m_FD_114543 | JGI IMG/M metagenome (GOLD analysis project Ga0172371, IMG submission 114543) | Freshwater microbial communities from Kabuno Bay, South-Kivu, Congo - kab_022012_12m | ecosystem: Environmental > Aquatic > Freshwater > Lake | place: Democratic Republic of the Congo: South-Kivu... | reverse complement strand
GTCCTGCAGATTCATGGCGAACACAATACCGGAGAAAAGATGTTCGCGCTGACAAACAAGGTCGGCTCACCGCTGGTGGGCATCAATTACGACACGGCGAACGTATATTTTTACGGAGGGATTCTGCCCACCGACGATGTAAAGACCTGCGCTTCCGGTGTGAAGTACATTCATCTGAAAGATAAAAAGGGACCCCAGAAGGAATGGAACTTTCCGGGCGTGGGCAACGGGGACCTGCCCCTTGCAGCGTTCATGGACTATATGGACCGCCAGGGATATATGGGCCCGTATTCCGTCGAGATTGAATTCACACAGGATTACTGCATGCGCGACAAGGACCAGCCGGGAGATATAGACATTGCCGACAAGCAGATGGCGGATTCGTTCAAGTATTTAAAATCGCTTGGGAGAGTATAAGCCAAAGTTCTGACAAACAAAATGAAGAAGGCGGAATGATTATGAATATTTTAGGGATCGGGAGCCATCCCGACGATTTGGAAATCGGCTGCGGCGGAACGATGGCGAAATATGCGAAGCTGGGGCATAAGGTTTTCATGTGCCATATTGCGAACGGGGATATGGGTCATGTGGTGATTCAGCCCGGGGAACTGCGCAAGATCCGCGACGGGGAAGCCCGGCGCGCGGCCAAGATCCTGGGCGCCGAGCATATCAGCCTGGACGTCGGCGATATGCAGGTGGAATCATCCAATAAAGAAGTGAGGGACCGTTTGGTCGAAGTGGTGCGTTATACCAAAGCCGACCTGATCATCACGCATTATACGGATGATTATATGCGGGACCATATGGAAGCCAGCCGGTTTGCATATGACGTTTCCTTCTGCACGACCATTCCCCATATTTTAACAAAGACGCCGTATATGCAAAAATTTCCGCCCGTCTATTACATGGATTCGCTTGCAGGGATCGGATTCGAACCGACCGAGTATGTGGACATCACGGATGAAATCGAAACAAAACTGGAAGCGTTGAATTGCCATGAGAGCCAGGTGAAGTGGATGCTGGAGCACGACCATATTGATTTTCTGGATTTTGTGCGTACCTGCAATAAATTCAGGGGCCTGCAATGCAGCGTTCCATACGCCGAAGGATTCAGGCAATATGCCGGCTGGCCGAGGTTCAGGACGCAGCGGTTGCTGCCGTAGGGGTTGAAGATAAGACGCTTTAAGATGGGATGGTGAAGGATATGGATTTATTGTCTACGATCAAAGGATCGAATATGGAAAGCTATTTCCCGAAGGGATGGGATCTTAAAAAGCTGGATGAGTGCTGTTCCCATGGACCCGACGAGGTGATGCAGCCCCAGAGTTTCTGGAACAAGGATTTCAAACCTGTGCTGTGTGAGGATGATACGGTTTTCGGCGTAAAGATGGGCCACGAAATTGCACTGACCATCAAAAAGGCGAAAGATGCGGGCAAAAAGCTTGCGATGATCCTGCCGGTCGGGCCGATGGGCATGTATAAATGGGCGGTTTTTTTCCTGAAGCAATGGAATGTTGATGCGAAACACGTGTATGGTTTCAATATGGACGAATGGGCGGACGCCGCGGGCAATACGCTGGACCCTAAAGACAAGGGGTCTTTCCAGAATGCGATGGAAGATGCGTTTTACGGGCCGCTCGGCAACATGACCGTGCCCGAAACACAGCGGAATTTTGCTACAAAAAGCAATCTGCCGACTTATGAAAACAAGATCGGCGAACTGCTCGCGCAGGGCGCGCAGCTGGTGACGGTATTCGGCGTCGGCCGCTGTTTCCACATTGCTTTCTGGGAGCCGCATTTTGCGGAAGAATTTAAAAGCGTTGAGGATTGGAAGCGGCAGACCCACCGCCTGGGTGCGAAGCTGAACCCCATGACCATCGAGCAGAACGCCCTGCACAGCTTCAAGAGCCGGACCACGCTGGTGCCCTGTTTTGCAAATACAATTGGCCCGGGGCTGTTTTTAAAATCCAATTGGATTATAGGCGGATGCGACGGCGCATATAACCGTGGGCTGATCTGGCAAGGGATGTCTTTCTGGGCAACGCTGCGCTATGGACCCGATATGTGGGTGCCCGCGAGCTTCATGCCTACCATGCCGGGCAGACTGTTTTTCCTGAAAGAACTGGCCGGACCGCTGGATGCGGACTGCAATTAGATAAAGCACATCCGTTTAAAAAATGAAGAGCGCGGCATAAAGTGAACGTTCGCCGCAGGTTCCCGAAGAAAAGCGGAATTTCACCGGGTTTGTTTGTTGTACCTTTCGCGGCGGGAGAAGAGATTATAAAATTAAAGTTTGAAATTAAATAATAGTCATGGTACCTGCTATTACAAGGGGGTGATAGTAATCGGATGAAGGAAATGCAACCGGGGAAAAGCATAATTCTTATGAGTCAATTAAAATGCATGGTGATTTATATAACCATGAAAGGAGAGAAAAAATGTCTGAGAAATATCCAAATCTATTTAAGCCGCTCAGGATAGGATCCATAGTGGCGAAGAACAGGATCAACTTTGAGCCGACCGCCATAAGCTGTTCACATGCCGACGGGTCGGTGAGCGAACTGGACATCGAGGTGTATTCCGAGATTGCCAAAGGCGGCTACAGCATGATCAACATCGGCGGTGTGACACCCGATTCCAAAACCGGCCGCGTGACGGTTACGGGCGTTATTGCGGACGAGGACAACATGATTCCCGATATGGCCCTGCTTGCCAACGCCATTAAAAAATACGGCGCGCTGGCTATTCCGCAGATACAGCATCCGGGACGCCAGTGCCCGATGCCCAAAGGCAGCTATATGTCTACCAACGACATGGTCGTGAAACTACCCTGGTCGGCCGGACATGAGATCGTTTTTGCGAACGCGGAGGAAAAGGGCAAAGAGATCAAGGCGATGAGCACCTCCGAGATTCTGGACAACATTGAAATGTGGTCCCTGGCCGCATGGCGGTGCCAGCAGGCAGGGTTCGACGGCGTATGCCTGCATGCAGCGCACGGCTACCTGATGTCCGCATTCTTAAGCCCTTATTTAAACCGCAGGATCGACCGCTTCGGCGGGGATTTTGAAAACCGCATGCGGTATCCGCTTTCCGTTATTGCGGAAATCAAAAACAAGTGCGGGAAAGATTTCCCGGTTATGGTGCGTTTCTCGGCCAACGAGTGGGTGCCGGGCGGAATCGACACCGAGGAAGCCAAGAAGATAGCGGTAGCTTTCGAGCAAGGCGGCGCGGACGCGCTGGATCTGAGCCAGTGCATACAGGAAACGCCGGGCGCAGGGTTCGACCCGATGCAGTACCAAGAGGGCTGGACGCTCTATTCGGCAAAGGCGATCAAACCGCTGGTAAACATCCCGGTGATCATCAGCCATCAGCTCCGCACAGCGGAATTTATGGAAAAAGTTGTTGCGGACGGCATAGCGGATATGGTGGGACAGTGCCGCCAGGCGCTGGCCGACCCGTATTTCCCGCTGAAGATGCAGCAGGGCAAAGAGCATAAGATACGCAAGTGCATCTCCTGCCTGACCGGCTGCTGGCAGGAATCCCTTATGGCCAAGAAGAACATCGCCTGTGCCGTAAACCCGATCTGCGGCGATCTGGAGTTTTACAAGATGGACAAAACAAAGACGGCGCATCCGCTTAAGATTGCGATCGTGGGCGGCGGGCCGGCCGGCATGGAGGCTGCGCGCTGGGCAGTAATGAAGGGGCACAAACCGACCATCTTTGAAAAGAAGGCCGAGCTGGGCGGCGCCATCCTCGGATGCTGCCTGGTTCCAGGAAAAGAAAAGATGAAATGGGAAGCGGACTGGCTGCGCAACGAGATCCGTGACCTGGGCGTGGACGTCAAAATGTGCCATGTGCCGACATTGGAGGAACTCAAGGGATACGATGTGGTCCTGAATGCGACCGGCGCGGTGAGCTATGTGCCCGAAGTGAATGGGATGAAGGAAAAGGTGGTGTCCATGGAAGCCGCGTTTGCCTGCCCGAAGGTGAGCTGCGAGTTCTATCCGAAAGACAGCAAACGCATGCCTGCCAAACTGGGAGAGAAAGTTGTCGTATGGGGCGACCATTACGGCGCGGCCGACCTGGTTGCGTACCTTGGCTCCATCGGCAAGGATGTGACGGTGGTGACCGACCGGAAGGAATTCGGCTCCAGCGTGGAAGTGATCCATATGTATGTTTTGAGAAAGCGTATGGCCCAGGGAGACGCAGAGGCGCTGGAATCCAAGCCTTACAAGTATCCCGTGAAACTCTTCCAGAGCGCAAGGCTTTATGATATCGGCGAGAAGGAAGTAAAAATCGTCGACAAGTCGATGAATATTACGACCATCCCCGCGGATGATGTTGTGAGCTGTAACATCAAACCGAATACGGAGATGGATGAGCTGTTCGGAAAACTGGAGAAGGCCGGCGTGCCGGTGGTTACCGTGGGCGACGCGAACAGCCCGAGGAACCTGCACGCGGCGATCAAGGAAGCCGCGCAGTTCATTATCCGCTTAAATCCGGAACACTATATCAAGAACCCCAACGGCGCGTTGATCGACGATCTGCCGCTGGATGTAAAGGGAGCGCTCGGTTTATAACCGTATACTCCGGGGAATGACTGGATTGTGGTGCGCCTGAAGTTTGGCGTCGGGCGCACCGCAATAAAACCTTTTGGGAGGGGGAAAGAATCTTCTGCTTCCCTATTGAAAGGACGGAATATTTATTATGGCTAATGTGGTCATTATCGGGACGGGATTTATCGGAAACGCGCATGCTGCGGCCTGCCGTAACTCCGGGATCCTGCATCTGACCGCGATCTGCGACGTGAACGAAGAGGCCGGGAGAAAAGCCGCCGGTGAAAACGATTGCGCGTATTACAGCGATGCGGAAGAAATGCTGCAAAAAGAGAGTGCGGATATTGTGGATATCTGTCTTCCGACTTTTCTGCATGAGAGATTCGTTCTGCTGGCGGCAAAATATAGAAAGAACGTGATATGCGAAAAACCCATCACGCTGACCTTGGATTCCATGGACAGGATGATAAAAGCCGCATCCGATGCCGGCATCCTGTTTATGGTGGCGCAGGTGGTCCGCTTCTGGCCCGAATATGTGGAAATTAAAAAACTCTATGATGCCGGTATGTTCGGGGATATCAAGATGGTTTATGCCAGCCGCCTGGCGCAGCATCCAACCTGGACACAGTGGCATAAGGATCCGAAAAACAGCGGAGGCGGCCTTTTTGACCTTCATCTGCATGATATTGATTATTTGAGGTTCATATTCGGAGAGGTGAAAAACGTATATGCCGTGGGATGGCAGAGCAAAACCGGCTGCTGGAACCATGTGACGACCTCGCTGAAATTTAAAAACGGCGTGCGCGCAGTCGCGGAAGGCGCCTTTGACATGACGGAAAAATATCCATTTACCATGTCTTTGCGCATCGTGGGGGAAAACAGGACTGCGGACTATAAACTGATTGCCGGATTGAATCTGGAGGATGTGGGCAGTTCAACGCGGGAAGCCATGCTTTTTGAAACGGGCGGCGAGCCCAGAGAAATACCCGTTGACACTTCGGTGGACGCGTACCAAGCCGAATTGGAATACTTTGCCGGGTGCGTGGCGGCCGGGAAACCTGCGGAGGAAGTGCCGCTTGAAGAATCAAGAGATGTGGTCCGGATTATGCTGGCTATACAGGAGTCGCTTGAGACGGGCGAAGTGGTTGAACTGTAAATATAAAGGAGGATGCCATGAAAACGGCTGTCAGTTTTTTTTCGTTTGAAGAGAAGGTGGATATTCGCGAGGCAATGCAGCAGACAAAGAAAGCCGGATACGATGGGGTGGAGCCGATTCTGAGCGAAACGGGCGCCCTGAATATGAAGACCACCGAAAAAGAAATAAAAGAAATCCGAAAGATGGCGGACGGCCTTGGGCTTGCAGTGTGCAGCGTAGGCGCATGGAACCTTTGGACAAACAATCTGGTTAGCGATGACAAAAAAATTGCAGACTATGCGAAAGATATAGTAAAAAAACAACTGGATGCCGCCGCGATTCTGGGCGCGGACACCATACTGGTCATACCGGGATATGTGGGTACGCCCTTTGCACCCGGGATCGTCCCTTATGATGTTGCATATGACCGTTCCCAAGAGGCGATAGGACAGCTGGCGGAACATGCTAAAGCCGTTCGGGTCGCGATCGGGGTTGAAAACGTCTGGAACAAGTTTCTGCTGTCTCCTCTGGAGATGCGGCGCTTTGTGGATGAGATAGACTCCCCTTATGTAGGCGTGTATTTTGACGTGGGGAACATTATCTATATCGGCTACCCCGACCATTGGATGCATATCCTGGGAAGCAGGATCAAAAAACTGCATTTCTGCGATTGCAGGTTTGACGGCTGCGGGCTCTCCATGTTTGTTGACATTTTTGAGGGGGATGTGGATTTTGAAGCCGTGATGCACGCGGCAAGGGATATTGGGTATGACGACTGGGCAACCATTGAGTTTTTACCGAACTATAAAAAATTCCCCTACCAGTCCATCATAAACGGCAGGCTTTCGCTCGATACAATGCTCAGTATAAAATAAACAGGACTTGGGCGGGCGTTGTATAAGCATTATCGTGTTGAATATTCATGAAATTTGACGGGCCGTATTGCATGCTTTGTTATTGTTTGCTATATTAGTAACTGTTTGATTGATTAAACCGATGAGGTGCTTATGTTTGAGATTAACAGCACAAAAAACAGAGTGAAAACTGGGTTTTCACAGCAGCAGACAAAAAGGAACAATACCATGCTGCTTTTTAACCTGATCCGGAAAAACAGCCCGATTTCCAGAATCATGCTGGCTGAGGCTACAGGACTTTCCGCGACCACGGTTTCCATGCTGATCGAAGATCTGATAGCGAACAATCTGGTAAGGGAGATCGGCGAGGCCGAACCCATCGCGCGGGGCAGGCGTCCGATTATGCTGGAAGTGAATGCGACCGGCGGCTACTTTATTGTTGTCGAACTGATCAACACCGGGCTGCTCTGCCATCTTTTCGATCTGAAAAACAGGCACCTTGATTTTATGCAGTACAGGATCACGGGGGACCTGCAGGCAAACGTCACATCGGATTTCATTAACCAGATGCTTTATAAGAAAGGCATACCCGTGTCTCTTCTGCTGGGGATTAACGTAGTCTATCCCGGTATTGTGGACCGTGCAACCAAAAAGATGGTATACTCCGCGATCGTCCCGACGCGCGACCTTTTAAGCGACAACGAAGTGGAGCTTCTGCAGAAGACTTACCCGAATGCCGTCTTCATGATCAATAACTATTCGGGCGTGAACGCCTACGGCGAGTTTATATTCAATGATTACGACTATACGCGCAGCCTGGTTGCCGTCAATATATTCGAAGCAGTGGGCGCTGGCGCGATATTCGTAAACGAGAAGGGTGAAAAGACCGTTGATTTTTCCATAGAACTCGGGCACATGATGATGGACAGGGACGGGCCGGTATGCAAATGCGGCAACAAGGGATGCCTGGAGACACTGGTGGGCATATGCGCCCTTTTCAAAAAGGTGGAAGCGGCAACAGGGATCACCTTAAATTACACGGACGAATTTAACCACAGCCGTAATGTGGAAGCCATGAAAAAAGTGAAAGAACTAGCGGACGAGGGGAACCCGGCCGTAATAGGAATCCTGCAGGAGGCTTCAAGGTGGATTGCGATCGGGCTAACCAATATGAACAATATCATTGACCCGGGATATATCTTTATAGGGGGAACCATCCGTTACCTGGGAGACGATTTTTTAAATATGATCCGGGAGAATATGAGACAGCTGAACCTGAAACACACGGATTTCCCGAATATTATCAATTATTCCCACCTGGACGGGGAAGAACGGCTGAAAGGCTGTATCGCTATGATGATGGACGATATTTTTGCCCTCAGGATGGAAAAATAGCCTGCTGATAAACCGGCCGGCGCACCACATTTCTTATTACATGTTTAAATGATGGCATGGATATGCCAAAGACACCTTAATTAACCATACCAAGACATTACGCGAAATTTTATGCAATAAAAAATAAAGTTTAATTTTTACTATCATTCAGGGAGGGATTTTCAATGGAAAAGAACCAGGAGATCATCATGAACGCGGCGGGTATAACCGAACTCGGATTTCCGATGTGGCCGCAGTTTGCGGAAGAAACGCTTGAAGAGATTCAAAAGCCTGTAAAAAGCGGGCTGGTAAATTACTGGACAGGTAAAAAAGGCCTGGAGTTTGAGGAGGCGTTCCGTGAATGGAGCGGAGCGGCGATGGCGATATCCACGACCAACGGAACGGCCGCGCTGCACGTAGGGATGTCCAGCCTGGGGATCGGGCCGGGGGATGAAGTGCTGGTTCCGTCCTATTCCTTTATTGCCTCTTCCTTCGCGGTGGTACAGGCGGGCGCCGTCCCGATCTTCTGCGATGTTACAGAGGACCACACCATTGACCCTGAAGACATCCGGCGGAAGATAACACCGAGATCACGTGGGATCGTGGTGGTGCACCTGTACGGTGTTGTCGCGGATATGGATGCGATCATGAAGATTGCGAAGGAGAAAAACCTTTATGTGATCGAGGATGTCGCCCAGTGCATCGGCGGGGAATTCAAGGGCAGGAAGGCCGGGACGATCGGGGACGTCGGTTGTTTCAGCTTCTGCCAGAGCAAACATTTTACCACCGGCGGAGAAGGCGGCATGGTTATTACCATGAACGAGGATGTCGGTTGGGAGTGCCGCTCCTTCCGTGACCACGGATACGATGTGAGAAAACGCATGAATATGCTTGCGTTGGAAGAAAAACTGCCCTATATCCATAACCGGGTAGGGTTCAACTTCCGTATGACAGAAATACAGTCCATCATTGGACTTGGAGAGTTGAAGAGGTTTGATAACTGGAACCTGAAACGCCGTTTTGAATATGCGGCGATGTATGACGAAGCTTTCGCGGGGATGGATGGGATATATAAACTGCCTTATAACGATGCGGACCGGAAGAACGCGTACTGGTGGTATCCCATACTGCTGGATTTAGATAAACTCGACATAGATGCGCCGGGTGTCCTGCATGAATTGCACGAACTGAAGGTGCCCTGCTACGGCATCCAGTGGCCCGAGGCTTATGAGGAGATCGCTTACAAGGAATTGAACGGCTTCGGAATACATAAGTTTCCCTTTAAATCCAAGGAATATACCAGGGAAGACCTGGATTACAGCAGGCAGGTCTGCCCGGTCGCAAAATCGCTCCGCGCAAAAACTGTCTGCCTCTTCCTGCATCCCACATGGGAAAAGGAACATATACGGTACTGTATAGAAGGCCTTAAGAAAGTGATGAACGACCATCTGAAATAGGAGGGAATCCAATGAAAATCAAATGGGGCGTGATCGGGGGCGGCGGCATTGCCGACCGAAGGACGATGCCCGGCATGTTGCTGGCGGATAACGCCGCGCTTGCGGGGATTATGGAAGTGAACGGAGATATAGCCGCCAAACTGGGCGAAAAATACGGTGTGAGAGTATACGATAACTTGAAGGCTTTGCTTTCAGGTTGCGAATGCGAAGCCGTATATATCGCTTCTCCCGTTGCCTTCCATAAGGAGCAGATTACGGCCGCGGCCGATGCGGGAAAACATATCCTTGTGGAAAAGCCGGTGGCGCTTACGGCCCGGGATGCACAGGAAGCGGTTGACTACTGCGAAAAAAAAGGCGTGCTGCTGGCCGCCGGATTCATGATGCGTTTTGCCGCATACCACCAGCAGATGAAAAAATGGATTGCCGAGGGACGGCTGGGGAACGTTGTGAACGCATCCGGCCAGTTTACCTGCTGGTATCCCGAGATTGAGGGGGCCTGGCGGCAGAATAAAAACCTTTCGGGCGGCGGCGCCCTTATGGATATGGGCGTGCATGTGATTGACCTGCTGCAGTATGTGACAGGGAGCCGGATAAAAAGGGTGGGCGCGTTCTGCGATACAAAAACGTTTACATACGAGGTGGACGATTCCGCATCCCTGCTGGTACAATTTGAAAACGGCGCGAACGGATGCATCCACGCGAACTTCAACATACCGGACGAGGCTGCGAAGTGGCGCGTGGAGTTTTACGGCACAAAGGGCAGGATCATAGGCGATGAGACAATCGGACAGGCCGAAGCCGGCGATGTGGATGCGTTGTTTACGGGCGGTGACGCCGGGTACGACGCGGCACAGGATAAAAAAAGCGCCGGAAAAGCGGCGGTCAACGTTGAACTGGGAAATATGTATACGAAGGAGATCGAATCCTTCGGACGGTCCATACTGGAGGGGCGTCCGCTGAAATGCCCGGCATCCGACGCTGTTTTTGTACAGCGGGTGGCCGAAGCGGCGTACCTTTCGGCCACAACGGGAAGTTTTATCGATCTATATTAAAAACCGGATGCTGCATGATCGGGGAATGACCCGGCGGAAGAAAAGACGAGGGAAGAATATATGTTGGAAGATCTTATTAACAGAGAATTATCCGCGGACCGGTATCTTGAAAGGATAGGGTACAGCGGACCCCTTGCGTTGAATGAAAAAGTACTCTTTGACATCCATGAAGCGCATTCGTTCAGCGTTCCGTATGAAAACCTGGAAATCATGGCGAGAAAACCATTGAGCCTAGCGGTTGAATCCTTGTACGACAAGATAGTGGCGCGCAGGCGGGGAGGGTATTGTTTTGAACTGAACGGG
>Ga0172371_10013309_pt1 | contig 10731 bp, 12 predicted proteins | sample Lak12m_FD_114543 | JGI IMG/M metagenome (GOLD analysis project Ga0172371, IMG submission 114543) | Freshwater microbial communities from Kabuno Bay, South-Kivu, Congo - kab_022012_12m | ecosystem: Environmental > Aquatic > Freshwater > Lake | place: Democratic Republic of the Congo: South-Kivu... | reverse complement strand
TGGGTAAGCTGGTTGTAGGTTCTCATAGTGCTCCTTTGACTTGGTCGTCTGAGAAGCATTATCCTACTCCAGCTTACCTCTCAGCAACCTTCAAAGTTGCACTTGCTTGTTGAATCTACAGTGTCTATATCATGACCAACGCCCACAATACTGTTTTATACACGGGCGTGACAAATGACCTGCAACGCAGAGTCCTCGAGCATAAAAGCGGAAAGGGCGGAGCTTTCACAAAACGCTATAATATAAATAGGTTGGTTTATTTCGAAGCGACCAATCGGGTTGAAGATGCTATCGCTGAAGAGAAAAGAATCAAAGGCGGCTCTAGACAAAAGAAGATTGATTTGGTAAACAGCATAAACCCTGAATGGAATGATTTATTTGAAGAATATTTTGCAAGATGAATGACTTAAGGAGGAAGAATGCCTGCCATTGTTTGCCCTCACTGCAATAAAGACGACGCAATCCAAAAAGTATCTGCAATAGTTGATGCTGGAATATCCAGCGGCAGTTATTCAGGCCCATCTACAAGCCACGTAAGCATAGATGGAAAATCGGGAACATCATACGGATATTCATTTTTATCTGGAAGTGGCATGACTGAATTGGCAAGACAATTTATCCCTCCCTCTGAACCGCGCAAACCTGTTAAAAAAACTGGGTGTGGCTTCTTGTTATGGCAATTTTCATAATCTTTCCTTGCGCGCCAGTTGTTTTCCTAAGGTTTGCATTCCAAGCCAGCGACTTCACTGGTGAAGACCCTTTCCACATAAATAATATTTTCATAATTTTAGCTGCAATCATAGGCACTCTTGTATTTGTTATTGGCGCTTTGGTAGGGTTATGGCTTATTTATCGAAAAGCAACCACGGCAGAAGAGAATAATTTCTTAAAAGCGCAAGATAGATACGCAGGGGAAATATTCGCATGGAGAAAAGCAATTGAAAGATGGAATCGCTTGTACTATTGCCATCGTAATGGAATCGTGTTTGATCCTGAAACAAATGAAACATGTGAACCTGCAAACATCAAAATATTTGTTTATCAACAAGCTCAATCGTAAATCTAAAATCTGAAATCATAAATCAAGGAGTCTCACATTGAAAATCATCGCCTGTATCAAACAAGTCCCTGACTCGGAAGCGAAAGTAAAAGCCGAGGGTGGGCAAGTATCGTGGGGTGACGCGCCATTGGTCATCAACCCGTTCGACGAGTACGCTGTCGAAGGCGCGCTTCAGCAGAAGGAAGCGTCTGGTGGAACAGTCACCGCGCTGTGCATCGGACCTGAGTCCGCGAAGGAAGCACTCAAGCACGCGCTCGCCATGGGCGCGGACGATGCCATTCTCGTCTCTGACCCGGCGTTGACTTCGCTCGACACCGTCGGCGCGGCGCGTTTGCTGGCAGCCGCCATCAACAAGATCGGCGGCGCGGATATGGTCGTGTTTGGCCGTCAGACTCTCGATGATGGTTCCGGCATAACCGCCGCGCAAACGGCACGCGTTCTCGGGTGGCCGATGCTTGGGTTGGCTGGCCAGATCAAAGTCGCAGATGGAAGCGTGAAAGTCGAGCGCGTCATCGAAGAAGGCCGGCAGATCGTCAGCGCAAAATTGCCCGCCGTGTTGAGCGTCGTGCAAAGCATTGGCGAGCCGCGCTATCCGTCGTTCATGGGAATCCGCAAAGCATCGAAGGCCGTCATCCCCATTTGGTCTTTAAGCGACATCGGTGCAAGCGCGCCGGCGCCCATCGTCAGCCGCGCCGAACTCATCACGCCGCCCACACGCGAAGTGAAATGTGAGATCATCACGGGCGAAAGCCCGGCCGAGATCGCCGATAAACTCGCCGACAAAATCATCGCGGAGAAAGTGCTATGAAAACTTTAGTTTATATCGACCACTTCAAGGGCGAGGTTCAGCCTGCTTCGTGGGAAGCGCTCGGCGTTGCAAAAAGTTTTGGTTCGGCTAGCGCTGTAATTTTTGGGACAGGACTCGATGCGCTCGTCAAAACCGCGTTTGAATTTGGCGCGGACGAAGTGCTGACTGCGGACGATCCCGCTTTGACGGATTATCGCGCCGAGGCGTTTGCTTCCACTTTATCCGCGCTCGCCTCTTCCGGGACCGTTGACTTGATCCTGTTCCCGACAACTTCGCGCACCCGCGAACTCGCCGCCATGGTTGCGATTGACCTGAACACCGGCGTGCTCGTTGATGTGACCGCGCTTTCTCTCGAGGGCGATAAATTAATTGCAACACGTCCGATCTACGAAGGCAAGCTGTTGGAAAAAACAATTTGCTCCGGCAAACCTGTTATCGCCACGTTGCGTGCACGCGCCTTCCCCCGCCCCGCGCAAGACTCATCGAAGAGTGGAAGCGCGACGAAGGTCGCAGCGAAAACAGATGCGCCGACAACTGTCGAAGGCTACACTGTGGCTGAGGCTGTTGTCAACCTAGGTGACGCGGGTGTGATCGTATCTGGCGGCCGCGGCGTTTCGAATAATCCATCGCTGACTCCGCCCGTTGGCATGGACGAAAAGCAAGCCGAGATCTGGCGCGCTCAACAAGGATTCAAATTGGTCGGCGAACTGGCGTCCGTTCTGGGCGGTGCGGTCGGCGCTTCACGCGCGGCTGTTGACGGTGGCTATATTCCTTATTCGCACCAAGTCGGCCAGACCGGCAAAGTCGTCACGCCTGATCTTTATATCGCCTGCGGCATCTCCGGCGCGATCCAGCATTTGGTCGGGATGCGAAACGCGAAGGTCGTGGTTGCCATCAACAAAGACGCTGACGCGCCGATCTTTACCCAGGCACGCTACGGTGTAGTCGGCGATCTGTTTGCAATTCTTCCCGCGCTGACGGAAGCATTCAAGAAGAAATTGGGCAAGTAAAAAAATTCCGGACAATCAATCACGGCGGTAATGCAACTTCGGAAAACGAATCAGTTGCTATCGTATCAGATTAGCCAACGCGACTTATCTAAAATTTGAGAAGTGCACTACATGACAAGGTAGAACTAAAAGAGTAGCCCGACTCGCAAAACAGTCGGACTACTCTTTTTTACAACCGGTTACAACAATTAAATTGGAAGAACCTATGTTTTCCTAGCCGCCCCCTCCGCCACCATCACCGGGATTATTGCTATCATGGCACTTGGTGCAGGTAGCCGTCGACAGATTAACCGTATGACAATCGCGGCAGGATGCGCCGCCATGACGGACTCCAGACCCACCCTCGCCGCCGTTGGTTGGCTGGGGATGCGAAAGATTGAATTGGGCCGGCGACCAGGCAGTGGTCGTGTGACAATCTGAGCAGGCATTCTTGAACAATCCGGCATGGAAGGCAGGGTCAGCGTGGCAGGAGGCGCAATCCGTTGAAAGTCCCGCGAACTGAGCGTTCTGATGGCATTTCGTGCAACTCACCCCATTATGTGCGCCAGTCAATGGGAATTTGCTCTTGTTATGATCGAAGGTGGAATCTCCCCATGATGTAGGTTTATGACAGGCGCCGCAATCCGTACCAAACTGACCGTTATGTTTATCCTGCTGTTTGTGGCAGGAGTAACAGTCCGTCGGCGTGCCTTTGAATACGCCATTCAAATGACACTTCTCGCATGACACATTGGCATGTCTGCCCTCAAGTTTGAAGGCAAACTTTGAATGGTCAGTACTGACTTGACCCCAACCAGACGGCGTATGGCATGAAGCACAATCTGTGCCGAATTGACCATTATGCGCGTCTCTCTGTTTGTGGCAGGAATAGCAATCGGTGGGTGCGTTCTTAAAATTATTATTCTGGTGACATTGACTGCAAGTTATATTGGCATGTTGCCCCACCAAGGCAAAGCCCACAGCCTCGTGTGGAAACCGCGCCCCGTTTAATTCCACCAGCGAGGCGGTTGGCCCGCGATGTTCGGGATGACAGGATCGACAACCTAATTTGGGATCGTTCTTCGTCAGAGTTCCATGCAAGGAAGCCACGGTCCGCATTTGCACGACAATATCACCGTGACAGGCCTCACACCGATCTGCCATTGTTGCAGAATCCCACGGCGCGGTATGGCAGGCGGCGCAATTACTACCTGTCTCTGCGTGGGAATGAACATTGCCCAATATAGCGCCTGACTGGGCATTCAGAGCGCCCGCACTAAAGAGAGTCCCACCCTGCGCGAAAGCCGCGCCGACAATTGCAAGCGCGGTGACGAGAGTGGCAATAATGCCAGTCCCGGTTAAACAACCAAGCGGTTTATTTTGCATTCTTCCCGCCCTTCTACTTCAACAACGTGGCGTAATAGAGCGCCGCGCCGATATGAGTAAAAGCAGTGACAAATAGGGCCATTCCAATCGGAATGTGAACGGTATGCCATACCGACATCAGGCGGCGGGCATGCTTCAGGGCCTCAGTCGAGAGGTTGCTTTCGAGTTCGAGGCCGTCTGCCGTGCGCGGGATGCGAGTGTAAATATATCGTCCGATGAAGCCACTGATCACAATGATCAAGGTGAAAAGGGTGGTCACACCGGCAAGTCCATTGAACTTCCACGAAGTGTGCAGCAAAACCATGTATGGCCCCACCAGGCCGGTAAAGATATGGAACTTCAACCAGTCTGACATTCGCCCCCAGCGCGCGCTGCGGCTGCGCTTACGCAGGCTATAAAGTGTTTCGGTCATCAGCATGAGAATGAAACCAAAAATTCCCAGGCCGTGACCAAACAATTCACCGGCTGGCGGAATGGTGCGCGTAAAAACAAGTACCACACCGTAGATTCCGGTAATTAGAATGGCAGCAAAAACAGCCGCCCAAAGTTCCCCGTTATTACGAAACATGTGAGCCCTCCCGATCGTTCCCTCTCCCAAAGGAACATTGTTAAGATGTGTGCTGTGTTCTCCAATCAATCCAATAGTCTGCGACAATATCGGAAATAGGCGCATCAGGCGCCATTAACTTCTGACGAATGGGCGAAATATCAACACGATCTTCTATCATTTTTTGCAAAGGAGCGGAGAGCTTCTGGTCACCCATAAGGATCGCGCCCAATAATGATTTCTGCCCAATGATCAACCGCAGATGGTTTACGTCAAAACCAGATTGCGCAACAATGGCATCAGGAAGCGAACGCCATGTTTCGCTATCGCCACGCGCAATGCCGACTATGTCCTCATCGCGACCATGCCCAACCACACCGATGATGGTGGTCGTCAAACCCGCCAGACGCGTGACGTTGAACGGCGCAGACTTAATATATTCCGTCTGCATCCCAGCCATATTCAAACCAGCAGCGCGCCCCTGCTCGCGTGCCGGTGTCCACAAACTATCCAGGACTGAGCGCCCCGTGCGCGGATCATAAGCCTGCGCCACATCGCCCGCCGCAAAAATATCAGGCACATTGGTCTGCATGAATTGATTAACCAGAATCCCGCGGTCCACTGCCAGTCCTGCAGAAGTTACCAGTTCCAATTTGGGCTGAATGCCAATTGCATACGCCACAATGTCGCATTTAAGTACGCGGCCATCCAAAAGTTTCATGCCACTTACGCTCTTGCGTCCCTGGATTTCGATCGCTTCCGCGTGATAATGAAGTTCAACGCCTTCCTCTTTCAAGCGATGTTCCACTATTTTAGATTCGTGTTCATCGAGGACGTTGTTCCAATAGCGGTCGCCGCGTAACAAATAATGGACCTTCACACCGCGGGCCAGCAATCCTTCCACAATTTCAAGCGCCGTAATACCGCCGCCGACAACAACTGCGGTTTTGCCGCGTTTGGCAAGCTTTAGAATATTCCGCGCATCATCGAGGTGATCCAGCTTAACCACACCGGGCAACTGCGCTCCGGGAATAGTTAACTGATGAGCGCGCGCGCCGACTGCCAACAGAAGCCGGTCATAACTGACACTGACCACATTTGAACTTTCCTTGGATGAAGGAACAGTTTGCATTTCAAGCCGATGAACATCCGGCAGAATGCGGGTCACGCGTCCTTTTAAATAACGAAAGCGAAGTTTGCGAAATGTATCCGCCATTTGCGGAAACAATTGTTTATCATGAACTTCCCCCGTTAGAAAATAAGCCAGGCCAGGCCTGGAATAATAACCATGCGGATCGTCACCGATCATGGTGATCTCGCCATTTATATCCACAGACCGGATCGCTTCGATAGCCGCAATGCCCGCGACACCTGTTCCGATAATTACATATTTCATTGTGGCCTCCGCACAAACAAATCGGTATGCTCAAAATGCAACACACCACGCGGACAACGTGCTACACACTCGCCACACGTCAGGCAATCGCTGTGCGTGATCGACTCGCCGCGCCAGACGTGGGCGCGCACATCGATTTCAATCGGACAGTTATAAGAACATATACCGCACTGCACACAGCGCGCCGGGTCAGGTACAACGTGGCCGCCGACCAATACTTCACGGCGGGTGGAGCTTTTTCCAAAAATATTTTTGAAAGCCATAGTGTCCTTTGAGTTTAACCCGTTCGGACAAAAAAGAGTTGCAGGGTTCACTAACGCCATTATATGCTAAAAAACGGGGCAAAAATTACAAAAAGTAATTTTCCATAGCCAACCGGTTTGTAAAGTCCCCACAAATAAAAACAGAGTTGCACTTTCGTGCAACTCTGTTGACTCGTAAAAAATTGCTTCTTACGAAATCAGTTTTACGTCGGCGGCCTGCAATCCCTTAGGGCCTGTCTCGACAGAGAACTCAACCTTCTGTTCAGGCTCCAGCTTACGATAGCCTTCCATTTGCAGAGCGGAGAAGTGGACGAATACATCCTCTCCACCATCCCGGCCTATGAAGCCGTAGCCCTTGGTGGCATTGAACCACTTAACGGTGCCAGTATAACGTTCGGACATCTTACTATTCTCCTGCTTAAAAAATTTATCCCGCGCGGTGGGTGTGACTTGCGCATCAGACATTCACGGGATGTAGGGCAAGATTATCATGTGCATTTTGGCATGTCAAGACCAATTTTAATTTTCTTACGGATGACCGCATAGCGCGAGGTCAGATGGACCCAAGGCGGCGACCAGCGCGTCTGAAATGCGGCCCTTCGGATAACTTGCCGCATCTCATCCGGACCCTGGAACGACTCCAGTAAATTAAGCGACCTGCCCAACTCGAACGCCGCGTGCGCATCCGACCCGACTGTCCCTCCCAGATTGTGCTGGCGGGCAAACTCCCCCGCCCGACGATTGAACGCGGGCGACATGCAACGTGAGTTATAGACTTCGATGGCATCCACCAGCGAAATGATTCCCAATAAATCCTTTTCCTTCCATCCGCCGCTCCGCCACTCATCGAACGGATGTGACACGCTGATAAACGAACCCTGCGCCCGCAAAAGCTCAATAGTCTTCAGCGGCGAAAGCATTGACGGAATCTCTTCTGTCACATAAGAAGCTAGGATCTCGCCCCGAGTGGTCATAATCTCCTCGCCCACGATCACCCGCCCCGGGTCCAGAGCTTGAGCCGCCCGCGCGCCAGCAATCGTATTATGGTCAGTCACGACGACGCGGTCAATTCCCTTCCGGCGGCAAATATCCACAAGAGTCTGCGGAGATATGAGAGAATCCTTTGAGAAAATCGTGTGGCAGTGGAACTCAACGCGTAACATGCTCCGATTGTACATGTAAAACCTACATGATTTCCTATTTTCGTATAAAATCAAAGGCACATGGAAGAAACTCCCTTTTACAAAAAGCCCATCTTCTGGGTAGTCGCATGGATCGTGGTTCTGCTCGGTCTATATACCTATCAAATATTCGCCCAGCCGACCTTCGACAGTGTCTTTGGCATCGTCTGCAATAGCCTGACGTTCCTGGCCTTATTCTCGTTTTGGATGGCCTTCTACGCGCAATTCATCCTTCCGGTGCAGACGCTCGAATACCGTTCAAAGATCATTGATCGGTTAAAGAGGCACGTGTCGAAATCGCACGGCCCGGCATTGTTCATCAAAGATGGGCGCGTGATCGCCAAAGAGGAAGAATTCGAACAAAAACACGCTGGCGTGATCTGGCTCGATACAGCCAGCGCGGCCGTTACACGTACCACCACTGCTTACAATCAAGTGCTCGGCCCCGGCGTTCATTTCACGGACGATGGCGAGTATCTGGCTGGCTGGCTGGATCTGCATACACAAGTTCAGAGTATTGGCCCAAAAGAAGGCGACCTGCCATTTCATAAATTGCCCGAAGACGCGGACGAGGAAACCAAAGCTAAACATAAAGAAGCGCAGGAACGCAGAATAGCCGTCAGTGCGTTGACACGCGACGGTATTGAGGTCGTGCCAAACATCAATGTCGTATTCAAGATTAACGCCAGAGCCACAAAAGGCGACGAACCGGGTTCACACTTCGGATACGATGAAGAAGCGGTCTTCAGTGCCATCAGCAATGAGGGCATTGATCCAAGTGCAAAAGATAGCGCACGCCGCGTGGCATGGAATCAGATTCCAGCTTTGATCGCTGCCGACTTGTGGCGCGAGTACGTGGCCAAGTTCACACTCAACCAATTATTCGAGCCCAGCCAGCCAGCCCTGCCCGATGTCGCGCAACCGGAGCCGCCCAGAGTAAAAGAAGAGCCGCCTCCCCCGCCGCCTCCCAAAGCGGATGCGCTCACAGAAATGTTTCGCTACATCAACAACCGAATCGAAAAACACCTTGAAGAAGCGGAGGGTGAAAAGCCCAACAACGTTCCAGTCCCGGCCGGAGCGGTTTCTGTTTCACCAAAGGATACGCGTCCCAGGACGGCCATGCAGATCATCACACAAATGATAAAAGCGCGCATGACGCAAACTCTGGTCCCAATCCTGGATGAAAGCGGACGTTTGCTCGAAGGGCACACGTTAAGCAATGAGTTCAGAAAATTGCAGGAGCGCGGACTCAAGGTTGTCAGTGTGAGTGTTGGCGCTCTTCGTCTTCCCCCCACCATCGAAGAGCGCACGATCAAAGAATGGAATGCAAACTGGCTGGTCAATGCACAGGCCGAGAGCAAACGTATCGAACGACGCACGACTTTTGTCACGGAGGATGCCAAACAAACTGCTCTGCGTGATTATGCCGGCGATCTAAGTCGAAGCTTGATAAAAGAAAATCCGACCGATCTTGATTCGGCTTTGCTGGTGTTGCTCGAACGATCTCGAAGTGAGATCATTCGAGACGACCGTTTGGTCAGCCGCATGAACAAGGAACCGGCCAAATCTGCCGAACAACCCAGCCTTACACCCAGTCTTGCACCCGGCCTGCTCGAGTTCCTACGTTCCAATAAAGAAACGCCTGCCGACAACCGCTCACAACGTCGCGTCAGCATTGAACTCGAAATTCTCGATCAGATCATCAAACGAGCGGAGGCGGACGACCTGTGAGCGCCTCTGCTCAACCCGAGAAACTAGCGTCGGCGTTCGCGGCCGAACGGGAAAGATTCCGCACGCTGTTCAGGAAATATCGCGAACACTGGCTCAACGAATTCTTTGATCTGTCGTTGAACGGGCCATCTCATCGAATGCGTTGGATTGTGGCGCTTTTCATTGTTGTCGCGCTCATCAACATTTTCGCCAACATAACTTCGATCTTATCTCACTTGAAGGTGTTGCTACCTGCCATTTTGCGTTCAGAAATGGGACAGATTAATCCTGTCCAGGAGAGTCTTTTCTTCGTCTCGCTGGCAGGATATTTGCTCATCCCCTTCTTCGTAAGCGGTTATTACGCCCTTGAAATGGCGGCAGATTATTTAACAGATATCTTTGAACTAAAGAACGTCGACACTGCCCGCACCTTCATTCAACAACTTTCCCTGCACGGCGGAGGTCATGCCATCCGGGTGCGCGGCGGAAAGATCGTGGACGAGGATCTCGAGTCGCCGGTCATCAAGATCGGAGGACCGGGACGCGTCGTAGTTGAATTCGATTCAGCAGTGGTATTTGAGAGACCCGATGGAACACCGCACGTTATCGGCCCAAACAAAAGATCAGATGGAAATTCGGAAGATGATGAATTCGAAATAAAAGACATTGCGGTCCTGGATGGCTTCGAACGCTTCCGCGAAGCGATTGACCTGCGCGATCATTACATTGGAAACCCATCCGGCGAAGGCATGATCATCAAAAGCCTCAGCCTCGATGGCCTGCCAGTCAGCGCCGCAGACGTTCGCGCGGTGTATAGCGTAAGACGCAATGAAAATAAATCCAGCAAACAAACGCCAAGCAAGGAACTACCGTATCCTTACGTGAATAAAGCTATTGAAGACATCGTCTATCAATCCTCGGCGCGTGTGCTGACAGAAGGCCCGAACCCATCCGACCAACCTTCCGTGTGGACAAGCACGGTCCAATCATTGATCCATAGTGCAATCAGCGAATTCATGAGCGAGAACAACTTGAGCGAATATCTCGCCAGCTTCGGCGCGCCAGAAGTGGAACTTGCCGAAAGCCAGGAACGCACCATTCAATTTCAACGTTTCGAGATCACAGCTGACGCATCCACGACTGCTAAACTACCGGACATCGCCCAACCCAAATTTCGTCCGCGCACCGAATTGAGCAGCGTTTTCAGCCAGGTGTCCGACCGCTTCACCAAGCGCGCCAACGAGTGTGGCGTGGATTTGCACTGGATTGGAGTCGGCACGTGGAAAATCCCCAACAAGATCGCCAGCGACATCATCAGCGGACAGCACGTTCAGGCCTGGCAAATCAACCGCGAGAATATCTCACGCGGCAGCGAAGACAGTCTCAAGTCT
>Ga0172371_10013306_pt1 | contig 10732 bp, 8 predicted proteins | sample Lak12m_FD_114543 | JGI IMG/M metagenome (GOLD analysis project Ga0172371, IMG submission 114543) | Freshwater microbial communities from Kabuno Bay, South-Kivu, Congo - kab_022012_12m | ecosystem: Environmental > Aquatic > Freshwater > Lake | place: Democratic Republic of the Congo: South-Kivu... | reverse complement strand
TGAGCCGCCGCTACGGGTCCAATCTGAATGAGCGCCTCACAGGCATTCTTTCTCACCCATTGGTCTTCACTCGTTTTTAAGATATCCAGGAGAACAGGGATGGCCCCCAGTTCAAGGGCAGCAAAAATAGGAACGATGGCAATCCGAACTTCCTTCTTTCCCGATAAAAATTTTTCCTTAAGGAGCTGGGGAACCGCTCCCTTTCCAATCTCCTCCAGGATATGACCGGCGAGAAGAGCCCACATTCTTCTTTCATGAAAATGGCGCTTCATGGTCTCAAAGATCCGGAGGATTTCGGGATATCGTTCCCTTCGGATGAGCTCAGGGATCATCTTGACAAAAGAGAGTGCAGTTGTGAGAAAGGTCTCCTTGTCCTTTGCCTGATCGAGCTGTTGGAAAAATTGGTCGGTGTATCCGAGGAATTTATCCGTCAGCCTTTCCAAAAGAATCTTATCTTTGAGTGCGGGGGTGAGGTCATCGAGACCGATCAGCTGATTTCTGAAGAATTCTTCGAGCAAAACCTCGGTCTCTCTGATTTCAACCTCTTTCAACCGGCGGGCAATCTTTTGGCCCAGCCGATCCGATTTTCTTTCAAAGGCATCCTTTTTCTGCAGTTTTTTCAGCTCGAGATGGTCACGGAGAAAGATCTTCGAAGTGTTCAGGAGGTACTGCCGTCGCAGGAAAGAAATGATCTCATTTTCGATGATCTCCTCATGCCCTTCAGAGGTGGAGGCGAGGTCGCTGTTACGAAGAACAGCGCAGAGGAGGTCGGATTGACGAATGGGTCGAAGTGCATCCCTGAGGAGATTCCTGCGGATTTCATGGACTTCCTGGGCCATCATTTTCTGAAACATCGGGATCATCTTGAGGTCTTTCCTCATCCGGGAGAGGGTAAGGCGAGCCCTCCAGGGCATCTCCCGGTCCAGGGCAAGGAGCTCTTCATTGAAGACATAGGAAATGTTAAAGATTCCCCGGCGGTAAAGAACCTGAGTGAAGCGCTCCTGATCCTGTTTCCGGCGGGTATCGACGAGAGAAGGCTCGCTCACGACATCGATGAACGAAGCGAATTCCTCCTGGCCCATCCGGCTTTTAAGGGTGAGGCTGATGAGGTCCTTGCGTTCCATATATTTTGCAAACTTTGGAACATAGAGCTCTCCCATGCCCTTCATCATCATTCGACTCAACTTCTGGGCCTCAGGCAGAATCCCCTCGACCAGGACCTCCTGTTTTTCCTGGTCCTCCCTCACCAGGAAGGCGAGTTCATCTTCCTCCTCAAAGAGCTCCCGGAATCTTTGATAGAGACCCTCCTTTGCCTTTTTCGATTCAGGATGATCGGGGGTATAATATCCGGTTCTTAAAAAGGCCTGAATGAGGTGGAGCACGAAGTCCGTGAGCTTGGCATGGAGCCTACGGAGCCGCTCGGTCTCCTCAGGGGGAAGGCCTTCAGGGATTCCTTCCAGCTTTTTCTCTAGGATGAAATGTTCGGGCTGGTGGGGCATCTCTTTTCCTTTAATCAGTTTTAATTTCTCAAAATCTTAAAAGGAAGTCAAGAGGGGGAGCCTTCCGGTTGACATTTCCAAGAGGGGTCTATTAAATTTAAACATCGAGGGAAAAGAAGAGATGAAGGCTTTCAAAACCTTGAAAGATGATTTTTTCAGAAACCGATGGCGAATCCTCGCAGGCCTCATGGCCCTTCTCATCGTTGATGTTCTCCAGCTCTTCATCCCGAGGATCGTGAAGTTTGCGGTCGATGATCTCACTTCAGGAGAGGCCTCTCCCGCAGTGCTTCTCTTTTATGGGATGGAGATTCTCCTCCTGGCCCTGGGTATTGGAGGGTTCCGGTATGGGTGGAGATACCTTTTAATGGGTGCGGCCCGCAGTATGGAGAGGGCTCTCCGGGATAGACTCTTCTGCCACCTGCAATCCCTCTCCCCCCCCTATTTTTCACGCACGAAGATAGGGGATCTAATGGCTCATGCCATCAATGATATTGATGCGGTTCGTATGGCCATGGCTCTAGGCATGGTCTTTCTGACGGATACCATCATTTTAGGGGTCCTGACCCTCTTTTTTATGATCTATATTCATCCCGGACTCACTCTCTTTGCGATTCTCCCGATGCCGTTGATCACGGTGATCACCCTCTTTTTCAGTCGATTCATCCATCAGCGGTTTGAGATTCTCCAGAAGGCGTTTGCCCAGCTCACCGAGAGGGTCAGGGAGTCGATCTCCGGGATTCGGGTGATCAAAGCCTATGTCCAGGAAGAGAGGGAGAGGGAGAAACTCTCCCGTTTGAGCCAGGGCTACATTGAGAAGAATTTGAGCGTGACAAAGGTGTGGGGGATGTTCTTCCCCATCCTCCTCTTATTATCGAACCTCTCAATGGCCATGGTCCTCTACTTCGGCGGAAAATTGACGATCCTTCAGACGATCTCCGCAGGAGACTTTGTAGCCTTTATGAGTTATCTTGGCATGCTGGCTTGGCCGATGATGGCTTTGGGATGGGCGATCAATGTGATTCAGCGGGGCAGTGCTTCCATGGGTCGGCTGAACCTCATCTTGAGCGAGAGGCCGGAGATTTCCGATGCTCCGGGGATCGTCCACTCAGAGCCATTAAGAGGAAGGATAGAAATAAGGGGCCTGACCTATAAGATTGGAAACCACGAAGAACCCATTCTCAAAGACATCCATTTGGACATCCGGGAGGGAGAGAAGGTGGTCATCGTTGGAAGGACAGGGTCAGGGAAGACCATTTTATGCCGTTCTTTGGCCCGGACCCTGGAATCTTCCCCGGGGCATCTCTTCTATGACGGGATTGAAATTCACCGTATTCCCCTGAAGACGCTTAGAGAATCTATCGGTTTTGTACCACAGGAGACCTTCCTCTTTTCAGAGACGATCAGGGAGAATATTGCCTTCGGGCGTTCCCTTTCCACCGAGAAGGAGATCAGAGAGGCGGCACGCATCGCACAGATCGAGGACGAGATTTTGGGATTTCCAGGAGGCCTGGGTGCCCTGATCGGGGAGAAAGGGATCAACCTTTCAGGCGGTCAGAGACAGAGGATTGCCATTGCCAGAGCCTTATTGATGAATCCCCCCATCTTCATTTTAGATGATGCCCTTTCTTCCGTGGACATTCAAACAGAGGAGCGGATTCTTGAGGGGTTAGAGAAGTTCCTTAAAAACAGGACCCGCATCCTCATCACCCATCGAATTGCACCTCTTCGAAGGGCAGATCGGATTGTCGTATTGGATGGAGGAAGGGTGGTGGAGACAGGGGATCACCAGACCCTCCTCTCGAGGGGAGGAGTTTACGCCCGGCTCTATCGGGAGAGAGAACTGGAGGAGGAACTGGAAAGGGAGAACATTGGAATAATGGAATAATGGAACGATGGAATAATGTTTATCAATAAAATGAATTGCTAAACCAACAAATACTTTTCCAATATTCCACCATTGCATGAGAGGTGAGGTAAATTGTCGGGGAAGAAATTTGATGCCCACCCGATAAGGTCATTCAAAGGTTGAGTGATGTACGCTGACTATGGATATATGGAAGAGGGCAAACTCGGGAAGCCCTATGACCTGAGGCTGATGATGAGGCTGAGGGTTTTTCTCCGGCCTTATTGGTTCCTGGTGAGCCTCTCCCTTATCTTCATGTTAGTCATGGCCTCCTTGGACCTGGTTGTCCCCTATCTGATCAAAGAGGCGATCGATCGCTACATCGTTGTTTCAGCAAGGGAGGTAACCTTAAGGGGGGACGGGTCACCCGAAGAGGGCCGGCTGATGGAGCGCTATGGCCGGGCCCTCCTCCCGGAGAGAGAATCCGGGAAATTTCTTCTCTCTCCCGACACCCTGAGATCCATGGACCGGAAAGAGGTAGCCCTGTTTCAAAGGGCCGGCCTTCTTTCAGAGAACCGGTATTACCTCTTTATCCCCGGAAATCCTGAAGAGGAAGGCCTGATCACCCGATACCCTTCCTTTTTTGGAAAGAGCGGTGATCGCTGGTTCATTTCTTTTGACCGCATGAAAGAAATGAAAAGAGAGGATCGGATGGTTCTGAGAGAAAGAGATGCCGAAGGGGTCTTCCGTCTGGCTATCCTCATCCTGCTGATCTTCGTTGTCCATTTCAGTCTGAACTTTTTTCAGGTCTATACGATGGAGCTGGCCGGCCAGAGGATGATGCATGACCTTCGAATGAAGGTCTTCTCCCATCTCCAGGGCCTTGAGGTTTCCTTCTTTGATAAGAATCCGGTGGGGAGGTTAGTCACCCGGCTGACCAACGATATTCAGAATGTCCATGAGATGTTTACCTCCGTGCTGATCAATCTCTTCAGGGATGTCCTGCTCCTTTTGGGAATCCTGGTCATCCTTCTTCATCTCCATCAGGGGCTTGCCCTGGTCTCCTTTTCAGTCCTCCCCCTTATTTTCGTCACCACCCTTCTTTTCAGCCACCGGGCCAGGGATGCATTTCGGGAGATCCGTTTCAAGATTGCCCAGATGAATGCATTCCTTCAGGAGAGTTTCTCGGGCATTCAGGTGGTTCAACTCTTCCGGAGAGAGGCGGAGAATGGGAGGCGATTTCAAAAGATCAATGAAGCCCATTACCTGGCCAATATGAGACAGATTTCCATCTATGCCTTATTTGTTCCCCTGGTGGAGATCCTCAGCTCCGGGGCAACCGGTCTTCTCATCTGGTATGGGGGAGGGAGGGTAATTCAGGAGGCCATCAGCCTTGGCGTCCTGGTGGCCTTTCTCTCTTATATCCGGATGTTCTTTCAGCCCATTCGCGATCTCTCTGAAAAGTATAATGTGATGCAATCTGCCATGGCCTCTCTGGAAAGGATATTTGGTTTGCTCGATGAGGATGGAAAGAGAGATTTCCCTCTTTCTCCCAGGAGGGAGAAGATCAGAGGGAGAATTGAATTCCGCGGAGTCTCCTTCGCTTACCATGGAGAAGAGGAGGTCCTTCAGGAGGTCTCTTTCTCTGTGGGGGAAGGAGAGGTGGTTGCCATCGTGGGAGCGACCGGTGCGGGAAAGACCTCGCTCATCTGGCTTCTCGAAAGATTTTACGAAGCCCAAAAGGGGTCCATTCTCATCGACGGGATCGATATCCAGGAGAGGGATCCGGCCGAGCTTCGATCCCAGATCGGTTTCGTCATGCAAGACACCTTTCTCTTCTCCGGGGATATTATCGAGAATATTCGATTGGGGGACCGGGAAGGGGATGAGGAGAGAGTGAGAGAGGTCGCCCGAATGGCCAAGGCCAACCGATTCATTGAACGATTGCCCAAGGGGTATCACACCCAGGTGGGGGAAGGAGGAGAGGAGCTATCCGCCGGTGAACGGCAGCTCCTTGCCTTTGCAAGGGCTTTGTATATCGATCCCCAAATTCTCATCCTGGATGAGGCAACGTCCCATGTGGACCCGGAAACCGAGCGGTTCATTCAGGAGGCACTGATGGCATTACTCAAAGGGAGGACGGCCATTGTGATCGCCCATCGTCTCTCCACCATTGAGCATGCGGATCGAATCGTGGTTCTCCATAAAGGGCGGGTTCGGGAGATAGGGTCCCATACGGAATTGATGGCCCGAAAGGGACTCTATTGGAGACTCTATCAGCTTCAATTCGGCATATCCTCAAATGCGGGAGCCCGGTTACGGATGGCGCCCTGAACCGGGTGAGGTTCAGGGCAGCCCTGCTCCAACCCAGTGCAGGGCAGGGTTGACAAACCATAGATCTACATCCTATATAAAAGTGTGGATATGGAGGAGAAAGAAGACCAATCCTTAAAGGCCGTCCCCGAATCGGAGAAGAAGCGGGAGATCGATCTCAATGCGCTCTTTCCCGGGAAAGAGTATGATCTCAATCACCTCTTCCCTGACGAAGGGACGAAGAAGCTTCTCCATGAACTGAAAAGGAACAGAAGAGAGATAGAGCGGTTTATTAAAAGCCTTAATCTGGAGGAGGAATAGATGAAATGTCCCCGTTGTGAGGAGATACTGCCTTTTGTTCTCTGTACGGAGTGTGGCGGGGAGACACCGGCAGCAAGCCAATACTGCTGCCATTGCGGAAATCCGGTCAAAAAGAAAGAACTCGATTTCTCTGAACGCATTCCTTGCGGTGATGGAGCCTGTATCGGGACCATCAATGAAAAGGGAGTCTGCAATGTCTGCGGGAAGCCTTATCCGTAAAAAGCTGACACGATCAACCTTTTCAGCAAGATCGATTGCATTGACAGCCGGGGCAACAGTGATTATGATTTAATTGATTGGGTTTGTCTGTTTTATTTAAGGGAGGAAATGATGATTTTTGTACCCAAGATGGGCGCAGATAAAAATGGGAAAACTAAAGATGAGAAGATTGAAGTTCCCTCTGAGCTTCCGATCCTTCCTCTGAGGGGAACCGTGCTTTATCCCGATTTGATCCTCCCCATTATGGTGGGGAGAAAGAGATCGGTCAAATTGATCGATGATGCAATGGATTCCAATCGTATCATCGGAGTGATAACCCAGAAACGATCTGAGATCGAAGATCCAAAAGAAAGTGAACTCTACTCCGTGGGGGTGGCCGCGTTGATCCTGAGGATGATCCGGGAACTGGACGGAAGTCAGCGGGTCATCGTCCAGGGAGTCTCAAGAATCAAGGTGAAGGAATACCTTCAGAGAGATCCCTATTTTAAGGCACGGGCAGAAGTCCTTGATGAAGGATCCGCACAGGGGGTGGAGATCGATGCCCTCATGATGAATCTTAAAAACCTTTTCCAGAGGGCCGTGGAGTTAGCTCCCTATCTGACGGCCGATCTGGGGACCATGGTGGGGAACATTAAATCCCCTTCTATTCTTGCAGACCTGATCGCCTCTAACCTCAATATCCCGACGAACGAGAAGCAGGGGATTCTTGAAACCTTCAATATTCATGAAAGGCTGACCAAGGTCCACCTCATCCTCAACAAGGAAGTTCAGGTACTCGAATTGGGCAATAAGATTCAGTCCCAGGTGAAAGAGGATATGGACCGAACCCAGAGAGAGTATTATCTCCGGGAGCAGTTGAAGGCCATCAAAAAGGAGCTCGGAGAGTTAGACGAGCAATCCACCGAGATCAAGGAACTCAAAGAGAAGATCAAGAAGGCCAAGATGCCTCCTGAGGTCGTGGCTGCTGCTGAAAAAGAGCTGGAACGGCTGGCCAAGATTCCTCCCGCCTCAGCCGAATATACGGTGGCCAGGACCTACCTGGACTGGCTGGTAGAACTCCCCTGGTCAGAGACCACCGAGGATAATCTGGATATCCATAACGGTCAAAAAATACTCGATGAGGATCACTACGACCTCGAAAAGGTGAAGAAGCGGATTTTGGAATATCTGGCCGTGCGAAAGCTGAAGGCCGATATGAAGGGCCCGATCCTCTGCTTTGTCGGTCCGCCAGGAGTGGGAAAGACCTCCCTCGGGAAATCGATCGCCCGGACAATGGGCCGGAAGTTTATACGGATTTCTTTAGGCGGGGTCAGAGATGAGGCGGAGATCCGCGGACATCGGAGAACCTATGTGGGAGCCCTGCCGGGTCGGATCGTCCAGGGGATCAAGAAGGCGGGATCGAATAATCCTGTCTTCATGCTCGACGAGGTGGATAAGATCGGCATGGATTTCAGAGGCGATCCTTCCTTCGCACTCCTGGAGGTGCTCGATCCGGAACAGAACTTTTCTTTTTCCGATCATTATATCGACCTCCCCTTTGACCTGTCGAAGGTCATGTTTATCACCACCGCCAATGTCCTGGATCCCATTCCTCCGGCCCTCAGGGACCGGATGGAAACCCTTGAACTTCCCGGTTACAGTGAAGATCAGAAAATGATGATTGCCAAACAATTTCTCATTCCCAAACAGATCCACGAACACGGGCTGACCTCCGAACATATCGAATTCCAGGATTCGTCCATTCAGGTCATTATTAGTTCCTATACCCGTGAGGCAGGGGTGAGAAATCTCGAGAGAGAGATAGCGGCCATCTGCCGTGGAGTGGCAAAGGATGTGGCTTCAGGAAACAGCAAGGAGAAGGTGGTCATCCATCCTGAAAATCTCCATAAATACTTAGGGCCTGTAAAGTTCTTCCCTGAGGTTGCAGAACGGACCTCTGACCCGGGGGTAGCCACCGGTCTGGCCTGGACACCCACCGGAGGAGATATCATCTTTGTCGAAGCGACCAAGATGAGAGGGGAGAAAGGATTGACCCTGACCGGTCAGCTGGGGGATGTGATGAAGGAGTCCGCCCAGGCAGCCCTGGCCTATGTCCGGAGCAAATCGAAAGAGCTTGGCATCGAGGAAGACTTCTTTGAAAAGAATGATATCCACATCCATGTCCCGGCCGGTGCCATTCCAAAGGACGGGCCTTCCGCAGGGATCACGATGTTCATCGCCCTCACCTCTCTGTTGACGAACAAACCTGTCCGCAGCGATGTGGCCATGACCGGGGAGATCACGCTGAGGGGTTTGGTCCTTCCGGTGGGAGGGATTAAAGAAAAGGTGTTGGCCGGAATGAGGGCAGGGATCAAGAGCATCATCCTTCCCAAGAAGAACGAAAAGGACCTGGAGGAGATACCCGAACATATTCGGGCCCAGATGAATTTCAGATTCATCCAGAAGATGGATGAGGCCATTGAGCTGGCATTAAAGCAGGCAGAGATCCCCGCGGAGATTAAAACCCCAGGGCAGCAGACGGTGAGCGCTCCTGCCGGATGAAATCAAGAATCTCTCTTCCCAGATCTTCGACTGCCCTTCAGTCCTGATCCTCCGGGCAAAGCGGGGAAACTCCTCTAAGATGATCAGGCCTCCACTCCGGAGACCCCATCCGTTGTCTCCTTCGCCAGCTTCGCCTTCTATTGAAAAATAGGATCACTTCGTTTGAGGATCACTTCGCCCTGAACCTATCATGGTTTCAGGAGGGTTTCGTTTTAAGTCGATCGAGGGAAGGGTAGAGTTGAGAGAGTTTGGTTTCGATCTCCTGGGGAAGGTCTATGGGAAGGTTGAGGATCTTCTCCCTGAGGAGGGCCAAGGTCCCCAATTTTTCACTCACCTCTTTGGGCGTCACCCGGCTCAATCTCTTCGAGACTTCCCTGACCTCCTCATTGAGAAATTCAACCAGTTTGATCACCTCTGAGACTTTCTTCTGGACCATCCCCATTCCCCTCCTTAAGAAGATGTTTCACCATACCTGATTTTAAAGGAGATTACAAGGGGTTTGATCTCCTCATCCCTTTAACACATCCTCTTTCTCGAAGTCTCCGAGGCTCCGTTCATTCCCCTCTTCGAATTTTTTTATCCAAGCCCTGAGGCGCTCATTGCCATAGGTCTTCTCCCATTCCCTCAGGATCCGGTCGAACGGAACATCCGCATAGACCCCGTGGATTTTTACATATTCCATAAACTTTTGGTTCTCCAAGTTATAAGGTTGAAAGAGGGAGTCGTCCAAACCATTAAATTCGAGGGGTGGGACTTTATGCTTCTCACAGAGTTCTCTGTTGAAGGCAGGTGTCGCCTTCACCCATTTCCCGTTCAGATAAAATTCAACAAAGCCATGACAGGAGAAAAGGTCGGTCCCGAGGAATTGGATGAGCTGCCTTGTGGCAAGGTGGTTCCTCACGTCCGCAAGACCGATTCGTGAGGGGATGGCGCAGGTTCTTCCCAGGGCGCAGAGGAGGGAGGATTTGGGCACACAGAAACTCCGGCCACGCCTGAGCACATAGCTCGCACGATAATGCTCAGGGAGATAAAAGGGGGAGTAGGGATCATAGCGTATGCCATCCCGGACAGCGAGGTAGAGCTTCACTGCGATCTCGACAGGATCTCTGCTCTTCCCGATCACCTCCATGGCATGGTCTCGGATGCTTGGGTGGCCGCTGTCAATCATAGCCGTAGGACTTAAATAATCATTCATCTTCATTTATCCTCAGGCAATTTTAATCAATATCAGCCTTTCAATTGATAAAAAGATTATTTTAAAAATTTTAGAGAGAATTTAATCAATTGAAGAAAGGATGTCAATAAGTCCAATGGAAATCGTTGTGAGTTCATCGGTATTGATTGAGATTATTTATTTAATATGGTATGAGAAGAAGTCACTGGAGTTGAGGAGGTGAATGGAGATGATTCAGACCTTCCAGGTGAGAACTTCAGCGCGGACGGAGTTTGTGGATATCACCCATTTCGTTCAGGAGGCTGTGAAAAAAACAGGAGTGGAGGACGGAGTCTGTATCCTCTTTATTCCTCACACCACGGCGGGTGTCACGATCAATGAGAATGCAGATCCCAGTGTCACCAAAGATATCCTGATGGAACTGGGTAAGATCGTCCCTTTTGAAGACCGTTATCAACATACGGAGGGAAATTCCGCGGCCCACATCAAAGCGAGCCTCATGGGTTGTTCTCAGACCGTTTTGGTTGAATCAGGCAAATTAGTCCTCGGGACATGGCAGGGAATCTTCTTTTGCGAATTCGACGGACCGAGAAGCCGTAAAGTCCATGTCAAAGTCATTTCGGATGGCCGATAAAAATGGTCTATAGGTTACGGTGACGAAGCATGTTTCGTATATCGTCAAAGGGTTAGGGTTAAAGATTTCGAATACGAACATCGTTGCCGTTTAACGAAACGGGCATCTTTACCGTTACCCCTTGACGAAAAACACTTATATTTTCAAGGCAATTATAGAGATGAAACTCGAAGAGCTTATTGAAAAAG
>Ga0172371_10013305_pt1 | contig 10732 bp, 9 predicted proteins | sample Lak12m_FD_114543 | JGI IMG/M metagenome (GOLD analysis project Ga0172371, IMG submission 114543) | Freshwater microbial communities from Kabuno Bay, South-Kivu, Congo - kab_022012_12m | ecosystem: Environmental > Aquatic > Freshwater > Lake | place: Democratic Republic of the Congo: South-Kivu... | reverse complement strand
ACTACCTCTAAAACCCAAGTTGGTGTTGGTAGTAAGGTTATGGTTGATGTCAACAACTCTAGTCACGAATTCACCATTGTCGGTGAATGGGAAGCTGACCCATCTGCAAAAAAAATTAGTCACGAAAGCCCTTTAGGTAAAGCCTTAATCGGCAAGGAAGTTGGCGAAGAAGTCAAAGTCGACGCCCCCGCTGGCGTCATCATCTACAAGATCAAAGAGATCAAATAATGTCTTTCAGTCGTTCCGACGCCCTAGCATTAGTTAAAGACTGGACCAAAAACGAGAACTTGGTCAAGCACATGTTTGGTGTTGAAGCCGAAATGAGAGCTTTGGCCAAACATTTTCAAGAAGATGAAGAAAAATGGGCCATCGCTGGTCTTTTGCACGATGCTGATTACGAGTCTCATCCAGAAATCCATCCCTGGCACTTAATTTCTCATCTCAAATCACTTGGTCTAGATACTGAAATTATTGACACCATCGATGCTCATGGTTGGGGATACGCCAAAGAATCTAAAGAGCCAAAAACTCGGATGGAATGGTCCCTATATATCTGCGACGAGTTGGCCGGCCTAATTACCGCCGCTACCTTAGTTAGGCCAGAACGCAAGATAGCCAATCTAACCGTTGAAAGCGTTTTAAAGAAATTCCCCGACAAAGCTTTTGCCAAGGGGGTTCACCGCGAACACATCGAACTGTGTGAAGAAAAACTTGGGCTTAAACTCCCCGAATTTATCGGAATTTGTCTTGCGGGCATGCAATCCATTGCCAACAATTTGGGGTTGTAAAATTAATTAATGGAAAATCCGAAGTATCTCCTTAGCCTTGTTGGAAAACATCGTCGAATCCTTTTTTTGTCTTTAATAATCAGTGGGATCATGTCTATATTAGGAATCCTAATTCCTTATTTTGCTAAAGCCCAAATAGATCAACTTCAGTTCAAATACACTAATATCTGGTTCTTCTCTACCTCTTCCTTGCTCGTCTTTTTCATTTGGTTAGGTTTGCCTTTTCTCATTGAGCTACTCAGGAACATATTCCTTAAAAGGCTTGAACAAAAAATCAGTCTTAAATTAACTTTTGCCTCAACAAGACACATAAGAGAATTAGTATGGGAAAAATTCAGATTTATGGACGGCAGTTTTTTTGAAAACAACGCCAGTCGTCGAATTATCGGGATGGTAATTCGATCGGACAATATTATCAAAGACAGTCTTTATGTAGCCAGCCGAATATTGAACAGTGTGGTGCTTATAATCGTAGCGATACCCGTCTTGGGAGCAATTGGGTGGCAGCTTGTTGCAATTACTTTTTTTTCCGTCTTTATTTCATCAATTATTTCCGTTTTTGACCAAAAACGCGAAGCCTTATACCAAGCCATTAGAGACCGGTCATTTGATGCCTACAGTCAAATAGATAGTTTACTTACATACAATTATAGAGACGCCAGAGCTCTTGGGGCAGTCAATTCATTAGAGAATAAGTACGACAAAGTAACTTACAAACAATATCTGGTCGAAAAAGAGGGGCAAAGTCAGCGCCACTTTTATCAATCGTCAGATAATTTTATACGAGAGCTTCTCGCCCTAGCAGTTAATCTAGTCGCTGGATATTGGGTCATAAGTAAGGGTTATTCATTGGGGACATTTACCTTGGTTGTTGCCTATACTATGCAATTATCTAGGTCATTTAGAGATCTGACCGATCTTGTGCGTACCAGTATGGAGATGGACCTCAGAATTACTCAGCTCAAGTTCTTTCTAAATCTTAGACCAAGACTTGTTTTTTCCAACAAAACAGAGGAAATAATCGAGCCACCAAAACAAGTTTCTATAGTGGATGGATATTTTGGATATACAGGATATGGTAGGGAGGAAAAGGCATATTTGGAAATGATTTTAGAAAGGTCCCGACGCTTTATTACCCGTTATGGCCACAATGGTTTGGGTTGGCAGCTAAAAGGTCTTATTGAAGAGATGGAAAAGTTGGAAAAACCAACCCAAGTTCTTAAGGGTATAGATTTCCACCTTAATCGTGGTGAAATAGTGGCCTTACTCGGTCGAAATGGTGTGGGTAAAACTACCATCACCAATGTCTTGATGCATATTTATGAACTTGATCGCGGAAAGATTCTAATAGACAACAGACCAATTAATGATTTTGAACACCAATCACTGCTTCAACAATTCGCCGTTATCCAGCAATTTCCTATCATATTATGGGGGATTTCCATCAGGGAAAACCTCAATGTCGGAATAAATAAAGAAGTCAGTGATGATGAAATTTGGAAGCAACTAAAGATTGTTGGTTTGTCAGATAAAATAAAAGAACTCCCCAAAGGACTAGATACAATCATGGGTGACGAAATAAATTTATCAGGCGGACAAAACCAGCTTTTGGTAATTGCCAGAGTCTTTCTTCAGCAACGACCCTTTATTATCTTCGATGAAGTCTTGAGCAATCTGGATGCTGAGCATGAGATGAATATAGTTAAGCTTCTTAAAACACAAGCAAAACACTCAGGGGTCCTATTTATAACCCACCGAATCACGGCTGCCCGCCACGCTGATAGAATTGTTGTCATCGACCAGGGGAAAATTTCCCAAGAAGGTACTCACACCAGTCTGGTTAAGAAAGATGGAATCTATAAACATTTCTGGAACCTCCAGGTCGTTTCATAAAATTATTAAGATGTAAAATATACCCATGCTAGACATTAAATACATTAGGGATAACATCAAAACCCTAAAGACCGCTATTGCCAATAAACAATTTGATCCTGCTATCATCGATCGGGTTATCGCCGTCGATGATCAAAGGCGATCTCTTTTGGCTCAAGTCGAAAATCTTCGTCAAGAGGTAAATAAAAATTCAGAAGGCATAAAAGGCAAGCCAACCAATGAACAGATAAAAATAGGCCGAGAACTAAAAGAAAAACTTTCTGATCTGGAACCAGAGTTATCTAAGGTTGAAAAAGAATATTCTGATTTAATGTACCAAGTTCCCAATCCTTCAGCCACCGATGTCCCCATTGGTAAGGATGAAAGTGGAAACGTCGAGATAAAAAAATGGGGTACCATCCCCAGCTTTGACTTTCCCGTCAAACCCCACGAGGAACTTGCCGAAGAACTCGACCTATTGGATAACAAGCGTGCCGTCAGGATCGCCGGCCGTCGAGCCTTTTTCACCAAAAACGATTTAGTCCTTTTGGAATATGGTCTCTTGATGTATGCCCTCAAAATGATGATCCACAATGGTTACACTCCCATGACCGTCCCATGGATGGTCAATGATGAGGCCATGTGGGGTACCGGATATTTCCCCTGGGGACAGCAAGATCATTATTCAACCCAAGACGGTCAGAAACTTATCGGTACTGCCGAAGTTTCCTTAACTGCTTTTAGAAAAGATGAGACCCTAATCGAGAAGGATCTGCCAGTCAAAATGGTTGGTATTTCCCCTTGTTATCGTCGTGAAGTTGGATCCTATGGTAAAGACACCAAGGGAATTTTCCGAGTCCATCAATTTAATAAAGTCGAACAGGTCGTCTATACCGTCGCCGACGAAGATATCACACGCCAGATGCACGACGAGATGCTTGGGCATACCGAAAAACTACTTCAGGATCTAGAACTTCCTTATCATGTTCTTCTAATGTGTACCGGGGACATGGGGGCAGGTCAGCGGAAAAAATATGATGTTGAAGTCTGGTTCCCCAGTCAAGGGGTTTATCGCGAAACTCACTCTGATTCGTACTTTAATGATTGTCAAAGCCGTCGTCTAAATATGAAGTACAAAGCCAAGGATGGAACCACAAAATATGTTTACACCCTAAACAATACCGTCGTTGCTACCCCTAGAATCTTGGGAGCAATATTAGAAAATTACCAACAAAAAGATGGTAGTGTCCTTGTCCCCAAAATCCTAAGGGAATTTGTTGGCAAAGATGTTATCAAGCGTGTTTAAGTGGATTTTATTCTTTATCCTTCTTACTACCATTATTGGCGGTTCTATTGTTGGTATCTATATTTACCAACGAAATAATCAACAGATTTTAAATAGTCCGCTGGTTAGTATTTTCAAGCCTGATCTCAAATCAAAAATCAAAAACAAAATAACCGTCAGTCCAAAATTGATTGGCGATGTTACAAAAAGGTTTGATAAGGTTCCCAAGAATATTCAATACCTTTCCTACAATCTAGATACCAGAAGGATATATGCCTCTAAAGGTATTTCAGAACCAATCGCTCCGGGATCATTTGTTAAATTAGTAACCTCTATGGTTGCCTTAGATTTACTAACCCCCGACACTTTGCTAACCGCTTCTAAAGATTCAATCAACAAAGAACCCACCGCTCTTGGGCTAAAAGAAGGCGAACAAATCTCCATTCTCGATCTGATCAGATCCAGCATTGCCACCTCCGCTAATGATGCCGCCTCAACTCTGGCCCTCGGAACTGCCAAAATTTTAGGTCTAGATATTACAGACTATCTTGACCTGATGAATCAAAAAGTCGCCTTAATGGGGATGGTTGATACCCACCTTACTAACCCCGAAGGCTACGACGACCCAGGCCAGATTACTACCATCCTCGATCTGGTCAAACTTATTGATCATGCCTTGGGTTACAAAGAAATAGTCTCCTCGGCAAAGTCAGATATGGAGAATATTCAAGCCACCAGTACTCATGGTTTCTACTATCTACCTAACTGGAATGGACTACTTGGGATATATGAAGGAGTTTATGGCTTAAAAATCGCTCGAACTGAAAAAGCCGGTTATTGCACCATAGTACTTAGTCGACGAAATAATATAAATATTGCCATCATCATTTCTGGAGCTAAAACATTGCAAGAAAGAGATCAAACTGCCGCCGATTTATTAGACTTTTCCTTTAATTATGAAAAAGTTAAACCGCTAAAAATCACCCCACTCGACTTAAAGAAGAAATACCAAATTTGGAACGACCTTTCCTCCAAGATCAAGTCAGAATTAGGAATAAAATAATATGTCTCTCAAAAATTTTTTTGTCCCCGAACTACTTGAAAAAACTGGTTCAAAATATAATTCAGACATCAGAGTTTATCAATTCTTAAACGAATATCGTCTAGAAATTGGTGGCTTAACCCAGTCTGCCCAAATCATGGCTGATATTTGGCAAGAGGGACTAAAATTTTTATTGCCCAAAAGCTTCAAGCCAAAATCTATCCTCATGTTGGGTTTTGGCGGGGGGTCAACTCCCAAGATGTTAAATCATAAATTCCCGAAAGCCAAAATCACCTCTGTCGAGATAGATCCTGTCGTCATTAAATTGGCCAAGAAATATTTTAAGGCGGACAGTATCAACCAAGAATTAATAAATCAAGACGCCATCGAATATATTAAAAAAATAAATCCCAATAAAGTATTTGACTTAGTTTTGGTCGATCTCTTTATTGGTTTTGAAATTCCTAAGAAATTCCAAGATCCAAAATTTTTAAAGGTAGTAAAGAAACACACCAATATCTTGCTTCTCAATCGCCTAAATTGGGATTCTCACGAAATCGACACAATGCTTTTCCTGGATCTTCTCAAGCAGACCTTTGACCCCCAAATTCACAAAACCACCTCAAATATGATCATCAGGATATAATTAACATCCGTAATATGTTTAAATTTTTAAGTAAGATTTTCGATACCAATCAGGGCGAGGTTAAAAAACTCCAGGCAATGGTTAGTGAGATTGCATCCCATGAGGATAGGATCAAGAAACTAAAAGACAAAAATTTTCCTGCCGAAATCGCCAAAATCAAAATCGAGCTGAACAATGGTAAATCACTTGACGATGTTTTGCCCGAAGTTTTTGCTTTGGCCCGTGAAGCCGGAAAACGCATCCTTAATATGCGCGCCTTCGACGTCCAACTTCTCGCCGCCATCGCCCTGCATCAGGGAAATATTGCAGAACAGAAAACTGGAGAGGGCAAAACTTTGACCGCCGTTTTTAGTGTTGTCTTGAATGCACTTACGGGTAAAGGTGTTCACGTCGTTACTGTCAACGATTATCTGGCTCGTCGAGATGCTGGGTGGATGGGTCCACTGTATAGTTTCTTGGGCTTATCGGTTGGTGTTATCTATTCTGGTAAGGGTGATCTCCCCGCCTCGATTTTTGACCCAGAGTTCAATGACACCAGTCACCAAGATCAGCGGTTGGCGCACCTTCGACCAACCAGTCGACAAGAGGCCTATCGTGCCGATATTACCTACGGTACAAATAATGAATTTGGCTTTGATTATCTTCGCGACAATATGGTTCGATCCACCAAAGAAATGTCTCAGCGCGGTCACCATTACGCCATCGTCGATGAGGTTGACTCAATCTTAATTGATGAGGCTAGAACTCCACTTATCATTTCTGCCCCCGATTCAGAACCCACCGAAAAGTATTATCGCTTCTGTCAGATTATCAATAATCTAAGTGCCGATACCGATTTTGAAACCGACGAAAAATTAAATACCGCTAATCTTACTGAACACGGTTTACGAAAAGTTGAAAAAATTCTAGGCGTCGAAAATCTTTATGAAAAAGATTATGACACCCTTCACCACATCGAACAGGCCCTCAAGGCCCACACCCTCTTTCGTAAAGACCGTGAATATATCGTCAAAGACGATCAGATAATTATCGTCGACGAACATACTGGACGTTTAATGTATGGTCGCAGATATTCAGAGGGGCTTCATCAGGCAATAGAAGCCAAAGAAGGGGTAAAAATTCAGCAAGAAAGTCGGACCTTAGCCACCATCTCCCTCCAAAACTATTTCCGGATGTATGAAAAGTTAGCTGGTATGACTGGCACTGCCGCTACCGAAGCCGAAGAATTTAGAAAAATATACAAACTCAATGTCGTCATCGTCCCGACGAACCTACCCACCAAACGTCAGGATTTTCCCGATGTCGTCTATAAATCACAAAGGGCAAAATATGCCGCCATCGCCACCGAAGTTGAAGAAAAATATCGTGCTGGTCAGCCGGTTTTAATTGGTACCAAATCTATTGAGCAAAACGAAGTCGTCAGTAAATATCTAAAACACAAAAAAATTCCCCATCAAGTCCTCAACGCCAAGAATCACGAATCAGAAGCCGAAATTATCACTCAGGCAGGTAAACCCAAAGCGGTGACTGTCGCTACCAATATCGCTGGTCGTGGTGTCGACATTGTTCTGGGTGGTGACGCTACTTCCCCCAACCATCAAAAGGTTATCGACGCCGGAGGTCTTCATATTATTGGCGCCGTCAGACACGAATCCAGAAGAATTGATAATCAGTTAAGAGGTCGATCTGGTCGCCAGGGAGACCCTGGATCCAGTCGTTTTTATGTCTCGCTCGAAGACGACATTATGCGCATTTTTGGTGGTGAACAGATTAGCAAACTCATGGATTTTCTAAAAGTTCCCGAAGAACAACCCCTAGAAGCTGGCATGGTCAGCCGTGCCATTGAAAGTGCCCAGTCAAAAGTCGAGTCCTTCTATTTTGATCAGCGAAAAAATGTTGTCGAGTATGACGACGTCATGAATAAACAACGTGAGATTTTTTACAAACGTCGCTTTCAGGTTCTTCAGGGTGGCGAAAGTGACGCAGGACTTTCGGAAAAAATTGACTCGGTTCTTGAAAATGAAATTAATCTTCTGGCTACTCTTTATTCCCCTGATGGCATTAGTGAAGAAGAAGCCGACAGGATTACCAAAGAATTTCAGATGATCATCCCCCTAGATGACCAAAGTGTTAAGGGGCTTCGTCAGCACCTGGGTAATGTTGATGCCGAAAAAGCCAAAGACACTTTAAATGGAGTAATTAAGGATGCCAGAAAAAATCAAAAAAAGATTTTGGGTGCCAACACTTTGCGCGAACTAGAAAAATATGTCTTGCTTTCATCTTTTGATGAACTATGGATGGACCATCTGGATAATATCGACGACCTTCGCGACGGTATCCGATTAAGGGGTTATGCCCAAAAAGATCCCTTAATCGAATACAAACAAGAAGCCTTCAATATGTTCGAGTCACTCCTCTCTCGTATTGACCAGGTGGTGGCCAGAAAGATTTTTAGGATTCAACCAGTGATCATGCAACCTCAAGAACCCACTCCTAAAGGAAAAGATAACAAAAAGTTAGGTCGCAACGATCCATGTTGGTGCGGTAGTGGTAAAAAATGGAAATCCTGCCACTACCCTAAATAAATATTATTCTAAGGCAACTTTTATGTCCAAAGAAAATACAAAAAGTTTTAAAAGAGAGAGGTTAATTGGAGAAGGGGAAATCGATCTTGTCTCCTTAACCAGCTATGGTGGGGAATTGGAATCTTCAAGAAACCCTAGGGTAATGATGGATTTGTCGACAGATATTTCAAACCGTCACGTTTTACTCGTCGAAGACATCGCCGATACTGGGTATAGTCTGGCCGCACTTCAAAAAATGTTTCTTGATCGTGGTGCCGCTAGTTTGGAAACCTTGGTATTACTAGATAAACCTAGTCGTCGAGAAGTCCAAGGAGTAAAGCTTGATTATGTTGGTTTTGAAGTTAATGATTGGGTAGAAGGTTACGGGTTAGATACCAATCAACTTGGTCGAGGTAATCCCAAAATTGTCAAGGTCCTGATTTCGGATTTAAAGTAGAATTCGCCTAAGTGCTACAATTCAACCATGAAATCAAATCTAAAAACAAACTACAGACTATATCAAAAGGTAGCTTCAAAGAAGAAAAAAAATCGTGACTTCTTTCATTTATTCTTACCAGAAATAATATTTAGAACAACGAAATTGGAAGGTGAACCTGTAACTAAAAAGATGATTAAATCCATCTTTAGGTAGAGTGTCTACCACAAAACCCAACGGAGCAACCTCATATAAAGAAACATCGTTCGGGATTATCTCACGATCAAAACTGCTTCGTTTAGAGATCGAAGGTACCAAGAAAGGGTTAGACAAAGTATTTAATAGCCAGCAAGTCGCCATAACCCCCCAATTTATTAAGAAGCTCCATGGTACCTCTTTCGGTTGGATCTTCCCTGAATGGGCTGGTAAGTTCAGAACGATTCAGGTTGAATTCTCAGGCAAAGAGCCCCCAAACTATTATTTAGTACCAGTATTGATAGTCAACTTATGTGATGATTTAAAGGAAAGATCAAAAAATCTAAAGACCAATTCTGAAAATTATATCGAAGATGTCATTGAGCTATTGGCCTGGTTTCAGCACAGATTTGTGTGGATCCATCCATTTCAGGATTACAATGGCCGGTTAGCCCGTATGCTCACAATCTTGATTCTTCTAAAGCTCAGACTACCCCCAATTGAAATAAAAGTTCAAGATAATTCATCAAGAAGGAAATATATATCCGCAATGCAGGAAGCAGACGGAGGTAATCTGGATACACTCAAGACGTTGATAAAAGTTGCCCTGAATGAATCATTGTTAAAATTCAACCGTATAAATGAAGGATAACCCCATCCATATTTACCATCCAGTAGTTAAGCAGATTATCACTCTCCTTGAAGATAATAAAATTAAGTATCAAACTTTTGAACATCAGCCCGTACGGACTAGCGAAGAAGCGGCTGGAATAAGAACTGGTTTTGTCTTGAGCCAAGGTGCCAAGGCCTTAATCGTGAGGGTTAAAAAAGCCGGCCAAAAAAAATTCTTGATGTTAGTTGTCCCTGGTGATAAAAGATTTGATAAGCAAAAAGTATCTAGTCTTTTGGGGACTAAAGATATTCGTTTTGCGTCCGAGGAAGAGGTTGGCGAAGTCACTGGTGGTGTCCAGGTTGGCGGCGTTCCTCCATTTGGCAATCTGTTTGGTCTTGAAGTTTTTGTCGACCAAGGTGTTTTAAAGAACGAAAAGATCATCTTTAACGCCGGCGACAAAAGGTTCTCCATCGCCATTAAAAGCCTGGATTACAAAAACTTAGTTAAACCATTTGTGGTTAAATTAGTTTAATATCTATCTATGGCCGAGTTGGCTATCTTTGTATCCTCATTATTTTTTTTGATCATCGGAATAAATCAATTTCCCCTGAGGAATTGGGATGAGGCATGGTATGCCCAAGTAATCAAAGACATGATTAGTGGTAAATATGGCTATCTTATGCCTCATTGGAATGGAGAATACTTTTTTGATAAGCCACCATTATACTTTTGGCTCAATTTTCCAATCATCAAACTGTTTGGAATGGGTGAGTGGCAGTTTAGAATTCTTTCCGTCATCCTTACGGCATTTTCGGCCATGTTGATTTACAAAATTGGAAAGGAACTAATGAGCAACCGCTCGGCCTTTCTATCGGCCTTGATTTTCCTGATTTTTGGCCAAGTCAAAGAAAGGTTATCTACCGGAAACACAGACGGGCTTCTGGTCTTTCAAATTCTCTTGTCAATATATCTCTTCCAAAAATCAACTAAATCAAAAAAATATCTTCTTCCTGCCATGTTGTCTTGGGGTCTGATTGCCCTTTCTAAAAGTTGGCTTTATTTTCTAATTTTTCCACTCTTCACTTATCCTTTCATCGATCCCAAGTATTATCAAAGGCATTTAAAATATTTACCCCTGGCCCTACTAATCGCCTTGTCTTGGTACTTTTTTGCCGCGATGCAGTTTGGCAAGCCCTTTACCGATTGGTACCTGCTATACAAAGGGGCCTTCGGTTTACCTAAGATAAATGCTTCCTTGTTTTTAACTTTGGTCCGGGACACGATCGGAGTT
>Ga0172371_10013304_pt1 | contig 10732 bp, 8 predicted proteins | sample Lak12m_FD_114543 | JGI IMG/M metagenome (GOLD analysis project Ga0172371, IMG submission 114543) | Freshwater microbial communities from Kabuno Bay, South-Kivu, Congo - kab_022012_12m | ecosystem: Environmental > Aquatic > Freshwater > Lake | place: Democratic Republic of the Congo: South-Kivu... | reverse complement strand
TTTTTATAGATTCTGTCACTCATGAATCCATTTCTTCTGCGAGGCTCTGTCCGCGACTTCGTCGGGACAATCCGCTTCTCGAAGACACTTTTCATTCGTGACACCTATAAAAATTTAGTATCTTCGCCTCGGTTTGAAAATAGAAAAACCTATAGTATAATATAGAAATATGGATATAGAGACACGTAATAAAAAAGGGGGAGTTATAGATTTTACAGATGTTGAGACAAAGTCTGGAAAGCCTTCTAAATGGCGATTTTTAAAATTTCTTAGTACCATTGCTCTAGCTCATAGATCTCTTCCAAAAAATCTACATAAAGAAAAACGGCAACATTTTGATGATACGATGAGTTCACTTACACAAGATTATATTCAAGATGATATAGATGCTAGCAGTCTACCAAAACGTAGAAGATAACGCTAAAGCTTTTTTTATTTTTTCCTCTACTGACAGATTTTTAGGAAGTTTACTAAGAATTTTTTTCGCGTCTTGAGATTTATAGCCAAGAGAGACTAAGGCATCAACCACAGTTTTGTCTTCCTCAGAAAGAACCATCTTGGTCATATCAAAGTCACTTTTTAATTTGGACGAAAGCTCAAGGATAATCTTCATCGCTGTCTTTCTGCCTAAGCCGGGGATACGGGTGAAGGCGTCAACATCATTTGATTGGACTGATTGGACTAATTGGTCTAATGGGAGAAAGGAGATGACGGAAAAGGCGGTCTTAGGGCCGACGCCGGGAACAGTTAAAAGAAGCTTAAAAAAATCAAGCTCACGCCGCGTCTGAAAACCGAAAAGCACTAAAGCGTCGTCACGAACTTGGAGAAAAGTGCGGACTTCGATGGGGGATTTGGGGGAGATGAGAGAGATGAGAGAAGGAGTAAGAAAGACCTCGTAGGAGACGCCTGATGAGGTCTCGATTAAGCCGAGGTTACCGTTGATTTCTGATAATTTACCTTTGAGTTTACCGATCATATATAAGATTCAAATCTACGAATTTATCCTAATCAACGAATATTGGTAGATTAGCATCCATTCGTAGATTGGTATCTTATTTTGTTACTTCCTTCTCAATCTCCAGCATTCGATTATACTTTACCACATTCTCTCCTCCATGAGGCGGTCCAAAGGAAACAAAGTCAGCCTGAAGACCATAAGCCAGGTCGGCCTGAAAACTATCATTAGTCTCTTCAGAGCCACTAGAAAAAATGTAGCCAATACTATTCTCCCGAGCTAGTTTTACCAATTCAAATATCCCCTTTAAGGTCCCAACTTGATGGGTCTTGATGACAAAACTAGAGACGGCTTTATCGGAAATAATTTTTTTGATTCTTTCCAAATTAGAGTAAGTAAAGTCATTGCCAACCAGGTAGACATCTTTGGAAATTCGCTTATTAAAGTTAGTCCAACTGGTGACGTCCTGACTGGCTAAAGGATCAATTAAGATCAAGAAGGCATAGCGATTGATAAGGGCATCAAGATAAGAAAAATAGTCTTCAATCTTTAACGGATTTCCCCGATCACGAATATGATAAAAGCCGTTAGTCTCCAAATTAGAGGCTTTCATATCAAGACCAAAAAAAACTTCTCGTCCCAGCTTATAGTTTAAGACGGTCAGCGACTGGACTATGGCTTCAATGGCATCGATGTTCGTTGCCAGATCATAGACCTGAAAATCTTGATGCAGCTTATTATAAACATTAAAACCGATCTCTAAGCTTTGGTTAAAAGGCAGTGAAGAAGAAGTCGCTAATAAAAATTTATCAAAGTCAAGGTTTGACTCTTTTTTTCTTTTTCCTTTAATTAAAGTATAGATAGGAGAAGGAAGTTTATTGAGATTAAGGCTAGGCTGATAGTATTTTTTATAAAGCGAGTTAATATATTGATAAAGTGGCAGTTGCTGACAGTAACTAGCGGCTTTAACAACTAACTGAGAGATAGTGAGAACAGTATTGACACCTAAGTTGCTTTTGTTAGGAGTGTTGTCAGCTTTAACTAACCAACTATCAATCTCCATCTGCTTTAGAGGAGAAACGCCTTTTAATTTAGGTGATAAGAGGTTGTTGATATAATAAACAGCTCTCGAGACGGCCTTTCCTTCATAATGGCTGTCATTGTCACGGAGTTCAACCGCTGACTGAGGAGTAAAAAAATAATCAGAGGGGACTGAGGTAGTAATTTCTTTTCCGTCGTCAAGAATAATTTTTCCTTCAATGGTAGGAAAGCCTGAAGAGCTAAGAATCTGCCGAGCGAAAATATTTTTTATGGTCATTGTATTATTATAGACTAGACTATTCCTAAATTTTTATAGATTCTGTCACTCATGAATCCATTTCTTCTGCGAGGCTCTGTCCGCGACTTCGTCGGGACAATCCGCTTCTCAAAGACACTTTTCATTCGTGACACCTATAAAAATTTAGTATCTTTGCCTCGGTTTGATTAAGTATTAATTTTTTTCTCAATGTCAAATACTAACTGACGGGTACGAGTAATTGTGTCGGGGTTAACAGATAAACTGGTGATGCCTTCTTTAACTAGTCTTTCACAAATCTCAGGATAGTCAGAGGCAGCCTGGCCGCAGATAGAGCAAGTAACATCAAATTTCTTACAGGTTTTGACGATGTATTCCAAAACCGAGAGGATAATCGGCGTCCTTTCATCATACAAAGAAGCGACCTCTTGACTGTCACGGTCAACTCCCAGAAGCATCATTGTCAGGTCGTTGCTGCCAATAGAGACGCCATCTAGGCCGATTTTTAAAAACTCCTCAAGATTTAAAGCGGCCGAGGGCACCTCAACCATCATCCAAAGCTTGAAATCAGAGTATGACAGCAGTCCTGCCTCTTCGATAATAGTTTTAATCTTTATCAGCTCCCAGGGAAGGCGAACAAAAGGAATCATCAAGTGAAGATTACGGTAGCCTTTTTGCCAGATCTTTTTGATGGCAGTCAATTCCATCTGAAATACTTGGGTATCGTTGACATAACGGTAAGCACCCCGATAACCCAACATCGGATTTTCTTCTTTTGGCTCATAGAGACTGCCGCCTTTAAGACTACGGTACTCATTGGTCTTAAAGTCAGTCGCCCGATATACAACCGGCCGAGGAGAAAAAGGGACGACAAACTTAAGCAGTTCTCTTTCCAAACGATTAATAAAAATGGTTTCCTTTTTGTTTTTAATGAACTCCTTCGGATGAATACCAATGTCAGCGATGATAAACTCAGCTCGAAGTAAACCGACGCCGTCGACGTCCATTTTAGCGACCTGCCTAGCTTCCTCAGGTTGGGCGAGGTTGACGTAGAGCTTAGTGAGGGTTTTGAGGGGTTTGGGGGATTTGGGCCCGCCTTCGCCAAGGCTTCGGCGGGTAAAGGAGATGGAGGAAAGAATCACTTTGCCTTTAAAGATCTCGCCGGTTGAGCCGTTGACTGTATAGATATGGGCTTGTTTTAAGATTTTGGTCGCTCGGTCGGCGCCGACGACACAGGGAACACCAAGTTCGCGAGAGACAATGGCGGCGTGAGAGGTCCGACCACCTTTTTCAGTGACAATCGCTGCCGCTTTTTTCATCGCTGGCACATAGTCTGGGTTGGTTTGGGGAGCGACTAAAATATCTCCGTGTTTTATCTTATTGATTTCTTTTGGTGAAAAAATATGAGTGGCTGACCCGGTACCGCTACCGGGTGAAGCAGGAGAACCAGAAAGAATTAATAATTTAGAATTAAGAATTTGAGAATCATTTTCATTCTGAATTCTAGATTCTAAATTCTTAATTGTTGTTATCGGGCGGGATTGAACGATGTAGACACGGTCTTTCTCAATCGCCCATTCGATGTCTTGGGGAAAGAAGTAATGTTTTTCAATATCTTTAACAAGAAGGGCAATTTTAATAATCTCCTTATCGGTCAGTTTAGGTTTTTTTCCAGAACTTCCTGTCTTTAAACTTCGATTTGCTATTCCTGATTTTACTAACTTAATTTTTTGGGTTTTGATCTGTTTATTAGTCAGTACTAAGGATTTCTTATCAACTTCATAGTGATCAGGAGTAACAATACCTTGAACGATATATTCGCCTAGGCCAAAGATCGCCTCGATAACGATCTTATTTTTATCATTATTAACTGGGTCAATAGAAAAGGCGACACCGGATTTTTCCGACTCGACCATCCGTTGGACAACAGCGGCCAGACCAACTTTCATATGATCGAAGTTGTTTTCATGTCGATAGTAGATTGCTCTTTCAGTAAAAAGCGAGGCATAACATTCCTTGACTTTTTGCAAAAGATGACTTTCGCCGCGGACATTAAGATAGGTTTCCTGCTGGCCAGCAAAGGAGGCGGTCGGCAGGTCCTCGGCGGTAGCCGATGAGCGGACGGCGACCAAGGTCGGCCGATAAACGTTTTTTAAAGATGAGAGACCGTGATTAAGTAAAGTTAAATTTTGGCCAAAATATTTTTTCTCTTTTAACTGAAGATGGGAGTAGTATTTAATAATCTCATTGGCTAATCTTTTGGAAATTGAAGCAGAAAGAATCATTTTTTTTATTTCGGTTGAAGCGTTTTTGAGCTCTTGAGGGTTGTTGTAATTAATATTAGCGAGAGTATTTTTTATCGGGTTTTCTAATCGGTTTTCTTTAATGAACTCAAAGTAGGCGTTGGCAGTGATGATAAATCCATAAGGAACCGGTAGCCGAGCATTGGTCATCTCGCCGAGATTAGCACCCTTGCCGCCAACCAAGCCAACGTCATTCTTGTCAACCTCTTCAAACCAAACTATCTGCTTTTTTGCAGTCATAGTTTAATAATACAGATAAATAAAGATTTTTTCCAAGAGTTCTCAAAACTTCGGCTCGATACGCGTTTTTTACTTTTATAGGAACACCCCTCCAAACTCAACGGCTCCTTAAAAAAGATAAAAAAACGCATATTCTCGCCTCGTTTATGGTTAATAAACTCATTACAATGTTTTAAAACATTGTAATAGAAATCAGAACTAACACAGAGGTTATCCTTGACAGAAAGCTCGTGGCTGTGATAAGATTGATAATTCAAAAATATGGCAAGAAAGTACGTCTATTTTTTTGGCGCTGGAAAAGCTGACGGCAACGAAAAGATGAAGAATCTTCTTGGAGGAAAAGGGGCTAACCTAGCAGAAATGGCCGGCCATAAAGACCTTCGTCTTCCTGTCCCTCCCGGTTTCACCATCACCACCGAAGTCTGCACCTACTACTACGCTCACAAACGCCGTTATCCGAAGGAGTTAAAACGAGAACTTTTGGCGGCAATGAAAAAAATCGAGAAGTTAATGAGTAAAAAATTCGGAGAGGTTGACAGTCCGTTACTTGTCTCGGTGAGAAGCGGCGCCAGACGGTCAATGCCGGGGATGATGGAGACAGTCTTAAATATCGGCCTGACAACAAAAACTATTCCCGGTCTAATAAAACAATCAGGGAATGAACGGTTCTGTTACGATGCTTATCGTCGGTTAATCACCATGTACTCTGATGTCGTCATGGAAAAAGCTGAGGGAATCGAACCAAAAGACGACCAAGGAATAAGAAAACAGTTGGAAAAGATTATGGAGAAAATGAAAAAAGAAAAAGGTGTAAGAAATGATACAGAACTTGATGCTCTTGACCTAAAAAAGCTCTGCGATTTATTCAAGAAAAAAGTCAAACAGGTTTTGAAAAAAGACTTTCCCGATGATCCTTATGAACAGCTTTGGGGAGGAGTTGGCGCGGTTTTTGCCTCTTGGAATGGTAAAAGAGCGGTTTCTTACCGAAGGATAGAAAATATTCCTGATGACTGGGGAACCGCGGTCACCGTCCAGACGATGGTTTTCGGCAATTTAGGTAATGATTCAGCAACCGGCGTTGGTTTTACCCGCAATCCAGGAACAGGCGAAAACAAATTTTATGGTGAATATCTAGTTAATGCCCAAGGTGAAGATGTTGTGGCGGGAATAAGAACACCTTTACCAATTGATAATTTGAAAAAATCAATGCCGAAGATTTATCAGGAGTTGTTTCATTATCAAAAACAGCTAGAAAAACACTATCAAGATATGCAAGATATTGAGTTTACTATTGAAAAAGGCCAGCTCTTTATGCTTCAATGTCGAGTCGGTAAAAGAAACGGCCCGGCCGCGGTCAAAATGGCCGTTGATATGGTAAAAGAAAAACTAATTAGTCCAGAAATGGCAGTAATGCGGGTTACTCCTAGTCAACTTGATGAATTACTTCATCCGATTCTCGATCCAAAAGAAGAATTAACAAATAAACCGATTGCTCATGGACTGCCAGCTGGGCCAGGAGCGGCCAGCGGCATGATCGTCTTTAGCGCCAATGAAGCTGTTAACTGGGCTAAAGCCGGAAAAAAAGTCATTTTAGTCCGCGAGGAGACCAACCCTGAGGATGTCGAGGGGATGCGAGCGGCTCAGGCTATTTTAACTGCCCGAGGCGGAATGACCTCTCATGCGGCTTTGGTGGCTCGTGGCTGGGGCAAATGTTGCATTGTTGGCTGTGGAGCTTTGCAGATTGATTATTTTAAAAAAACGGTGACGGTCGGCGATAAAATTTTTAAACAAGGCGATTTGTTTACTCTAAACGGCAGTAAAGGCAATGTCTACTCTAGCAACCTGAAAATGATCGCTCCCTCAGCGGAAAACAAGCTGTTAACCGAATTTTTAAAGATCTGTGACCGCATCCGCCGGTTAAAGATCCGCACCAATGCCGATACGCCAGCTGATACAAAAAATGCTCTTTTATATGGAGCAGAAGGTATCGGCCTTTTTCGAATCGAGCATATGTTTTATGGAAAAGGCAGCGATGAAGCTTTGTTTTTACTCCGTAAGATGATTGTTTCCAAAACTGTTGAGGAAAGAAAAAAGGCATTAGCTGAACTTTTTCCTTATATGAAGGCCGATATAAAAAGCACCTTGGAAATCATGAACGGTTTGCCAGTGACAATTAGATTGATTGATCCACCTCTTCATGAGTTTGTCCCTCGAGAAAAAAACCAACAGCTAAAACTGACTAAAAGTCTTAGCATCTCTTTTTCCGAATTTGAAAAAAGAGCTAATTCTCTTCATGAAAACAATCCGATGATGGGCCATCGGGGCGTTCGTCTGGGAATTACCTACCCGGAGATTACCGAAGTCCAGGTAAGAGCGATCTTCGAAGCGACAGCTGAGCTTTTAAAAGAAAAGGTCAAAGTTAAATCGGAGATTATGATTCCCGTCACCTGCGAGGCTAAAGAACTGACTGACCAAATTATCATTATTAAAAAAATCTATCAGGAAGTTTTAAAAAAGTTTCATCTAAAAAAAATTGACTACCTGGTGGGAACGATGATTGAGATACCGAGAGCCTGTTTTGTCGCTGATGAGATGGCAAAAGAGGCGGAGTTTTTCTCCTTTGGAACAAATGATTTGACCCAGATGGGTTTTGGTTTTTCCCGTGATGACATTGGTGGCTTTTTGCCAGACTATTTAAGTAAAGAGATTCTTCCCCAAGATCCTTTTCAAACAATCGATGAAAAAGGAGTGGCAGAGTTGATAAAGATCGCGGTTCAAAGAGGTAGAAAGATAAGAAAAAATCTAAAGATCGGTATCTGCGGCGAGCACGGCGGCGACCCCGTTTCAATTGCTTTCTGCCATTATATAGGAATGAACTACGTCTCTTGTTCTCCATTTAGAGTGCCGATTGCTCGACTAGCAGCGGCACAGGCAGTGTTAAAAATGTAAAAATAAATAAATAAAAAAATAATCAAAATAGTATTTGGCAATAAAATCTTTTTTTGTAGCAACTCCATCTGCTTCTTGATCATTATTTGTTTATTTTATTATTCAATCATTCTGCGTAGTTGTCAACGGACTATAGTCTACATAGGAATAATCACAATCCACTAAAAAGTAACCAGGTCACCCTTAGGGTGACTTGAGGTAGTGACAGCCGAGGCTGGTTTTGTTTTTTAGAGCGGCTTTGGCGATTAATAAGGCGGCTTTCACTCCATTGCGTAAACCAATCAGGTCGTCGCAGACTAAAACATCGCGGTAAAAAAAGTCAATCTCTTTGTCTAAATGAGTCAGGTCGTCAACTGCCCGTTTCAGCCTTTTTTCCGTCCTGATTATCCCCACGTAATTCCACATGATCGACTTGATCAAAAACCAGTCTTGCTGAATCAAGGCGTCGTCAATCTTATTAATTGTATGAGTATAGTTCCAAGGTTTGATTAACTGGCGATTAATTATTTTTTCTTTATTAATCGTTTTTAAGATGTTTTCTGCGGCTCTTTTTCCCCAAACTAGACACTCGAGAAGTGAAGTACTGGCCAGACGATTGGCGCCGTGAACGCCGGTGGCCGAAACCTCACCGATAGCATAGAGATTATCAATGTTAGTTCGACCAAAGGTGTCGACCTTGACGCCGCCGCAAAAATAATGGGCAGTCGGTGCCACTGGAATCGGTTCGCGAATAATATCAATACCATATTTTAGACAAGTTTTATAAATATGAGGAAACATTTTTTTTAATCTGTCAGCTTTTATATAAGAGGCGGCATCAAGAAGGACGTACTGCTCACCTGTCTTTAACATCTCCTCAAAAATCGCCCGACTGACAATGTCCCGAGGAGCCAGACTACCTCGAGAGTGATATTTTTTCATAAACTGTTGGCCTTGTTGATTTTTTAACTGGGCGCCTTCGCCTCTTAAGGCTTCGGTGATTAAAAAGTTACTTACCTGATGGTGGTACAAAGAGGTCGGATGAAACTGGATATATTCGATATTTTCTAATTTGGCACCAGCACGATAGGCGGCCACTAATCCATCACCACGAGCAATTTTAGGATTACAGGTGCGAAGATAGAGCTGACCAACTCCGCCGGTAGCGAGAATGATTTTTTTAGCGAGAAAAATTTCTACTTTTTTCTTTTCGTTATCTAAGACGTAAGCGCCGACGCAACAAGTTTTATCGTCGTAAGAAAGACTGTTTTTAAGATGATAAGGCAAAGTCAGTAAATCAATTAAAGTATGATTAGGAAAAACCTTTATATTGGGATATGTTCTTAACTTTTTAACAAAGGCTTTTTCAATGGCTAAGCCAGTTTGATCATTAACATGAATAATCCGGCGGGTTGAATGGCCGGCTTCGCGGGTTAAATGAAGTTCGCCTTTTTTGTCTTTAGTGAAGTTAATCTGAAGTTTGTCGATGAGGAGTTTTTTAATGGACTGCGGTCCTTCGGAGGCAAGAATTTTTACCGCCTTTTTATTATTAATCATACTTCCGGCTTTAAAAATGTCTTTTTCCAAAAGGGAAGGGTCGGCCTGACCTTGAAAGATAATTCCTCCTTGAGCTTCTCTAGTATTGGTTTCCTCAATATCAAATGACTTGGTGACAAGAATAACATTAAGACCTTGGTCAGCTAAGATTAAGGCGCTGGTGCAGCCAGCTAGGCCGGTGCCGATAATCAAGATATCTGATTGCATAAATTCTTTTAAAACAATCTCTCGGTTCGATATGACGTTTTGAAATTTTTGTAGGAACACCCCTCCAGACTCATCGGCTCCTTAAAAAAATTTCAGAAACGCATATCTCGCCTCGGATTGTTAAAAAAAGCGAGGATACCTTTTCGAGCAAATTTTTCCAAAAATTTTAATTTGCGAGAAAATGGTATCAAGCTTTTTTCAACATATATCAAGCATTTTCCTAATCGCTTTTCTGGCTTTTTTGGCGATTTTTTCATCAACTAAAACCTCATGGTCTTTAGGACTTTCTAAGGATGCCAAGATTTTAAATAACTCGGTTTTTTTCATATTGGGACAGACAGCCAGCGGAGAAGCCTGATAAAATTTCTTATGGGGTGATTGTTTTTGAAGACGATAGGTCATCCCATTTTCCGTGGCAATAATAAACTCTTTCTTAGGACTTTGTTTGGCAAACTTTAACATCTGGCCGGTGCCAAGGACATAGTCGGAAATATCTTTTACTTCTTTGGTGCATTCGGGATGGCAGAGAACTAATGCTTCAGGATGAAGTTTTTTTAAATCTAAAATTGATGAAGGATGAATTCTTAGATGAGTGGGGCAGAACCCTGGGAAAAAATAAAACTTTTTTTTAGAGTTTTTTGCTACCCATTGACCAAGATGTTGGTCAGGAATAAAGATAATTTCGTCTGCATCTTGTGAGTTAACTATCTTTTCTGCGTTAGCAGAAGTACAACAGATATCGCTTTCGGCCTTAACTTCGGCTGTCGTATTGACATAACAGACAACCTTGGCTTTTGGATGTTTTTCTTTCAAAGCAATAAGTTTTTCTGTGTTAATCATCGCCGCCATTGGACAGTAGGCATCGGGAGCGGGCATAACAACAGTTTTTTTTGGATTCAAAATCTTGGCCGTTTCCGCCATAAACCGGACGCCGCAGAAAACAATCATCTTGGCTTTTGTTTTGGCCGCCTGCTGGCTAAGCTCAAGAGAGTCACCGACAAAATCGGCCATGTCCTGGACTTCCGGTCTCTGATAGTTGTGAGCGAGAATCACCGCCTGGTGTTGTTTTTTAAGAAAGAGAATTTTTTGGAGAAGATTTTTCATAGTGTTAATTATTTTACCACGATCTATTCAGTTAAAAGTCCGACATTAACTGGTAACTTTTAAGAACTTCGTTTGGTGTTTTCATCCCTAAAGATAAATGAGCTCGTTTCTTGTGATAGTATACCAAGTAATCGTTGAGTT
>Ga0172371_10013303_pt1 | contig 10732 bp, 9 predicted proteins | sample Lak12m_FD_114543 | JGI IMG/M metagenome (GOLD analysis project Ga0172371, IMG submission 114543) | Freshwater microbial communities from Kabuno Bay, South-Kivu, Congo - kab_022012_12m | ecosystem: Environmental > Aquatic > Freshwater > Lake | place: Democratic Republic of the Congo: South-Kivu... | reverse complement strand
GGACCAGTATATCCCGAGGGCGGTCGAAAACCAGGTGGCGATACTCTATGCTCTCACCAACGGATATCTTGACGATGTGGAAGTCGCGAAAGTCCAGAAATGGGAAGCGGAATTTTTGAAATATATGAAAGATATGAAGAGCGACGTTTTGGCGCTGATAAAAGAAAAGAAAGAATTGGCGGAGGAAGTGGAAAGCGCCCTCAAAAAAGCGATTGAGGAGTGGAAAGAAACCTATCAGTCGTAAGTTTCTTAAGTAACCTAAGTTTCTTATGCAGGGATCAAGAGAAATCCGCCGCCGAATCAAATCGGTGAACAATACCAAGAAAATCACCCGTGCCATGGAAATGGTGGCGGCTTCGAAGATGCGGCGGGCAGTGGCTTCGGTTCTGTCCATCCGGCCCTATGCGCACAGCGCCTGGAGCGTGCTGACGAATATGTCCCGCGCTTTTGAAAATTATCCAGTTGATCTTCTTGAGACGCGCGAAGTGAAAAGGGTCCTGATGGTCGTGGTCACTTCAAACCGCGGGCTTTGCGGCGGATTCAATTCCCAGCTTCTCCGGAAAGTGATGGAACAGGTGAAAAATCCGGGCCAGCTCAAAGTGAGCCGGATCGGCGCCAGGAGGATCGAATCGAGCATTCCGGACGAAAAAATTGAAATCGACTTCATGACGGTCGGGAAAAAAGGGGCCGGTCTGGTGCGGAAAATCAGCAAAAATATCATTGCCACTTTTGACGAGCTGACTTATCTGCCGAAAATGGAAGACGTGCGGGGATTGGCGCGGATCGCGATGGACGAATACAAGGCCAAAAAATACGACAAAGTGGTCATCGCCTATACCGATTATGTTTCCGCAGTCGTCCAGCAGCCGAAATTCCGCCAGCTCCTGCCGGTTTCAAAAGTGGACATCGAAAAGCAACTGGCTGATATGGATGTTTTGGCAAAAGAATACGGGCTCAACGAACCGCCGATGGAATACAAGGTCGAGCCGGATGCGCGCGTGGTGCTCACGGAAATTTTGCCCCGTCTCGTTGAAATGCAGATCTATCATGCCATTTTGGAATCGAACGCTTCGAAAGAGTCGGCGAGGATGGTGGCGATGCGCAACGCGACTGATGCGGCGAGAGACATGGTGGACAACCTGACGCTCATCTACAACCAGATCCGCCAAGCCGGCATCACGCAGGAAATCGCGGAAATTTCCGCAGGCCGCGCGGCTTTGGAAAATTAATAACTTTACTAATTACGAATCACTTACGAATATACGAATGAATCTAATCTGTTTATGCGTTTGATAAAATTGATTCGTATATTCGTACTAAATTCGTAATTCGTAAAAAACTTTATGAACAAAGGCAAAATATCCCAAGTCATCGGTCCGGTTGTGGACGTGGAGTTTGGGAAGGATCTTCCTGAAATATATTCGGCGCTGGAAGTTCGGCTCGAAGGAGACAAAAAATTGGTCCTTGAAGCCCATCAGCATCTCGGCGGAAACAAAGTCCGCGCGGTGGCCATGGGTTCAACGGACGGCCTCCGAAGAAAAATGGAAGTCGTGGACACCGGCGCGCCGATCAGCGTCCCGGTCGGGACGGAAACTCTCGGAAGAATGTTCAATCTCCTCGGCGAGCCGATTGACGGACTTGAGAAAGTTAAAACAAAAAAAACTTTTCCCATTCATCGCCCGACTCCTGATTTCAAAGACCAATCGACGGAAGCGGAAATTCTGGAAACTGGCATCAAAGTCATCGATCTCATTTGTCCATTCTTGAAGGGCGGAAAAATCGGTCTCTTCGGCGGAGCGGGAGTGGGAAAAACCGTGGTTATCCAGGAGCTCATCCGCAACATCGCCACCGAACATGGCGGATACTCGATGTTTGCGGGTGTCGGAGAACGGACGCGCGAGGGAAACGATCTCTATCACGAAATGAAAGAGTCGGGAGTGCTTGACAAGACGGCGCTGGTTTTCGGCCAGATGAACGAACCGCCGGGAGCGCGCCAGCGGGTGGCCCTTTCCGCCCTTTCCATGGCGGAATATTTCCGTGACGAGGAAGAAAAAGACGTTTTGTTTTTCATTGACAACATTTTCCGTTTTACTCAAGCCGGCTCCGAAGTCTCGGCTCTTCTCGGACGCATTCCATCGGCCGTGGGATACCAGCCGACGCTCGCTGAAGAAATGGGGCGGCTCCAGGAAAGAATAACCTCGACCAAAAAAGGGTCGGTCACTTCCGTGCAGGCGGTCTATGTCCCGGCGGATGATCTCACTGATCCGGCGCCGGCGACGACTTTCGGACATTTGGATTCGACCGTTGTTTTGTCCCGCCAGCTTTCGGAACTCGGAATATACCCGGCAGTTGATCCCTTGGATTCATCCTCGACGATTCTTGACCCGAAAATCATCGGCGAAGAGCACTACGAAGTCGCCCGCGGAGTGCAAAAAGTTTTGCAAAGATACAAGGACCTCCAGGATATCATCGCCATCTTGGGCGTGGAAGAGCTCTCGGATGAAGATAAGCTTGCTGTCAACCGGGCCCGCAAAATACAGAAATTTTTGTCCCAGCCGTTTTTTGTGGCGGAGCAATTCACGGGAACATCCGGAAAATACGTGAAGCTGGCCGACACCATCCGCGGTTTCAAAGAAATTCTGGAAGGCAAGCACGACGACAAAGGCGAGCAGATGTTTTATATGAAAGGATCAATTGATGAAGTTATCTAAAATCGAAAATCTAAAATCTAAAAGCAAAAGCTAAAAACTTTTAAATTTTAGATAAAGTTTTTCGATTTACGGTTTTAGTTTTTTATATTTAGATGAAATGATCACAGATAGAATAAAATTTAAGATAGTGACCCCCGAAAAAACAGTCTACGAGGATCAGATCGACCAACTCACTCTCCCCACGCAAGAGGGCGAAATCACCGTGCTTCCGAACCATATTCCGCTGATCTCGGTTCTTCAGGCGGGTGAATTGGTGGCCAAAAAAAACGGCGAGGAAACCGCAATGGCGGTTTCCGGCGGGATGGTGGAAGTCCAGAAAAACGAAATTACGATTTTGGCGGACACGGCTGAAAGGGCCGAAGAGATTGATATTCAACGCGCCGAAGAAGCCCGGGAGCGGGCGGAGAAACTCAAGGAAGAGAGGATCCAGACCGACGAGGCGCAATACGTGACCGCGGCGGCGATGCTGGAAAAGAATCTCGCACGGATAAAAGTGGCGAGAAAGAATCTGACGAGGAGGGGGATCAATTTAAACGGTCAAGAATAGTGAAAATCATATGAAGGTCCACTTTAATTTCAAAAATCAGCATAATTGCGAAGCCGTCGTCCTCGCCTGCATCGATTTCCGCTTTTGGAAGGAGACGATGCGCTTTGCGGAAGAGGAGCTCGGGATCAAAACATATGATTTTCCCAAAATGCCCGGCGCGGCGAAAGCCGTCAACGAGTGTCTTTCGGAGGTGGACGTGGCGATGAAATGCATTGGTGTGCCGTGTGATCTGCACCACGCCCAGAAAATCGTGATCGTGAACCATGCCGACTGTGGAGCCTATGGCGGTTCGAAAGAATGGAATGGTGACCTTGAAGCCGAACAAAAATTTCACGAAGGCGAATTGAGGCGCGCCAAAGAAAAAATCCTCGCCCAATATCCAGGGAGAGAAGTTATACTGGCCTTTGCGAAACTGGTGGACGGGGGAGAAAATGTGGAATTCATTGGGGTTGACTAGCCGTCAAAAATATGCAAAAATATTTTCAGCCAAGCGCAATGACGCTTTTTTTTGTTAATATTCTGCAAGGAGGGGAAGATGGAAAAAGCAAGCGGCATGATTTCTGTCGTCACTTGCACGGATCCGCGCTTCAATGTTTCCGTGATAATCCAGCTCGAGAAACTTTTCGGCCAGAGAGCCTTTTCTCATACACCGGCTGGAAGCGTGAAGGAAATTATTGAATATCGCGGCAATCTGCGCAAGCATAACCCGTTGTCCAATCAATACGGTTTCGGCGTGCGAAGATTAGCGTTTGTCGCGCACGAGGATTGCGCAGCCTATGGCGGTTCGGGTGCGTGGAAAAGTTTCGAGGAAGAACACCGGCATCAGATCGGGGAATTGAGAGCGGCGCGTCTCAGATTCCTGGACGCTTTTCCTGATGCGGAGATATTTCTCTATTTTGCCCATCTGGACAGAACCACGGGCGAGCTCTCATTTTTAGAGGAGATATCGCCCGAATAAGGGCGCAGTTCGAAAATATTGGGCAGGGTCTGCGGATCCTGCCTCCTTTTATTTTCTTGAAAAAAAACGTGATTTAGGCTAAAGTGAAAGGGTCAGCAAAGTGAAGTATGGAGAAATATAACCCACAAAAAATAGAGAAAAAGTGGCAAGAATATTGGGCAAAGCACCCGGAGCTTTTCGAAGCGGATGAAAAATCGGAAAAGCCGAAATTTTACTGCCTCGACATGTTCCCTTATCCTTCGGGAGACGGCCTTCATGTCGGGCACGTGGAAGGCTATACGGCGTCGGACATCTATTCGCGTTTCCAGCGGATGAACGGAAAAAACGTCTTGCATCCGATGGGCTGGGATGCCTTCGGCCTTCCGGCGGAAAATTTCGCCATCAAAACCGGAACCCAGCCGTCCGCGTCGACGCAGAAAAACATCAAAACTTTCACGCGCCAGATCAAGAGTCTCGGTCTTTCCTACGACTGGTCGCGGGAAATTGACACCTCCAGTCCGGAATACTATAAATGGACCCAGTGGTTTTTTTTGTTTTTATACGAGAACGGCCTTGCTTACCGAAAAAAGGCCAAAGTGAACTGGTGCGAATCCTGCCAGACGGTACTGGCCAACGAACAGGTGCAGGATGGGGTTTGCGAACGGTGCCAAAAGGAAGTGGTCCAAAAAGATATGGAGCAGTGGTTTTTCCGCATCACCGATTTTGCGGAAGATTTGATTGCGGGTCTCGAAAAAATAGACTGGCCGCAGTCAACCAAAACCGCGCAAAAGAATTGGATAGGAAAGTCAGAAGGCGCGAATATCAAATTTCAGGTTCTGACGAAGGCTAAGCCTTCGTCAGAACGAGAATATTTAGAAGTTTTTACGACAAGATTGGACACGATTTTCGGTTGCACGTATTGTGTGGTTGCTCCGGAACACAATATGATCGAAAATCTAAAATCTAAAATCGAAAACCTGAAAGATGTTGAAAAATATATTTCGGATGCGAAAAAGAAAACCGATCTCGAGCGGACGGATCTGGCGAAGGAAAAGACAGGAGTTGAAATCAAAGGCGTGAAAGCCATGAATCCATTCACGAATGAATCCGTTCCGATTTACGTGGCTGATTATGTCCTTTCGATCTATGGCACCGGCGCGGTGATGGCGGTCCCGGCCCACGACGAGCGGGACTATGAGTTCGCGAAGAAATACAATTTACCGATAAAAAAAGTAATTGTCCCGGAAAAATTATTGAATATTCCGAGAAACTTGGAAGATATTGCAGCGGGAGCGAAAACAGAGTTGCGAGTTGAATCCGAATGCTTCACTTGCGACGGGGAATTGGTCGACTCCGAAAAATACTCCGGCCTCACTTCCGAAAAAGCGCGCTCCGAAATGGCGAAGTGGCTGGAAGATAATAATTTAGGAGGACCGAAAATAACTTATAAGCTGCGGGACTGGCTGATTTCACGCCAACGTTACTGGGGAGCGCCAATACCGGTTGTTTATTGCGAGAAATGTCCGGAGGTCAAAAGTCAAAAGTCAAAAGTCAAAAGTTTGGAATATACTTTTTTTGATAATAAAAAATATGCGATTATTCCCGTTCCGGAAAAAGATTTGCCGGTTTTGCTTCCGGAGGTGAAAGACTATCGCCCCAAAGGAACATCGCCGCTTGGGACAAATACCGAATTTGTGAACGCGACTTGCCCGAAATGCGGTGGCGAAGCCAAGCGCGAAACGGACACGATGGACACCTTTGTCTGTTCTAGCTGGTATTTTTTCCGTTTTGCAGATCCAAAAAACGAAAAAGAATTCGCCGCACCCGATAAAATAAAAAAATGGCTCCCGGTAGATCTTTATATCGGCGGCAATGAGCATACGGTCTTGCATCTGCTCTATTCCCGGTTCTTCACGAAAGCTTTGCACAAATATAAATATATTGATTTCGACGAGCCCTTCGCGAAACTGCGCCATCAGGGAATGGTGCTCGCCGAGGACGGGCGAAAGATGTCGAAGTCACTGGGAAATGTAATCAACCCGGACGAGATAGTGAAGGAATACGGCGCGGATGTTTTGCGGCTTTATGAAATGTTCATGGGACCGCTCGAGGACTCGAAGGCGTGGAACACGAAGAGTATTATTGGGTTGAGGAGGTTTTTAGAGAAAGTATATAACTTGAGCGAAAAGCGAAAAGCGAAAAGCGAAAAGCCACAACTAAAAAATAAAAACTTAGAAAGTTTGTTACATAAAACGATAAAGAAAGTCACAGAGGATATCGAAAATCTGCGGTTTAATACGGCTATCAGCGCCATGATGATTCTAACCAACGAAATGGAAAAAGAAAATGAAATACCAAATACCAGCTACCAGATACTAGCTACTATCCTTGCTCCTTTCACTCCCCACATTGCCGAAGAACTTCGGTCACGACTCGGTCATGAGAATTCAATATTTCTGGAAAAATGGCCGGAATACGACCCGAAACTGGTGAGAGATGAAGAGAAAATGATAATTATCCAAATAAACGGCAAAATGAGGGATCAGTTGAAATTGGCCGCGGGAACGGGCGAAGAAGAAGTGAAAAAATTGGCGCTCGCCAGTGATAAAGTGAAAAAATATATTGAAAGCAAAAATATCCGGAAAGTTATTTTCGTGAAAGATAGGTTGATTAATTTCGTTATATAATTTTACGAATTACGAATCCGCTTCGCTCTACGAATATACAAATTACGAATTTATTTATTCGTATATTTGTAAAGATTCGTAATTCGTAAAGAAATCATGCAAGCTGTCATTATGGCCGCGGGGGAGGGGACAAGAATGCGGCCCCTCACGCTGAAAACGCCCAAACCCATGCTGCCCATCCAGGGGAAGCCGATTTTGGAATGGACGATCAGTTTTTTGCCCGAAGTTGTTGATGAAGTGATCATCATCGTCAATTATCTTGCCGACCAAATCCAAAGCTATTTCGGTTCGGAGTGGAAGGGGCGAAAAATAAAATACGTTGTCCAAAAAGAACTCAATGGCACCGGCGGGGCGGTTCACGCCTGCAAGAAGCTGTTGCGGGATAAGTTTCTGGTCATCAACGGAGACGATTTGTTTTTCAAGGACGATCTTCAAAAACTGTGCCGGGAAGATTTGGCGGCGATGGCTTTTCGGGTCGAGGATCCGTCAAAGTTCGGCGTATTCAAAATGGATGAAGGCGGAAATCTTCTGGACATCATTGAAAAACCCGAAGACAAAGAAAACAAACTGGCAAACATCGGCGCTTATGCGCTTAATATGAATTTTTTTGACTACGATTTGGTTCAAATAACGGAAAAAGAATTCGGGCTTCCCCAAACATTGGCAAAAATGGCGGACAAACACACGGTGAAAGTGATTCCTACGAAACACTGGTTTCCGATCGGCAATCCCGATGATCTCGCGCGTGCCCAGACGGAAATCGAGAAATTTGTCTGATTTCTTTACGAATTACGAATCTTTACGAATGTACGAATTTAGAATATTTTTCAAGAAGAATAAACACCAAATTTTTCCGGGAATGGCGCTGGCGGCTTTTCTTCTTTTTTTCGGGCATTCCGCCAATGGGGACCTCTATGATTTCTATGTTGACGCGGGGAGCGTGCAGGAAACGGAGGACGGATCAGAAGCCTATCCTTTCAAGACCATCGGGGCGGCGGTTCGGCGCATTGAAAGCGAAAGCCTTGACAACAAGAATGTTTTCGTGAAAAAAGGGACCTATACCGAGCAAGTTGATCTGGCAAATGACACGAACCTCATCGGGGAAGACCGTGACGAAACCATCATTGATGCAACGGGCCAGGCTTATGGGATATATTTTCGCTCGACCAACAGCCAATTGAGCAACGTGACGGTGAAAAAAGCGGCCACCAATATCCGGGTGAACAAACGGTCGCGGGCTGTCATTGCCAATTGCACGATCAAAGAATCAACATCAGACGGAATTATAGTTGACCGATCCAGCAACTCAAAAAAATACAAATTCACGTTCAAACACGGAAGTGTTGAGAACAGCGGAAAACGGGGGATTTATATTTTCAAAAGGAAAGTTGAAATCAGAAATAGTGTGATCAAGGGAAACGGTGAAGAAGGCATAGACCTCCACACGAGTTTGCGCGGGACTGTCCGCGACAACGAAATCAAAAGCAACGGTGAATCGGGCGTTGAAATGATCCTGGCCGGGACGAAAATATCAATCAAGGGAAACAGCCTTTCGAGCAATGGGGCGCAGGGAATTGCGATACAGGTATACAATTCCAGACGGGGAACCGTGAAACTCACCTCCAACAGCATTCGCAACAATGATAGATACGGCGTGCGTTATGCCCGCTATGACCGCGGAAAACTGAAGATAAAATTCCGCGATTTTTTGAAAAAATGCGTGAAACTGAAAAGAAATTCCATTGGTTCAAACGCAGACGGAGACTATGGCTATCAATGATTTCTTTACGAATTACGAATCCGTTTCGCTCTATGAATATTCCAATTACGAATATTTTTTGCATTCGTATATTCGTACAGATTCGTAATTCGTAAAACTATGAAACTATTCGGCACGGACGGCATTCGGGATGCCGTTGGCGGGGAAAAAATGAATCCGGAAATTGCGGCGGCGCTCGGAAGAGCGGTCGTTGCTTTTTGCCGGAAAAGGAATCTGCCGAAAAAAATTGTCATCGGGAGGGATACGCGCGAGTCCGGGCCGATGTTCGAGGAGGCGGTCGCCTCCGGAATAGCCGCGGCGGGAGGCGAGGCGGCCATGGCGGGCGTTTTGCCTACCCCGGCCGTTGCCTGGCTGGCCAGGGAGCAAAAAGCGGGAGCCGGCATCGTGATTTCAGCTTCGCATAACCCTTTCCAGGACAACGGTTTCAAGCCTTTCAAAAATGATGGAACGAAACTTTCCGAAGGCGAGGAAAAAGAAATTGAAGAGTATATTTTGGATAAAATATCTTCGAACGGAAATGAGAGCGTTTCCGGAAAGAGGACGATTATAGCGGACGCGAAGGAAAAGTATATGAATTTTATACTAGAAAATTATTATTCGTTATCTCAACAGAATTCGAATCAAAATTTTTTTTCTAAGGTTCGGCCTTTTCCTCCCGACAGGCAAGCTGTCGGGATTCCTCAAGGCCAAACCTTGAAAAATTTCCCAAAGTCGAACTTTGAAATAGTTTTGGACTGTGCCAATGGAGCTACTTGTCAAGTTGCTCCCTCTATTTTTGAAAAAGTAGTGAAGAAGTCGGAGTCAATTCATGCCAGTCCTGACGGGAAAAATATAAACGAAAATTGCGGCTCCCAGTATCCGGAAAGTTTGCGAAAAGAGGTAATCGCGAAAAAAGCGGATCTGGGTCTCGCTTTTGACGGGGACGGCGACCGGGTGATCGCGGTTGATGAAAAAGGCAACGTTTTGACGGGAGACCAGACGATGTATGTCATTGCCAAGTTTTTGAAAGAAAAAGGGAAACTCAAAAACGACCTCGTTGTGACAACAGTCATGAGCAATCTCGGATTCGTAAGCGCGCTCAAAAAATTGGGGATCGGCCATGCGGCTACAGCCGTGGGGGACCGCCAGGTATTTTTTGAAATGCAAAAAAAGGGCGCGGTTTTGGGCGGCGAAGAATCCGGACACATCATCTTTTCCGATTTTTATCCCACCGGAGACGGAATTACCGGTGGCCTTTTGCTGGTGGCGGCACTTGATCATTTCAAAAAACCATTGTCGGAACTAGCCGGGGAAATAACGCTTTTTCCGAAGCTTTTGGCCAATGTGGAGGTGAAAAGCAAGCCGGAGCTGGACACGATCCCTGAAATCAGCAATATTATTAGGGAAACAGAAAACAAATTAGGAAGCGAGGGGCGCGTTTTGGTGCGCTATTCCGGAACGGAAAATCTCTGCCGGGTGATGGTGGAGGGCAAGGACGCGGAGGAAATAGCAATATTTGCAAATAATATCGCTGAAACCATAAAAAAGCATTTGAGCTGATTGTTGATATCAAATATCAAAGCTCAAATGTCAAAAGTTTTGAGTGCGCTTCGCGCACTAATGAATATATATTTAACATTTGACGTTTAACTTTTGACATAATTTTATGTGCGGAATTGTCGGATACATTGGGGAAAGAGAGGCCCTGCCTATTCTCATGGGCGGGCTCAAGAGATTGGAATACCGCGGCTACGACAGCGCGGGGATTTCCGTCCTCGACGGAGGAAAAATTGCGGCTGAAAAAGCAGTCGGAAAAGTGGCGGAGCTGGAGAACAAAATAAACGGGCGCAAAATTGCGGGGTGCATCGGGATTGCCCATACCCGCTGGGCGACGCACGGAAAACCATCGGAAAAAAACGCCCACCCGCACTGCGACTGCCAAAAAAATATATATCTTGTTCATAACGGGATCATTGAAAATTATAAGGAGCTCAAGGCCGATCTTGAGAAAGCGGGGCACAAATTTTCTTCGGAAACTGACACGGAAATCGCGGCCCATCTGGAGGAAGAATACCAAAAACAGGTTCCGTT
>Ga0172371_10013302_pt1 | contig 10733 bp, 8 predicted proteins | sample Lak12m_FD_114543 | JGI IMG/M metagenome (GOLD analysis project Ga0172371, IMG submission 114543) | Freshwater microbial communities from Kabuno Bay, South-Kivu, Congo - kab_022012_12m | ecosystem: Environmental > Aquatic > Freshwater > Lake | place: Democratic Republic of the Congo: South-Kivu... | reverse complement strand
GGCTACCCGAGAAGAACGGCTTCCGCAGCCCCTCAGCGACCCGGGCGGCGTGGTACACTCAGCACGGCATGGAGGTCGCCGCGTAGTGCAGTTCTGTGTCCAGGTATCCGCGTCCGCTACACCGGCGCCCTCGTCGGGCCGTTTTTCAGCTTCGCGCTGCCTGATGCCGATAAGCGGCTGAGGAGTCTGATGCGGTCTCGCAGCTTGTCGGGCGTCTCACCTCGCCTATCGGCCGTGAGTCGCCGGACCGGACCGACGAATCACTGGAGCAGCGACAGGAGTCACCTCATGGCAGAGATCAAGACCGACCGGATCGCCGGATTCATCGCCCCCTTGCGCGTGAGGCCGGGATCGCGCGTGACGCTTGGGAAAGACTTCGATCCCGGCTACAAGGCGGATTTCGTCACGAAGGAAGACGGCGAGGAGTTGCTCCACCAGGGCGTCGAGCTCCTCGCCGAGTATCAGGACAGGCTCGCCGCCCAGGACACGTTCGGTGTCCTCGTCGTGCTGCAGGCGCTGGACGCCGGCGGCAAGGACGGCACCATCCGGCATGTGATGAGCGGCGTCAACCCGCAGGGTGTCTCGGTGCACGGCTTCAAGGTGCCGTCCGCGGAAGAGCTCGACCACGACTATCTCTGGCGATACGCGCGGCAGTTGCCGGCCCGCGGCCAGATCGCCATCTTCAACCGCTCTCACTACGAGGAGGTGCTCGTCGTTCGCGTGCACCCCGAGATCCTCGACCGCCAGAAGCTCCCCAAGGCCTCGCGGCGCGGCGACATCTGGAAGCGGCGCTACCGCGAGATCAACGACTGGGAACGCTACATCCACGACCAGGGCTTCCGCATTGTCAAGCTGTTCCTCAACCTGTCCAAGGAGGAGCAGCGGGAGCGCTTCCTGGCGCGTATCGACCTGCCGGAGAAGAACTGGAAGTTCTCGGCCAACGACGCCAAGGAACGCGCCTGCTGGGACGACTACCAGAAGGCCTTCAACGACATGCTCTCGGCTACCAGCACCGAGTGGGCGCCGTGGTACGTGATACCCGCCGACCACAAGTGGTTCGCGCGGATCGCGGCCGCCGCGGTCATCGCCGACACGCTCATGAAGATCGATCCACGCTACCCCGAGCTCGATGAGACCTCCGTCGGGCAACTCGGCGAGGTCAGAGAGCAGCTGATGGCCGAGGCGCTCCCAGGGGTCGCCGCCGATCCCGTTGAAGAGGCCGCGGCGAAGGGCGAAAAAAAGGCCGCAGCGAAGAACGGGAGGCAGGCCGCAGCGAAGAACGAGAGGAAGGCCGCGGCCGGACAGGGCGGCGAGAAGACGGGCGGCAACTCGAAGAAGCGCGGGAAGAAGTGACCGGCGACGTCACGGAGAGGAAGGCAATGACTACTCCAGTACAGTCCACGCCGGGCGCCTCGCCCGAGGTGGGCGCTTGGTACGCACAGTCGCCGGAAGACGTCGCCAAACGGTTGGGCGTCGATCCGGCCGTCGGCCTCAGTGCGGGTACGTCGGCGGACCTGCTCAAGCAGCACGGCCCCAATGCACTGCCGGTCGAGAAGCCCAAGCCGGGATGGCGGCGGTTCGCCGACGAGTACCGCAGCTACATGCAGATCATCCTGCTGGTCGCAGGCATCGTGTCGATCGTCATCGGCCAGTTCCGCACCGGCGGTCTGCTCGTTCTGCTGACCGTGCTCAACGCGGTCGTCGGCCTGCGCGAGGAGGGTAAGGCCGAGAGCGCCATGAACGCGCTCAAGTCGATGATGAAGGCCACGGCCCGGGTGCGCCGGGACGGCGCGGAGTCGGAGATCCCCGCGGAGCAGGTCGTCGCCGGCGACGTGGTGCTCATCGCCGCCGGCGACCAGGTGCCGGCCGACGGCCGTATCATCCAGGCGAGCGCCCTGCAGATCGACGAATCGGCGCTGACCGGCGAAAGCGTGCCGGCCGCCAAGGATGCCGGCACGCTCTCCGGCGACAAGCTGGGGCCGGGCGACCAGAGCAACATGGCGTTCATGAACACGCCCGTGACCCACGGCAGCGGCGCGATGATCGTCACGGGAGTGGGCGCCGACACCGAGGTCGGCAAGATCGCCGGCATGCTCTCGGCTACCAAGGCCGAAGCGACGCCGCTCACCCGCCAGCTCAATCGCATGACGATCTGGATCGGCGCCGCCGCGCTCGTCACCATGATCGTGATGTTCAGTCTGGGATTGACACGCGGCGAGGAGTGGCGGGTGCTCTTCGTGACCGCCATCGCGCTGGCCATCGCCGCCATCCCCAGCGCCATGCCGACGGTCATGCAGGTGATCCTGTCGATGGGCGCCGTCGATCTCGCCAAGCGGAACGCCATCGTGAAGAACCTCACCTCGGTGGAGACTCTGGGCTCCACGTCGGCCATCAACTCCGACAAGACCGGCACGTTGACCATGAACCAGATGACCGTCGTGGAGGTGATCGACCTCACGGACCGCTGGACGGTCACCGGCAGCGGCTACGCTCTGGAGGGCGAGGTGCAGCACTCCGCGGGGGCCTCGGCCGCGATCGACGACGCCGTCCTGCCGTTCCTGGTGGCCAACGACGCCAAGCTCCAGGACGGCAAGGTGGTCGGCGATCCCACCGAGGGCGCCATGCTGGTGCTCGCCCACAAGGCGGGGCTCAACATCGGCGGCACGCGCGAGAAGCTGCCGCGCCTGGCCACCCTGCCGTTCGATCCCACCTACAAGCTCATGGCCACCTTCAACAAGGCGACCGACGCCGCCGGCAAGGAGGTCGTGCGCTGCTTCGTCAAGGGCGCCGCACCGGCCGTGGGGAGCCGTGCGAGCACCGTGATGTCGGGCGGCACGTCCGTACCGTTCGACGACGACCTCAAGGCGAAGGCCGTCGCCGCCGCCCAGAAGCTGGGCGAGCGCGGCCTGCGGGTCATGGCCGCGGCCTATCGCGACCTCGACCCGGCCCGGTTCGATCCCCAGGGCGACCTGCTCGGCTACGTCGCCGATCTCATGCTGACGAGCATCATCGGCATGATCGACCCGCCGCGCGACGAGTCCAAGGCGGCGGTGCAGCAGGCGCAGGAGGCGCACATCCGGGTGCGGATGGTGACCGGCGACGACGTGGTCACCGGCGCGGCAGTCGCCAAGCAGGTCGGCATACCGGGCGAAGCCATCCTCGGCGCCGACTTCGCCGCGCTCAGTGAGGATGAACGGCTGAAGCGTATCGACAGCCTCGGTGTGGTCGGCCGCGTGGCGCCGGAGCACAAGGTGCTCCTCGTCGAGACGCTGAAGAAGAAGGGCGACGTGGTGGCCATGACCGGCGACGGCGTCAACGACGCGCCGGCCATCAAGGCGGCCGATATCGGCATCGCCATGGGCACCGGCACCGAGGTGGCCAAGAACGCCGGCCGCATGATCCTCTCGGACGACAACTTCGCGACCATCGTCCACGCTGTGGAGCAGGGCCGCAAGCTCTACGACAACCTCAACAAGTACATCATGTACGTGCTGATCAAGCTGGCCGCCTTCGTGCTCACCTTCCTGGGGGCCTCCATCTTCAACATCCTGGGCGGCGAGCCGTTCTCGCCGGGGCAGATCATCTGGATCAGCTTCCTGATCGACGGTCCTATCGGCGTGGCGCTCGGTTTCGACGCGGAGTCGCCGGGGCTCATGCAGAAGGTCCCGCGGCAGCGCGATGCCTCGATCCTCACCCGGCCCGTGCTCACCACCGCCGGCCTGGTCGGTCCCTTCTCCGCGGTGTGCCTGCTGCTGATCATGGCCTACGGCGAGCGCCACTTCGGGAGCTCGGCCGTGGCCGCCACCATGGGCATCACGGCGTTCGCCTTCCTCGGCATCGTCGGCTGCTTCGAGAATCGCAGCCAGACGGCGAGCGTGATCACCGTCGCGAGCTTCAACAGCCGGCAGATGAACTGGATCGTCTTGGGCGAGATCGTGCTGGCGATCCTCGTCGCGGAGACCCATCTGCTCAACCGCTTCCTGGGCACGGTCTCGATGTCGTGGGAGCAATGGGGCCTCTCCCTGGCCCCCGCGGTGGCACTGTTCTTCCTCTGGGAGCTGGGCAAGCTGATCGCGCGCGGCATGATGCACGGAAAGGCGTCGCCGGCGCCGGCTCAGATCCCGCCGGCGGCCACGCCGCCGGCGGCCGGCTCGCCGGCGCCGGACGCGTCGCCCGTGTGACGGCGAGGCCGGCGGCGGGATTCCGACCGGACGGTCGGGCCCCCGCCGCCGGCCGCGACGGCCATGGTCGGCCGGCGCGAGCTGCGGGAAAGCGAGCGGGGCCGGGCGCGATACGCCGGAAGGCGGCGGGGTCCGCCGCCTTCCGGCGATGCTGGATGGTCTACCTTGGCCTGGAGTCGGTCAACCAGGCCATGCTCGACGGCTACGAGAAAGCGCAGACCGTCGAGGACATCACCTTCGCGCTGAAGGCGCTCCACGAGCATGGCATCAAGGCCCACGGGATGTTCGTCATCGGCGCCGACAGCGATGGTCCCGACGTGCTCCGCGCCACGGTCGACTTCGCCCCCAAGCACAAGACCGACACGGTCATGCTGAACAACCTCACTCCGGCGCTCGGGACGGTGTTCTTCGACGAGATGGAAGCCATGTGGATGATCCGCTCGCAGACTGGCCCTGCGGCTCCGCGTCCGTCGTGGCATCCCGCGGGGCGGTCACGCTGGGGAGGTGCGGCTTGCCGGCGACGACGTCGAAGAAGGCGGTGCGCCAGGCATCGACGGTGGCGTTGCGGCGCCGTTCGCGGCGCTCGGCTCTGGCCAGCCTGCCGGGCCTGTCACGGTAGCGCCGGTGAGCTCAAGGCGACTGCAGCCTGGCCAGGCGGATCGCTCCGACCGTTCCGATGACGGGGATGAAGAGCCGGAGAATCCGGTCCAGAGCTTGCCCTTGAAGAGGCAGATGAGGACCAGGCCGAGGTTGATCACGATGGCGGCGGAGACGACGAAGGCGGCTTGGAGCGCAGAGTCGCCGGCGATGGCCGGGTCGAGAATGACCGGGCGGACCCCGAGAAGAAGGAGCAGGCTCCCATACGAAAAAGCACCCATCTGCAAATGGCGGAGAGGGGGGGATTCGAACCCCCGAGGCCCCGGGTAGAGGCCTAACGGTTTTCGAGACCGCCGCTTTCAGCCAGCTCAGCCACCTCTCCGCGGGCTCGGCGTCGGGGCTCGGCAGGACCGGCCCCGGGCGGGTGGAGTAGCAGTATAGCGCAGGCCGCGGGCGTGCCGCCGCTCGGCGGCGCCGGTCCTTGGGCGTGCCGCCGCTCGGGCGCGCCGGCCGCGACCGCGCCGCCACGCCGGCGGGCGTGCGAAGGCCGAGTCGCGGCTGAGCGGCCGCGCGCTACTTCTTCAGCTCCACCAGGAACAGCGCCTCAGCCAGCGTGCAGCGCTCCAGCTCGGCGAGGTCGACGCTCTCGTCGATGCCGTGGATGCGACACTCCGGCTCCTCGGGACCCCAGAGGATGATCTCGGCGCCGGGGACGGCTTCGGCGAACGCCGTGACGAGCGGGATCGACCCGCCCTCCCCGAGACCCTGCGGCGGGCGACCGTAGGCGGATTCCATGGCCGTCTTGGCGGCCGCGTACGCGGGGCCGCCGGTGTGTGCCAGGAATCCTTCACCGGGCGCGGTCGGGTCCACCGTGAGCTGCACGTTCCACGGCCGCGCCGCCTCCAGGTGCTGCTTGAGGGCGGCCATCGCCGGGGCGCAGTCCTGGCCGGGCGCCACGCGGGTGCTCAGCAGTGCCCGCGCCCTGGGCACCACGGCGTTCGACGCTCCTTCCACGGCCGGCACGTCCATGCCGGTGACGGTGATCGAGGCGCGGCCGCAGACGCGCTGGGCGACCGACCCGCTGCCGATGAGCTCCACGCCCTCGAGCACGCCGGCATCGTGGCGGAACTGCGCCTCGTCGTAGGGCGCGCCGTCGTAGGGCATCTCGGCCAGGCCCGGCACGACCACATCGCCCTTCTCGTCCCAGATGGTCGAGAGCAGCCGGATCAGCGCCACCAGGGCATCGGGGGCGGCGCCGCCGAACGAGCCGCTGTGCACCGGCCCTGCGAGCGTGGCGACCTCGACGGTGGTGTCGAAGACGCCGCGCAGCGAGGTGGTGAAGGTCGGCACGCCGAGGGCCGCGTTGCCGACATCGGCGACCACGATGGCGTCGGCGGTGAACAGATCGGGGTGGGCGGCGACGAAGGCATCGATCTCGCCCTCACCGCACTCCTCCTTGCCCTCGATGATGACCTTGATGCCGATGGGAGCGTCTGGTCCGAGCGCCTGCAGGGCGCCGACGTGCATCACGACGCCGGCCTTGTCGTCGCTGGCGCCGCGGCCGTAGAGGCGGCCGTCGCGCACCTGCGGCTCGAACGGGGGACTCGTCCAGCGGGACTCGTCGCCGGGCGGCTGCACGTCGTAGTGCGCGTAGAGAAGCACTGTGGGGGCGCCGGGAGCGGCCGGACGGGCGCCGTAGACGGCGGCCGAGGCGCCGGGGATGTCGAGCAGGCGCACGTCCGCCAGTCCGGCGCCGCGCAACAGCTCGGCGACCGCCGCGCCGGCGTCCTTGACCGGCTGCTCGGGGAAGCCGTCGAAGGCGATCGAGGGGAAGCGCACCAGCCGCTCCAGATCGTCCTGCAGCCGGGGCATCAGGGTGGCGACGCGCGCTCGCATCGCTTCAACGCCGGGCGCCTGCCCGGCGCCGTGGGGTCGTTCGTCCTTCCCAGCCGTCATCGTGCGCTCCTTTGTCGTGCGCGGGCCGGTGCCATCGGCCCGTCGTCGGGTGGGGTCACATCGCTCCTTATCGGCAGCCGCTCTCCAAAATGACACCCGCGTCTCTTCCCCTCCTGCGAGCGCCTCGACCGGCCTCTCAGCGGGTCGCTGCCACGTCAGCGCTTGCGTGAGAAGAACTCGTGCAGCAGCGCCTGTGACTCGTCTTCCAGCACGCCGGCCGTGACCTCCACGTTGTGGTTGAGCCGCGGGTCCTGGACGATGTTGTAGAGGCTGCCGGCAGCCCCGGCTTTGTCGTCGAGGGCGCCGAACACCAGGTGCGGGATGCGCGCCTGCACGACCGCCCCGGCGCACATCGGGCAGGGCTCGAGCGTGACGTAGATGACGGTGTTGAGCAGCCGCCAGCCGCCGAGGTGTCGGGCGGCCTCGCCGATGGCCAGGATCTCGGCGTGCGCCAGGGGATCACGGCGCAGCTCGCGCTCGTTGCCGGCCGTGGCGATCACCTCGCCGTCGCGCACGATGACCGCTCCGATGGGCACGTCGTCGTGCTTGGCCGCCCGCTCCGCCTCGCGCAGCGCCAGGCGCATGTAGTACTGATGGCGTGGAAAGCGCAGCTCGCTCACGGTGGTCCCTCGTCCCGGTCCGGCTGTCCTCACTCTATCGGTTGCGGAGCCTCCTGACAGCAGGGCGTCGAGCGCGTCAGTCCAGGAGAGAATCGATCACGGCGATACCGCAGGGCGTCGAGCGCGGCGATGAGTGTGGGCGGCGGCCACGGTGCGACGTGTCGTGGGTCCCCGGGTCGGGCAGACTGACGGCACGACGCGGAGGCGGGGATGGGCGGAACATGGGAGCGGCTGGCAGTGCTGTCGCTGGACGTGGGCGGCTACACGGCGGAGCGCCTCGAGCAGGTCGTGTCCAGCGGGTTCGTCCGTGTCACCACCGTGGTGAGGCTGGAGGGCCGCGACGGCGCCGTCGGGGTGGGGGAGGACGTCACCTACGATGCGGAGGATCACGACGGTTACCCGAACGCTCTGCCGCTCTCGGGACGTCACACGCTCGGGGGCTTCTCGGCGCGGCTGGACGAGCTGGAGGCGGCGTTACCGGCAGGGGCCGGACTGTTCGACCGGCCGCCGCTCCACGACATGTCGCGGCAGCACCGGCGCTGGGCCTTCGAGAGCGCCGCCCTCGATCTGGCGCTGCGGCAGAACTGGCTCTCGCTGGGAGCGGCCGTGGGCCTTCCGTACCGGCCACTGCGCTTCGTCGTCTCCACCCGTCTCGACATCAGGCCCTGGCTCGCCCTCTGTCCGGACCTCGAGTTCAAGCTCGATCCCACGCCAGACTGGGATGACGAACTGGTGGAACGCATCGCCGCCACCGGCGCCGTGCGCGTGGTCGACTTCAAGGCCTACTACCGCGGCACGCCGGTCGACGTGGAGCCCGACCCGGCGCTGTACGCTCGCGTCGTGCGGCGGTTCCCGGACGCCATAGTGGAGGATGCCGCCGTGACCGGCGCCACCTGCTCGGCGCTCGGCGACTCGCTGGAGCGGCTGAGCTGGGATGCGCCGATCCACTCCTGGGCCGACGTGGAGCTGATGGCGCGCGTCACCGCCCTCGACGTGCCGCGCTACCTGAACATCAAGCCCTCGCGCTTCGGCACCGCGCAGGCACTGTTCGACTGCATCGAGCGGGCGCGGGAGCGCGGCATCACGCTGTACGGCGGCGGCCAGTTCGAGCTGGGGCCGGGACGCGGCCAGATCCAGGCGCTGGCCAGCCTCTTCTACCCCGACGCCCCCAACGACGTGGCTCCGGCAGGGTATAACGAGCCCGAGCCGGCGCCGGGCCTGCCACGCAGCCCGCTGACGCCGCCGGCGCGTCCGCTCGGCCTCGGCTTCCGCGACGAACGCGGCGAGGACGGCTGACCGCTGCCCGGCAATGTGGCCCGCACAGGCGCGTCGAGCCTCGTCGAGCTCAGACGCCGGTGGTCGGCGATGCGCAAGGGCATCGCCCGATCAGGCGATGCCTACCACTCCTGTCCGTCGATGAGCAGCGGTGTCATGCCGCGGATCTGCACGACGCCGCTGGAGAGGCTGCGGCTCTCGATGAGCGCGCATCCTTCGAACACGCGGTCATCGGCCGTCTCGGCGCAGAACCAGCAGGATCGGCCCAGCTGATCGGCGCACGACGGCGTCGTCCCGGACACGGTGATGCTCCAGGACTTGAAGCTGTCACGTTCCCGGCACGTGACGGCCGCGCTGGTGAACTCCAGAGGCTGGTCGTCAAGGTCGACGACCTTGAGGTGGAACGTCTCCGCGCCGGACATGCTTCCCCCTTCGGCTCGACGTTGCTGTGGGCATGGTACTCGTATCGCGCGGATCGGAGAAGGGGCCCGGATCGGGACGCCTGTGCTTCGCCGTCGGGAGCAGGCTGGCCGAGTCGCGACTCGGTCTTTGTTCCCATCACTTCGGCACGCGATGGGTCGCACCCCGGCGACGTTCAGCCGCACCACCGGACCGGTGCCCGCAGTGGGTGGGACGCCATCAGAGGAAGTGGTGCAGACGCGGAGCTGGAAGGGCCTGGCGGGGGTGTGACGCAGGTACCGAAGCCGCGTCCCGGACTGTAACGCACCTACCGAAGCCACGGTGAAAAGGATGTACCGAAGCCACACAGAACGAGTGGCGACAAGAGGTGGTGCGCCCGGCAGGATTCGAACCTGCGACCTTCGGTTTCGTAGACCGACGCTCTATCCGACTGAGCTACGAGCGCACGAGGGACGAACAGTATACGTGAGACTCCCGACCGCGGAAAACCCCGGCGGCGATCGCTCAACGGGGCACGGGGGACGCTGCGGGTGCGGGTCGGCGAGGGCGGTGCGCAGGTCGGCGAGGGCGGTGCTCGGACTGGCGGAGACGCCGGGATTCGAACCCGGGAACGAGCTTTACACCCGTTAACCGCTTAGCAGGCGGCTGCCTTCAGCCACTCGGCCACGTCTCCGCACGGCCACGGCGCACACGCGGCGCCGGGGCACCGTAGCGTACCACACGGTACAATAAGCAGGATGAGCCTCCGACGCACACCTCACCGTCCCCACGGCACCCTCCGCCGGCCGCGCCTGCACTGGCCCCGTGTCGCCGGCCTGGGCGCCCTCGGCGGCGCCCTGCTCGTGCTGCTCACGGCGGCCGCCCTGACGGCGGTGACCGATCGCGCGGCGCCGGTCCTGGGGCAGGCATCGGAGGCCGGCGCCGCCGAGGCGCGGGTCGTCACCAAGCCGCGCATCGTCTGGAAGCCGGTACCGTTCGGCGCCACGCGCAAGGCGCAGATGGCCGCGTACTGCAAGCGCCACTACGGGCAGCGCAGCTACCGGCTCAAGCCGAAGCTCATCGTGCTGCACTTCACGGCCGGCAGGCCGAGCTACGACTGGCGGGTCACGTGGAACTACTTCGCCAACAACGTCGCCGACCCCGAGTTCGATGAGCTTCCCGGGCCGGCGGCGCACTTCATCATCGACAAGGACGGGACCATCTACCAGCTTGTGGGGACCAGTCTGCGGACGCGCCACTGCTACGGCCTCAACCACGTGGCCATCGGCATCGAGTTCGTGCAGGAGGCCGGCAGCAGCGCATCCTGGGCAGACAAGCAGATCCTGGCACGGAAGAAGCAGGTCAACGCCGGCCTGCGTCTCGTTCGCTGGCTGCAGAAGAAGTACGGCATCCGCACCACGCAGGTCATCGGGCACTCGATGGCCACCAGCAGTCAATACTACAAGGACCTTCTCGGCCGCCGGAATTCTCACCCCGACTGGCAGTACGCGAACGTCAAGGTCTTCCGGGCTCGACTCAAGCGTCTGAACTGAACCGGGCAGCTCGCCTCTCAGACGAGCGCCAGCGTCAGGCAGCTCGCCGCCACGACCGCGGCCTGGGTGAGGATGCCCGGCAGCGGCGCGCACGAACCGTGCGGGAAGCTCTTCCAGTGGCTCGGCCACCAGTAGTCGCCCTGCCGGCCGCG
>Ga0172371_10013301_pt1 | contig 10734 bp, 1 predicted proteins | sample Lak12m_FD_114543 | JGI IMG/M metagenome (GOLD analysis project Ga0172371, IMG submission 114543) | Freshwater microbial communities from Kabuno Bay, South-Kivu, Congo - kab_022012_12m | ecosystem: Environmental > Aquatic > Freshwater > Lake | place: Democratic Republic of the Congo: South-Kivu... | reverse complement strand
CGGGCACCCGTCCGATCCGCCCGCCAAGGGCATCAAGATCAAGGCCACCGTGCAGACCCTGGAGGCCGGCTGGGCCCGGATCACGGCCCTCTCGCTCAAGGGCTACGGCCAGTCCCTGGTGCGGTGAGCGCGGTCGGCGCGCCGGGCGCGTCGCGGGCGGCCCACCGCGTTGCCGCACCCCGGCGCGTCCCGGCGGCGCCGGCACCTGAGGCTCGGAGTGAGGGCTTCAGCCCTTTCCGGGGTGGGGAAACGCCTCAAGGCGTCATTACGAACCCTCGACAGCCGGGCCGGACCGCCGCCGCCAACCGGACCGGTCGCCGACGACCGGCGCTCCACGCGTGCGGGGCCCCCTCCGGCCCGGCGCGGCTGGGACGCCGGGGGTGCCGCCGCCGGTCTGGCCCGGACGGGACGCCTGGACCCGCACGCCGCTGTATGGCGTTGCTGGTGGCGACGCGGTATGGTAGCCGCAACGCTTGCAGGCGCAGGAGGAACACGGTTCGTCCCAGGCGTCTGTCCATGCTTGACGAGGAGCCCGGCATGATGACCAGGAAGCGTCTGTCTCTGCGGTTGCTGTTCGCCCCCGTTCTCGCGGTCTTGGCCCTGTGTACCGCCCGGGCAACCGAGGTCTCCGGGGCCATCGACGCCGACACCACCTGGACACCGGCAGGAAGCCCCTACCTCGTCGTCGACAGCCTGTGGGTCTACCCCGACGTGACCTTGACCATCCAGCCGGGCGTCGCGGTCGAGTTCGCCTGGAGCTGCGGACTCTATGTCGACGGCACTCTGAACGCCGTGGGGACGGCGGGCAGCCCCATCACCTTCACCGGCACCACGGCCACGCCCGGCTGGTGGCTGGCGATCTACGTCCAGGGAGATGGCTCGGCCGACTTGGAGTGGTGCCAGATCTCCCATGCCGGGTACTACTACCGATGCGGCCTGCAGAAGACCGGCAGCGGGGCCCTGACCCTCAGGAACTCCACCCTCAGCAACAACGACGGGGCCGGCCTCCAGGTCTACCCGGGTTCCTCGTCCTTCGTGTCCGCGAGCAATACCTTCACCGGCAACAGCGACTACGGGGTCTACGTCAATACCGACGCGTCCTTCAGCGACACGACCTCGACGTTCAGTGGCAATGGCATCGATATCGCCAGCCAGGCTGGCACCCTCACGGGTACCGTGACCTGGGGCCTGAGTTCGGCCTATTCCCTCTACGTGGAAGGGGACTTCACGGTCAGTTCCGGGGGTGTCCTTGCCATCCTGCCGGGGACCGTGGTGAAGTTCGCAGCGGGGGGGGGCCTCTGGGTCGACGGCAGCCTGCTGGCGGCCGGCTCCGCGCTGGCGCCCATCACCTTCACGGACTGGCGCGACGATAGTGATGGTGGCGATGCCAACCGCGACGGCGAGGCGAGCGCACCGGAGCCCGGCTGGTGGGGTGGCATCCACCTGCTCAGCGCCGGCGACGCCGATCTGGAGTGGTGCCGGCTTTCCTATGCCGGGTCCGCCTACGGCGTCTGCCTCGAAAAGACCGGCAGCGGGGCCCTGACCCTCAGCCACTCCACCCTCAGCGACAACGCGGGGGCCGGCCTCCAGATCCAGCCGGGATACTCGTCCCTCGTGTCCGCCAGCAACACCCTCAGCCGCAACAGGACCTGCGGCGTCTATGTCTGTGCCGACGTCTCCTTCACGGACAGAACCTCGACCTTCACCGGCAACGGCACCGACGTCACCCTCCAGGGCGGTACCCTCACCGGCAGCGTCACCTGGGCCCTGAACCCGGCCTACTCGCTCTACCTGGAGAGCGACATCGCCGTCGGTCAGGGGGCTGTCCTCACCCTTCTGCCGGGCACCGTGGTGAAGTTCGCGCCGGCGACCGGCCTCTGGGTCTACGGGGAACTGCAGGCTACCGGCACGGCCGCGGCCCCCATCACCTTCACCGACTGGCGCGACGACAGCGACGGCGGCGACGCCAACCACGACGGCGACGCAACCGCGCCGGGGCCGGGCGGCTGGGCGGGAGTTGGGCTGGCGGATGCCGGATCGGCCCTGCTGGACTACTGTCACCTCCGCTATGCGGTGTGTGGCGTCTACGGGACCGGCAGCGGGACCCTCACGATCCGAGACTCCACCATCGCCCACGCCGATGGCTACGGCGTCTACGCCAGCGGCAGCACGGGGACCACCACCATCGAGAACTGCCTGCTCACCGGCAATACACTCTCTGGTCTCCGCATCTACGACAGCCCGGTCAATGCCCTCGGGTGCACCTTCGCCAACAACGGCGAGTTCGGCCTGCTGCATAAAGCCAGTTACCCCTTCGTCTATATGGGGCACACGTTCACCGGCAACGCCAAGGCCTCCGTCGGCCTGGATGGCGGCACGCTCTCCACCGATAGTGTCTGGGCGTCCGGGGGCGGCGACCCCTTCACTCTGGTTCTGCGAGGCGACGTGGGGGTGCAGCGCGGCGTAACCCTGGCGGTAGCCCCGGGCGTAACCGTCAAGGTGGACTCCGGTTTCTGCATCTCGGTGGACGGCACGCTGAACGCCGTGGGCACAGCCGACGAACCGATCACCTTCACCGGGACCACGCCGACCCCCGGCTGGTGGGAGTACATCGTCGTGTCGGGTGCGGCCAGGCTGGAGTGGTGCCGCGTCTCCGCCGCGGGATCCCGGCACGCAGTGGCGGGTCTCTGGGCGATGCGCAACAGCGCGTTGACCCTGGAGAACTCGACCCTCAGCGACATCGAGGGACCCGCCCTGCGTCTCGCCCAGGGCGGGTGCGTCCTCGAGTCTGCCGGCAACCTCTTCAGCCACTGCACCGAAGCAGTCTGGGTCGAGATCGGGGCCTCGTTCGACGACACCACCTCGGAGTTCGCGGACAATGACACCGACGTCTATGTGGCCCCCGGCGACATCACCCAGGCGGTGACCTTTGGGCTGAAACCGGACTACTCGCTGTATCTCGGCGGCTACTACGGTGTGGGGGTCGGTGCCAGTCTGACGTTCAGGCCCGGAACCGTAGTGAAGTTCCACCCTGGCGGCAGCATTGTCGTCGACGGCACGTTGACCGCGCTGGGCACCCCGGCCGCCCCGATCCATTTCACTGGCTGGCGTGACGATAGTGTCGGCGGCGACGCCAACCACGACGGGAACTCCACGCTGCCGGCGCCGGGCTGGTGGAGCTGCCTCTCTTGCCGGGGCACCGGCACGCTGTCCCTCGACCGCTGCACGCTGGCCTATGGCGGCCTCATTCCCTATCCCTGCCTGGAGAAGACGGGGATCGGCAACCTGGCTCTCGTGAACACCACCATCCGTGACTCCGCAGGTGATGGACTGCACCTGGACGGCAGCACCGGCACCCACACCGTGCACCGTTGCACCTTCCGCGACAACCCGATCGGGGTGCGGGTGCTGAACCAGACCGCGCCGGAGACCTTCACCGCCTGTCGGTTCGCCGGGAATGCCAACTACGGCGTCCTGAATGAGGGTGCGCTCGACGTCGATGCGCGCCAGTGCTGGTGGGGCCATGCCTCGGGTCCTCTGCACCCGGAGCTAAACCCGGACGGCCTGGGCGACACCATCAGCGACCGCGTCCTCTTCGAGCCCTGGCTGCGCAGTGCCGCCTTCGCCGCGATCATCGCCCCAGTGGTGTCGGGGACCGTGATGCAGGGGGACGCCCTGCGCTTCCTGGGATGCCCCGCCGTCCAGGCCCCGGGCGACGCCTATGTCTGGGACCTCGGCGACGACCGCACCGCGGGCGTGCTGAGCCCCGGGCTGGTTACCTTCCCCTCCACCGGCGAGAAGCACCTTTCGCTCGGGGTCATCCGCGGCGGGGTTGCGGACCCTTGCCCGGATACGCGCACGATCACCGTCGTCCCCGCCGCGCCTGCCCCGGATCTGCGGGTGACCCGGCTCAGCGTCCCGGCCGCGCTCAGGCTGGGGATGCCGGTAACCGTGGAGTACGCGGTCGACAATGCCGGCGCCGCCGCGACGCCCCCGGGCCCCTGGACCGACGCACTCTACCTTTCGAACGACGCGTTCCTGGATGCCATGGATACGCCCCTGGCCAGTGCCACCGTCGCCGGCCCAGTGCCCATCGGCGGCTCGTACTCGGGAACGTTCTACCCCCGGATCAACGTGGCGAGCGAGGGACCCGCCTACCTCATCCTGGTCGTGGACGAGCGCTGGGAAGTCATGGACCCGTGCCGGCTCAACGGCGAACAGGCGGCCCAGGCCGACCTCGGGGTCCCCCTGCTGCCGTCCGGGACCCCGGTGAACGGCCAGTTTGCAGACGAGACCGACACGACCCACTACTACCGCGTGGATGTCGCCTCGGGAATGAACCTGCGCCTCGCCTTCTCCGGTCCCGTCCGCATCTACCTGTGCTCCGGGACCTTCCCCACCTTAAGAAGCCACGACTACACTGCCTCCTCCCTCGACGAAGGCAGTATCACGGTGCCGTCGGCCTATGCCGGCTCCGCCTACGTGCTGGTCGTCCCCGAGGGGGGGGGCTGTGACCGCCGCGTATACGCTGCGGGCTGATGTCGCGGCGCTGCTGCTGGCGGCGGTGTCGCCAGCTTCGGTGTCGGACGCGGTGGCGACCACGCTCGCCTTGACCGGGGCTGGCTTCGGCCCCGGCACGGCAGTAGCCCTGGTGCCGGCGGCGGGCGGCGCGCCGGTCGCGGCGGGTTCGGTGCACGTCGACTCGATGACGCGCCTGACCGCGACCCTCGCTGCGGGGGCGGCGCCGGCAGGGACGTATCACGTGCGTGTGACCCGCGACGGCACCCCGGCCGAGCTCGCCAGTGCCCTCACCGTGACCAGCGGCGGCCAGCCCCACCTGGCGACTCGGGTCGTCCTGCCGGCCGGCCTCGGCTATCACGGGCTGGCCACTCTCCTCATCGAGTATACCAATACGGGCAATGCCCCCATGACGGCGCCGTTGCTGATCCTGAACGCCACCCAGAACGATCAGCCCGGAGCCCTGCTGACCTTGGCTGAGACGCAGCTCGCAGAGGGGTTCTACACCACGGCCATACCACGCGGGTTCAGCAACGCGGTAGCGGTCTTGGCCGACGGACGGGAGCCCGGCATTCTCCAGGCCGGGGAGAGCCAGCGCGTGCCGGTGTACTACGCCGGCTGGCAACTGCCCTATGATTTCGACTACCCGCCCCTCGACTTCAGGCTCAGCGTGATTCTGGCGGACAACCCCGCGCCCATCTCCTGGGACGCACTCAAGGACAGCCTGCGCCCGACGCACCTCACCCCCGCGCTGTGGGACGTGTTGTTCCCGCTGGTCCGGGCCAGGGTGGGCAACACCTGGGGTGACCTGGTGCGCTGTGTCGCCAACAACGCCTCGCAGCTCGCGCGGCTCGGGCGCGGGATCGACGATGTCAGCGTGCTGCTGGGGATGGCCTACCTGCGGGCCGAGGGCACCTCGGCAGACCAGGCACTGACCCTGGAGCTGGATGCCATGACCCAGACCCCCATCCTGCCGCTGGGCTTCGGCCGCGTCTACCCGGTGATGCTCTCGGAGCGCTTGCGCACGGGCGGGTTCGGCAAAGGCTGGGGCGCTACCTGGGACCTGCGTGCCACACGCCTGGCGGATGGTACGGTCACCCTCTCGTCGCCGGGCCTGCGGCGCGTCTTCAAACCCGACATTCGCGGCGGATACCTGCCTGGCGAGGGCAACTCAGGCTCACTGGCCCGGGACGCGGACGGCGCCTTGTCCCTGACCGAGACCAACGGCATCCGCTATGACTTCAGCGCCGACGGCCCCCTCAACCACGTGACCGCAGCCACCGGCGAGAACATCGGCCTGGGCTACGCCGACGGCCGGCTGACAGACCTGGCCCATTCGGGCGGCCACGCGCTCGCCCTGACCTACGGTCCCGCCGGGACCATCACCGCCGTCACCGATGATCTGGGGCACACCGCCACCTACACCTATGACGCCGCCGGCCCACTGCTCCTGACCACGACCACCTTCGATGGTCAGCAGACCCGCTACACGTACCACGACAGCGCGAACCCGCTCGTGCACCAGGCCCTGGCCAGCATCACCTACCCGGACGGCACCTCGCTCGGCTTCGAGTACAACGCCGACGGGCACCTGGTCAGGGTCAGCAACCAAGCAGGCAACTGGCTCACCTACAGCTACGGCCCCACGGGGTTGGTGACCCTGACCGATGCCCTCGGCCGTAGCGCCGAAGTCGCCTTGGACCAACTCGGTATCCCGGCGACAACCGCGAGCCCCGCGGGCCTGCTCTTCGCCCATGGCGTGGGAGCGGACCTCTGCCTGGAGCAGTACACCGACCCCTCGGGGCGGACCTTCACGCCGCACTACGACTCGCGCCGCAACCTGGCCTCCCTGCTCGATGCGGCCGGGGCTGCGTCGCGGCTTGCCTACGATGGCGATGGTCGGCTCGTCGCGTCGCTGGACGCCAACCACAACCGGACCGCCTATGCCGTGGATAGCCAGGGCCGGCTCACGGCCACTGCCGACGCCTTGGGCCGACTGCGGACGCTCGGCTACGACGCCCAAGGCCACCTGGTCTCCGACACCAACCGGCGCAGCCAGGCCGTCGCCTACGAGTACGACTCACGGGGACTGCTCACCAAGGCCAGGATGCCCGATGGCACGGTCCTCACCTACGCCTACGACAGCCATGGCAACCTGATCACCGCCAGGGATGCGACCGGGACGATCGCCTTCACCTACGACGCGGCGGAGCGCCTGACCCGCGTCGCCTACCCGGGCGGATTCACCCTCGACTACCAATACGACGCCGCCAACCGGCGCACGCAGATGCGGGACCAGGCCGGCCGCGAAGTGAACTACCACTACGATGCCAACGGCCGCCTGGCCAGCCTCACCGACGAGGGCGCCGGCCTGATCGCGGGCTACACCTACGACAGCAGCGGCAGACTCGCACGCCGGGACTCGGGCGATGGCTCCTACGCCGTCGCCCAGTTCGATGCCGAAGACCGCATCACGCACCTGGCCCATTTCCAGGCCGACGGGACCCCCATCTCCAGCTTCGAGTACACCTACGACGCCGGCGGCCGGCTGAAGACTGCCGTCGGCACCGAAGGCAGTTGGTCGTATACCCACGACCAGGCGGACAACCTGGCCACCGCCACCTTCGAGTCCGCGGGCCTCGGGGGACTCCCGGACCTGGACCTGGCCTACCGCTATGACCGGGTCGGCAATCGCACCGCGGTCACGACCAACGGCACCACCGAGGACTATGCGGTCAACGCCCTGAACCAGTACACCCAGGCCGGGGCCACCACCTTCGCCTACGACGCCGATGGGGACCTCTCCTCGTCGAGCGCCGGCTGGCAGTATACCTACGACGCCGTGGGCCGCCTGTGCCGGGCCGAGCAGGGCGCCGATGTCTGGCAGTGGACCTACAATGCCCTGGGGCAGATGGCGACCGTGACCCACAACGGCGAGACGACGCGTTTTGTCTATGATCCCTTCCGAGAGGGCGAGCTGGTGGCCGAGTACGACGGCTCCGGCGCCTTCCAGGCCTCCTACGCCTACGGGCTCGACCTGGCCGCCAAGCGGACGGCCGGTGGGTCCTTCTTCTTCCACTACGACGGACAAGGCAACACCTCCGAGATCACCGGAGGCCCCGGAGCGGCGGCGGTCAACCAGTACCGCTACCTGCCCTTCGGGGAGCCCATGCTCGCCACAGAGACAGTGAGCAACCCCTTCCAGTTCACGGGCTACGCCGGGGTCCCGACCTTCGGGTGCGGCCTGGTGCACATGGGAGCGCGCGACTACCGGCCCAGCCTGGGACGCTTCCTGCAGCCCGACCCGATCGGCATCGGCGGCGGCATGAACCTCTACGCCTACGCGGCCAACCAGCCCCTGGAGTACGACGACCCCAGCGGCTTCACCGCCGGGATCGCCGCGAGTCTGCTCCCGACCGCCGGGATGGATGTCGCCAGCGGCGCGGGGCTGGACTGGGTCCTGAATCCGTTCGGGTTCCGTTCCGTCTCCAGCGACATGGCCTATAACGGCTGCGCGCGCGGACACGCGGTCCTCAGGGCGATCAGCCTGAGGGATCGGTGGGCGTGCGGCCGGTCTGTAGCCAACGGCCGGAAGGCCTGGGCCATGGCCCGCAACGCCCGCTTCAGTGCCGCGGTCAAGGCCAGGCGCATCCCGGAGGCCGCAGCGGTCGCGCGGCCCGGGCTGACCACGGTGCGGACCGCGGCCGGAGTGGGGGCAGCGGCGGGCGGGGCGTCCGCCACCACCGGAGGCACGACCACCACCGGCATGGCGGTGGCCGACGCCGCGTTCGTGGCCACGCGCTCATGGGCCGTAGGGAACGGCACCACCTATGGGACCGCCTGGCTGACCGGCTCGGACGTCCTCACCGGAACAGGGACCGCCATCTGGACCGCACTGTCCCCCGATGGCGTTGAGGCCGCCTGGGCCGACTACGGCAACCGAGTCTGGGACGCCTGGGACGGCAACACGGCCGCGGTAGCATCCTGTGACCCGAACGGCAAGACGGGGCCCCGCGGGTACGGCCCGGAAGGCTGGATCTCGGGCGGCCAGATCTTCCCCTACCGCATCGATTTCGAGAACGATCCGGTGGCCACGGCCCCGGCGCAGGTAGTGACCGTCACCGATCCGCTCGACGCCAACCTGGACTGGAGCACCTTCGAGGTCACCGAGGTCGGCTTCGGTGACCAGCTCGTGGCCGTGCCGCCGCACCTCAGCACCTACGCCACCACCATCGCCTTCGAGCAGGCCGGTAAGGCGCTGGAGCTGCAGGTGAGCATCGCCCTGAACTACAGCAGCGGTCGCATCGAGGCGATGTTCTCGACCATCGACCCGGAGACGGGCCTGCCGCCGACGGTCGACTACGGCTTCCTGCCCCCCGAGGATGGCACCGGCCGCGGCCAGGGCCACTTCTCCTACGTGGTCCGGCCCAAGGCGGGGCTGGCCAGCGGCGCGACCCTGTCCAACGTGGCCACCATCACCTTCGACTTCGGTGAAGTCATCGCCACCAACCAGGTCGCCCCCCACGACCCGAGCCAGGGCACCGACCCGGCCAAGGAATGCCGCCTGACCCTCGACGCGGTGCCGCCCGCGAGCCATGTCAGTCCCCTGCCTGCGGAGAACTCTCTGGACTTCGCGGTGACCTGCATCGGCAACGATGCGCATTCGGGGGTGGCCAGTTACGCCCTCTACGTCCAGGACAACACTGGCCCCTGGCAATTCTGGGCCACCACTACGACGGGCAGCGCCACCTTCACCGGCGAGGTCGCTCATACCTATGGGTTTTACTGCGTCGCCACGGACAACGCCGGCAACGTCGAGACCAAGGCCCCTACGGTCGAGGCCTCCACCACAGCCACGCTCAACCGCTACGTCACCGTCAGTGCCGACCCGCCTGCGGGGGGCACCGTCGCCGGCGGCGGGCGCTACGATGACAACGCGCCCGTCACGGTCACTGCCACCCGGGCCACGGGCTACCAGTTCGTGAACTGGACTGAGAACGGCGCGGAGGTCTCCACCGCGGCAGCCTACAGCTTCACCGCCACGACCAGCCGCGCCCTGGTGGCCCACTTCCTGATCAACTCCTACACGGTGACCCTCACCCCCGGGGAGCACGGCAGCCTCGAGGGGGCCACCACGCAGACCGTCACCCACGGCGCCACTACGACGCCGGTGACCGCGGTACCGGCGACCGGCTACCGCTTCTCGCAGTGGAGCGACGGCTCGACCCAGAACCCGCGGACCCTCACCAACGTCACGGGGGACGTGGCCCTGACGGCCAGCTTCACGTGGGCCGATTGCACGGTCGTGTTCCAGGCCGGCCCCAACGGCACGCTCACGGGCAATACGACGCAGACCGTGGCCCAGGGCGGCAGTACCACCCCGGTGACCGCTATCCCCGCCTTCGGCTTCGCCTTCAGCCAGTGGAGCGACGGCTCGACCCAGAACCCCCGCGTCCTGACCAACGTCCAGGCCAACCAGACCCTCACGGCCAGCTTCCGCGCCGCCGGGACGGTGCCTGCCAATGGCGACTTCCTCGCCCAGGTCGGCGCCGACACCGTCGCCACCGACGGGCTCTGGGACCTGACCGGGACTTACACCACCAACCCCGCCGGCGCGCCCTTGACCATGGCCATCGTGCACGATACCAAGGGCAAGCTCACCGGCACCGCTACCTGCGACGTCACCACCAAGGACGGCAAGGCGGTCACCCGCGTCACGATGCCCATCAAGGGCAGCGCCAAGGGCACCGGCGGGGCCCTGGTCGTATCCATCGCCCTCAAGGGCGCCTCGGCCGACAAGACCGTCAGCGTCGCCCTGACCTACAGCCTGAACCTCAACGCCGGGACCCGCCAACTGGCAGGGACCGTCTCCGGGAGCATCAAGGCCAATGGGGTCACCACCCCGGCCGTGGGGCCGGCGACCCTGCCCGTGCCGCCTCCCATGAACGGCACCTGGACGCTACTCTTCGACAACCTGGTCACCACCGGCACCGCGGTCACCGGCACGGCCCTGCTGACCCTCTCCAACGGCAACGACTTCCTGTTCGCGGTCAAGGGCAAGCTCAGTGGCACCAGCGTGGTGCTGAGCCTGGCCGGGCACCCGTCCGATCCGCCCGCCAAGGGCATCAAGATCAAGGCCACCGTGCAGACCCTGGAGGCCGGCTGGGCCCGGATCACGGCCCTCTCGCTCAAGGGCTACGGCCAGTCCCTGGTGCG
>Ga0172371_10013300_pt1 | contig 10734 bp, 4 predicted proteins | sample Lak12m_FD_114543 | JGI IMG/M metagenome (GOLD analysis project Ga0172371, IMG submission 114543) | Freshwater microbial communities from Kabuno Bay, South-Kivu, Congo - kab_022012_12m | ecosystem: Environmental > Aquatic > Freshwater > Lake | place: Democratic Republic of the Congo: South-Kivu... | reverse complement strand
GTCCATTGCGCCGGGAATCCCGCGTTCCCAAAGCTCTATGCGATCGACACAAAGACTCCAGGCACATACTGGGTCAAGGCGCTTGTCGACTTCGACGACGACCAGGACTATGATTTTGCCGTGCTCTATCTCGATCCGATCGAGGTGGTCTCTGGGCAGGTCGTGACCGGAATCGACATCTACCTCGAGTAGGAGCGGGAATTCTTTTCGTCTCGCCATGCGCCCGCGAGAATTCGTTGACCGGCCCTCGCGTCGCAAGTATACTGCGACAGGTTGGTACACGCGCGCTGCGCGTCAGGAGGAAATCATGCACCGTCGTGCTCTCGTGTCGGCCTTTGTCTCGGCAGCATTTGGCTTCCTCGCCCTGGCTGCCGCCTGCTCGTCGGATCCGACCACCAGCGGAATGGAAATCATCGACGGCACTTCGGTAGAGACCCCGGGAACTGAGGTGGACCTGGCCGGCGAGGGCAACATCCCCATCGACGAGACCATCGACTCGGCCACGGATCTACCCGACTCCGTCACCGATCAGGAACTCGATGCCGACGCCGACCTCGAAATCCCCCCCACGGTCTGTGCGGGCCCGGGGGAATTCCTCTGCCCCTGTGAGCAGAGCAAGGATTGTGTCAGCGGATACTGTGTCGAGGGTTACAGCGGGAAGGTGTGCACGATGCAGTGCATCGAGGACTGCCCAGGCGGCTGGACCTGCGCCCAGGACATGATGGCCCTGCCCGACCTGGTGTTCATCTGCCTGCCCCAGGACATCTACCTGTGCCGGCCGTGCAACACGGACGATGAGTGCCACTACCCATACACCAAGGGGGATCTCTGCGTGTCCCACGGCGATGCCGGCAGCTTCTGCGGCATCGACTGCAGCGTCAAGGGGATCTGTCCGGACGGCTATGTCTGTGCGGAAGTGCAGACGCTTTCCGGCAGCACGGCCAGCCAGTGCGTCCCGGCCGGCAGCGGCGGCGAATGCAAGTGCAACGACAAGGCCATCACCGACATGGCCACCACCGATTGCCGCAAGTCGAACGGCTACGGCGAGTGCTTCGGCGAGCGCAAGTGCACTGCCGGCGGCCTGTCGGACTGCACAGCACTTTCCCCCAAGCCCGAGGAGTGCAACGGCATCGATGACAACTGCGACGGGATCATCGACCCGGCCAACTCCCTCAAGTGCATCACCTGGTACTTCGACCAGGACGGCGACGGCTACGGCATCGGCGTCGGGACCTGCGAATGCAAGGCCCCGAGCCCCAACCACGTGTCCCAGGGCGGCGACTGTGATGACTCCTCCATCGGCGTCAACCCCGCGGTCAAGGAAGCCTGCAATTTCTTCGACGACGACTGTGATGGACAGACCGACGAGTCGTTCGCCGACGGCTGCGAAACCATGTACTTCGACGGCGACTCGGACGGCTGGGGCGACCCCTCCAAGACCGACTGCAAGTGCAAGGAATCCGCCAACTACAAGAAGCAGTCCGGCGACTGCAACGACGAGAACCCGCTCTCGTTCCCGGGAGCCGACGAGCTCTGCGACGGCGAGGACAACGACTGCGACGGCGTCATCGACGAAGAAAACGGGACCGGCTGCATCCCCTACTACCTCGACCAGGACAAGGACGGCTATGGCCTGAGCGACCAGCTCAAGTGCCTCTGCAGCAAGATCGGCGACTACACGGCCACTAAGGGCGGCGACTGCGATGACACCAAGTACGAGGTCCATCCGACCGTCGTGGAGCTGTGCGACGGGCTCGACAATGACTGCGACGGTGAAGTGGACGAGGACGAGGCGGTCAAGAGCTGCGGCATCGTCGCCCACGGAACGGTCGCCTGCAAGGGCGGCTGCGTGATCGAATCGTGCGAAGGAGGCTTCTTCGACCTCAACACAGCGTTTGCCGACGGCTGTGAGTGCCAGCTCGAACAGACCGAGGTTCCCAACCAGATCTGCGGCGACGCCACCTTTGTCGGGACTATGTCCGACAGCGGAAGTTCGGGTAGCGCCACGGGCCGGATCGTCCCCGCAGATGACTCCGACTGGTACAAGATCACCGCCACGGACAATGCGGACCCCGACTGGTGCGACACCTTCCACGTGAAGGTCCGTTTCCTCAAGAACCCCAACGATTCCTACATCTTCGACGTGTTCAAGAATGGATGTGCCGGAGCGGACAACATGTGCTCGGGCACCACGCTCTTCGAGTACTTCACCGACTTCCACGTGGACACGGCTCAGCCAGGTGAGCCGGGCGGCGAGTGCAAGTGCGCCCCCGATGCGAACCACAACCTCACGCCCGAGGAGTTCGCAGACGACACCAGCGCAAGCGTCCACCAGTGCACCAGCCAGACCGGGGACTTCTACGTCCGGGTCTACCGCAAACCGGGCACTCCGATCGTTTGCGACGACTACCAGATCGAATTCACCAACGGCATCAAGGAATAGCCTTCCCGCAGGAGGCTTTCACCAATGCCGAAGACTCCCCCACGCAGACGCAGGAGGCACCAGCAATGAACCGGATCCTGCCGCTCATCTTACTTTGTGCGCTCAACGCTGCGTGCTCCACCTCCTCCACCACTGCGGACGCCGATGCCGCGGCGCCGACGGACGGCCCGCTCATCTTCCCGGACCTCGGGGGCGACTCGAACCCCATCTTCCGCCAGGACATCCGGGAAGAAACCGAGCTCTGGTTCCTCGTGGACCTCGACGTCCAGATGTTCGACATCGAGTACACGTCCGAAGAAGGCGGCTTCCTGTGGCCCTGCACGTCCGGTGCGGACTGCCTCTCCGGATACTGCGTCAACACCACGAAGTGGGGCTCGGTCTGCACGATCTACTGCGAAGAGGAGTGCCCCCTGGATTGGAAGTGCCAGAGCAAGTCCATGGGTTCGGACATCATCTTCCTCTGCTCCCCGCCGGAAAACGACCTCTGCAAAGCCTGCACCAAACACGAGGAGTGCGGCACACCCGCCGACCTCTGCGTTTCCGTCGGAGAAGAGGGCGCCACTTACTGCGGCCTGGCCTGCGACAAAGACGTCGACTGCCCTGAGTTCTACGGGTGCAAGGAGGTCGTTGTCGACGATGTCCCCTCGTCTCAATGCGTCCCTGCCAGCGGCTCCTGCGTCTGCTTCGGGCCGCTCAACGGCAAGGTCGAAGCCTGCTTCGAAGAAAACGAGTTCGGCAAGTGCTTCGGATTCTCGGTCTGCAACGGCGCCGGAGGCTGGACGCAGTGCGATGCACAGGTTCCCTCGCAGGAGATCTGCGACGGCAAGGACAACGACTGCGACTCGGACAAAGACGAAGAGCTCGTTCCCGAGCCCTGCGAGATCACCAACCAGTTCGGCACCTGCAAAGCCGACATGATTTGTGACGGAAGCAACGGCTGGCTGTGCCCGACTGAAATCCCGCAGGCCGAGCTCTGCGACGGAATCGACAACGACTGCGACCTGGCCATCGACGAGGAATTCGTTGAGCTCGGCCTCCCATGCGATTCGCCCGATGACCAGGACGTCTGCGCCGAGGGTACCTGGATCTGCGACTCGCAGACGCTCCAGATGATCTGCAAGGGCGACGTCGAGCATCTGGAGCTCTGCAACGGGCTCGATGACGACTGCAACGGCATCCCGGACGACCCGTGGCCGCTCAAAGAAATGGCCTGTGACGGCCCCGACGCGGACGAGTGCGAGAACGGCATCTGGAAGTGCGACGAGTTCGGCAACAAGCTGACCTGCGTCGGCGACGCGAACATCCCCGAGCTGTGCGATGGGCTCGACAACGACTGCAACGGGATGATCGACGACGGCTTCCCGGACTTCGACCTGGACGGCCAGGCGGACTGCATCGATCCCGATGATGACGGAGACGGCGTCCCGGAGGACGGGAATGGCAGCGGAATCCAGGGAGACCTCCCCTGCAAGGGAGGAAAGACCGTGGGATGCGATGACAATTGCCCCACCATCAAGAACCCGGGGCAGGAGGACAACGACGGTGACGGCCTGGGCGACGATTGCGACTCGGACGACGACAATGACGGCGTCAACGACCCGGTCGACAACTGCAAGCTCGCGTTCAACCCGACGCAGAAGGATACCGACGGCGACGGCATCGGCGATGCCTGCGACGACGATGACGACGGCGACGGGATCTTCGACGACGGTGACGGCAGCGGCGTGGCTGGCGACGCCCCCTGCACCGGGGGCAAGACAAAAGGGTGCGACGACAACTGCCAACTCCTGGCCAACCCTCTCCAGCCCGATGCGGACGGGGACGGCAAGGGCGACGACTGCGACGACGATGACGACAACGACGGCACTCCGGACATAAAGGACTGTGCCCCGTTCGACCCGACCATCCACCCCAAAGCGGTAGAAGCCTGCAACGGCAAGGACGACAACTGCGACAACGTTGTTGACCCGGACGATTCGGTCGGTTGCGGGAACTTCTTCATCGACGTGGACGGCGACGGCTACGGATTCTCGGGACTTTCCAAGTGCGTCTGCGGTGAAGACGGCAAGGCCCCGTTCACGGCCATTTCCGATGGCGACTGCAACGATTCCAACGTCAAGGTCAATCCGCTGGCCGAAGAGACGTGCAACGGCGTGGACGACAACTGCGACGATGACGTGGACAATGCCGGCGCAACCGGTTGCGAGCTTCGGTACAAAGACCACGATGGAGACGGCTACGGCCTGTTCGCGGAGAAGGCCTGCGTGTGCGGCCAGAAGGGAGAGTTCTCGGCCAAACAGGCCGGCGACTGCAACGACGACGACCCCAAGGCCTTCCCCGGCGCCCCCGAGTACTGCAACAACAAGGACGACGACTGTGACTTCCAGACCGACGAGGACGGAAGCTTAGGCTGCAACACTTACTACCTGGATTCCGATGGTGACGGCTTCGGCGTGTCGGGCCTGACCAAGTGTGCGTGCAAACCGTCCGGTGTCTACAAGGCCGACAAGCCAGGCGACTGCAACGACGGAGACAAGGACATCTATCCCGGGTTGCCCGAGGTCTGCGACGGTAAAGACAACAACTGCAACAGCACCATCGACGAGGCCGGTGCCACCGGGTGCACGCCCTGGTACCGCGACATGGACTCGGACGGCTGGGGATGGTCCGGAGACTCCCAGTGCCTCTGCTCCCCGGAAGGGCTCTACACCGCAAGCAAGGGCGGGGACTGCGACGACAACAACAAGTATGTCAGCGCCGGCTCCAAGGAAAGCTGCAATGGCCTCGATGACGACTGCGACGGCACCATCGACGAGGATACGCTCGACTGCAAAGTCTACTACCTCGATTCCGACAAGGATGGCTTCGGAAACCCCAACTTCAAGCAGTGCCTGTGCGCCCCCGGCCAGGGCTTTGTCGCAACCGTGGCAGGCGACTGCGACGACAACAACAAGAACATCAACCCCAACGGCACCGAGGTCTGCAACGGCCTCGACGACGACTGCAACGGCATCCCGGACGACGGCGCAAGCCAGGGGTGCAAGACCTACTATGAAGACTCGGACAAGGACGGCTTCGGAAACAGCTTCAAGTCCCTTTGCCTCTGTGCTCCCTATGGCACCTACACGGCCACGCAAGGAGGGGACTGCAACGACACCAACGCCAATGCAAACCCAGGCAAAAACGAGGTCTGCGACGGCATCGACAACAATTGCAACAACAAGGTCGACGAGAAGGGCGCCGACGGCTGCATCACCTACTTCATGGACGGCGACGGAGACGGCTTCGGCATCACGGCCGCCAGCCAGTGCACCTGCTCTGCGGAAGGGGTGTACAGCGCAACGCTGTCGGGCGACTGCAATGACTTGAGCTCGTTCATCAACCCCGGGGCAAAAGAGATCTGCGACGGGGTGGACAACAACTGCGTCGGCGGCACGGACGAAGGATTCCCCGATACCGACGGCGACGGGATCAAGGACTGCCTCGACAACGACCTCGACGGCGACGGCGATCCGTTCGGCTCCGACTGCGACGACAAGGATCCCACGGTCAGCCACTTCGCCACCGAGAAATGCAGCGACGGCAAGGACAACAACTGCAACGGGGCAGTGGATGAGGAGGGTGCGCTTGGCTGCGGGCCATTCTACCTGGACTCGGACCAGGACGGCTTCGGGCTCGCCAACGACTTCAAGTGCCTTTGCGAGAAAGTCGGCCTCTACAACGTGACCCAGAAGGGGGATTGCGACGACACCAAGCCGTTCGTCTTCCCCGGAGCGGTGGAGCAGTGCAACGGGGTCGATGACAACTGCAACAACATCGTCGACGAGGGTAACGCTGTCACGATGTGCGGCGCTGTGGCCAACGGCACGCCCAAGTGCGACAAGGGGAAGTGCACCATCGGCAGTTGCACCCCCGAGTTCTACGACGTCGACAAGATGTTCGAGACCGGATGCGAGTGCGGAAACGACAGCAACGATGTGCTCAAGACGGGCAACACGTGCTCCACGGCAGTCAGCCTGGGCACCATCAAGGACCCGGGAGGCAGCGCTGTGGCAACCGGCAACATCGTGCCCGGCACCGACGAGGACTGGTATTCGTTCACGGCGGAGGATGCCCCGGACAACGGCTGCAATGACCACACCGTACGGGCCAAGTTCACGTCCGGCGGGGACAAGTTCCGCTTCCAGGTCTACCGAGGCGGCTGCGACATCGTGGACAACCTCCTCTGCACGGAGACAGACGACTTCAAGTGGTCGGTCAACTTCTACAATGCCGATGCCGGCGAGTGCCCGTGCTCGTATGAAATGGGACCTCCCGGGACCGGTGACATGGCCACCCCCGGCACCCACTCGTGCGCCGCGCACGGCGCCAAGTACTACCTCAAGGTCTACCGCAAGGACGGCATCCCCGACACCTGCGCAACCTACATCATCGAGGTCACGGTAGGACCCTAGGGTACTTCCGGCCTCAATCCCATCGTTGGGGGGATTCGCCCACGCTCCTGCCGCATTCCTCTTGACGCTGGGCCGGTGAGTACCCAGTATGCACAGAATCGTGGGGTTCGCCATTTGACCGGCCCCACTGGCCGGCTCGCAGCCGAACCGTTGGAGGTCTTGATGGAAGAGAGAGCGATGGCTATCCTCAAGGAGAGGCTTTCCCCCGAGCAATTTGCAAAGCTTGCAGCCGTCAACAATTCCGAAGTGCATGAGTTCGTGGCACACCAGGTTGAGCTGTGCCGGCCTGAGCGGGTGTTCGTCTGCGACGATTCCCCCGCAGACGTCGACTACATCAGGAAGGCAGCGCTGGAGCGTGGGGAAGAGACGGCCCTGGCACTCGAGGGACATACCATTCACTTTGACGGCTACTTCGACCAGGGGCGGGACAAGAAGAACACGCGGCTGCTGGTTCCGCCAGGGACCTTCCTGGGCGGTGATATCAACACCATAGATCAGCAGCCCGCGCAAGAGGAGCTTGCCGGCCTGATGGACGGATTGATGCAGGGACGCGAGATGATCGTCCGCTTCTTCTGCCTGGGGCCCACGAACTCGAGGTTCTCCATTCCGTGCCTGCAGATCACGGATTCCGCCTACGTCGCCCACTCGGAGGACCTCCTGTACCGCAAGGGCTACCAGGAGCTTTGCCGCCAGGGGCCGGCTGCCCGCATCTTCCGGTTCATTCACTGCTCCGGCGCCCTGTCCGAGCGCCAGACCTGCATCAACGTCAAGGACCGCCGCGTCTACATCGACTGCCTCGACCGGACCGTGTACTCGGTCAACACGCAATACGGCGGAAACACCATCGGCCTGAAGAAGCTGGCCATGCGGCTGGCCATTTTCCGTGCGGAGCAGGAGGGATGGCTGACCGAGCACATGCTCCTGATGGGCGTCCATGGCCCGAACGGCCGCACCACCTGGGTCGCTGGGGCGTTCCCGTCCATGTGCGGCAAGACCAGCACGGCCATGATTCCTTCCGAGACCATGGTTGGGGATGACATCGCGTACCTGCGAGAGAAAGACGGGGCGGTACGCGGGGTCAACGTGGAAGCCGGCATGTTCGGCATCGTCCAGGGAATCAACGTCGTGGATGACCCCATCATCTGGGAGGTGCTGCATACGCCAGGCCACGAGCTCATCTTCTCGAACGTACTCGTGAAGGACGGCAGACCTTACTGGATCGGCATGGACGTCCCACTGCCGCCGGACGGCCTCAACCACGTAGGCCACTGGACACCCGACGCTGTCGGTCCGGACAACAAGAAGGTCACCCCATCCCATCCAAACGCACGCTTCACCCTGCCGCTTGCCGAATTGCGGAACACGGACGTCGAGGCACTGGAGAACCCGGAGGGAGTCCGCGTCGATGCCCTCATCTACGGCGGCCGGGATTCCGACACCTGGGTTCCTGTCCGGCAGGCCTTCGACTGGGAGCACGGGATGATCACCACGGCAGCCTCACTCGAATCCGAGACCACAGCGGCAACCCTGGGCCAGGAGGGCGTGCGCGAGTTCAACCCGATGTCCAACATCGACTTCCTGTCGGTCCCCATCGGGCGCTACATCGGCATGAACCTGGAGTTCGGCGAGGGCCTCTTGACCCCTCCAGGCATCTTCGGCGTCAACTACTTCATTCGCGACCGCCAGGGGCGCTTCCTGAACCAGCGCACGGACAAGGTCGTGTGGCTCAAGTGGATCGAGCTGAGGGTCCATGGCGACGTGAAGGCTCGGCGGACCCCCACAGGATCCATCCCTCTATATGAAGATCTGAAGAGGATCTTCGGCGAAGTGCTGGGCAAGGAGTTCTCACGAGCAGACTACGAGGCTCAGTTCATGCTGCGGATCCCGGAGAACCTGACCAAGATCGACCGCATCGTCAAGGCCTACAGGGAGACCGTTCCGAACACGCCGGCCCGGCTGTACGAGGTTCTGGAGGAGGAGCGGCAGCGGCTCGTCATCGCCAGGGAGCTGCATGGCGACTACGTCTCCCCCGACCGCTTCCCCGTGGAGTAGCCTGAACGCTTGAGCACGATGGGATGCTTCCAGTTGACATCATCCGTATCGAGGTGATCCAGATTGTAGTGCAGCCCGCGGCTCTCCTTCCTCATCAGGGCCGCTTCGAGGATCAGCCATGCGCAGTCGGAGAGGTTGCGCAGCTCCACGAGGTCAGGCGTGAGGATGAAACGCCAGTAGTCGGCAAGCACCTCCTCCCGCACCATGGCCAGGCGCTTCCTGGCGCGCTCCAGCCGGTTGTCCGAGCGGACGACACCTACGTAGTTCCACATGAACTTGCGGATCTCGTCCCAGTTCTGGCTGATGACGACCGATTCGTCCGGGTGCCGAGCAAAACCGACGTTCCAGGCCGGAAGCTCCTCGGGACCGGGGGGGACCTGCCCGAGCCACTTGAGCGCGGTCAGTGCCGCACGGCGGCCAAGCACCAACGCCTCGAGCAGCGAGTTCGAGGCCAGGCGATTGGCCCCGTGCATTCCCGTACAGGCCACCTCCCCTGCGGCGTACAGCCCCGGTAGTCCGGTCCAGCCGTTGCGGTCCGTCACGATGCCGCCGCACTGGTAGTGCGCCGCGGGCACGACCGGAATCGGTTCCTTGCGGATGTCCAGACCGAAACGGCGACAAGACCCCAGGATCCCCGGGAAGCGGCGCTCGACAAAGGAGCCCGCACGGTGGCTGATGTCGAGAAACACGCAGTCATCACCCGACTTCTTCAGCTCCTCGTCGATGGCCCGGGCGACGACATCCCGCGGGGCCAGTTCGGCGCTCGCATGGTGGCGCGGCATGAACCGGTCCCCCGCCCCGGTGAGCAGGACCCCGCCTTCCCCCCGGACGGCCTCGGAGATCAGGAAGTTCTTCGCCAGCGGGTGGTACAGGCAGGTGGGATGGAATTGGAAGAACTCCATGTTGGCCACTGCGGCCCCGGCCCGCCATCCCATGGCGACGCCGTCCCCGGTGGCGATATCCGGATTGCTGGTGTAAAGGTACACCTTCCCCGAACCGCCCGTCGCCAGGATCGTGGCCGAAGCTCCAACCGTGGTAATCCTCCCGGAGGACCGGTCCATCACGTAGCAGCCGATACACCGGTCCTCGTCTCCCCCGCCGTCAAGCCGGCGCAACGTGATGAGGTCGAGCCCCATCAACCCTTCGCCCAACTCGATGTTGGGATGATTCCGGACCGCGGCAAGCAGCGCCTCCTCCACCGAGCGGCCAGTCGAATCCTTGACGTGGACGATGCGCCGCCGCGAGTGGCCCCCCTCCCGTCCCAGGTCGAAAGGACCTCCGTCGGCCCGCTCGAAGCCGACGCCCAGGCTGCTGAGCCAGCGGATCCGCTCCGGGCCTTCGGCAACGCAACCGGCAACGAAATCGGGGTCGCACAACCCGCCCCCGCAGCCAAGCGTATCCGCCACGTGCGATTCCAGGGTATCATCGGCACCAAAGACAGCAGCGATCCCTCCCTGCGCCCTGGCGGTGTTCGTCTCCTCCGGAGAGGCCTTGCTGAGCACCAGCACCCGGGCACGCCCCGCCGCTTCCAGCGCTGCCGTGAGTCCGGCTACGCCACTTCCGAGGATCAATATGTCGGTCTGCCTGTCCACGCCGTTCTCCCGCTGTCAGAGGAAATCCACCTCCCCCTTCCCTTCCCGAACAACCTCCGGCTCCACACCGGAAAAGTCAATGACAGTTGAAGGCTCGGGGAACAGTGGCCCGCCATCCACGACCATGTCGATGGCCGTGCCGTATTCCACTTCGATGTCGAACGGATCCAGCATCCACTGGCCCGGACCGGTC
>Ga0172371_10013299_pt1 | contig 10734 bp, 10 predicted proteins | sample Lak12m_FD_114543 | JGI IMG/M metagenome (GOLD analysis project Ga0172371, IMG submission 114543) | Freshwater microbial communities from Kabuno Bay, South-Kivu, Congo - kab_022012_12m | ecosystem: Environmental > Aquatic > Freshwater > Lake | place: Democratic Republic of the Congo: South-Kivu... | reverse complement strand
TAGGAGCGTATCTCTCCCAACCCGTCGAGGTGGTAGTGATAAAACGTGATCAAACCGTCGAGAAGATCCCGGCGCTGCTGACGGTTGAGCTGAAGTGTGGCAAGATCAGCAACATTTAAAGAGTTGATCCGGGCCAAAACTGAGGTTAATTGCTGGTTCAGTGCGATCCCGTGGCCCGGACGAACATCGGTGTATTGTCCGGCCGGGATATCAAACCACGATCCTTCCGAATCAGGTAAACCCGGGTTAAACCCGAAATAACGGGAGAGCCTGATCAGAAAAAACAGATGAAAATTCGGAACTCCCTGATCGGCAATATCAAGATACTGAATGTGATAGGAAAGGAAATCAAACAGGTTGGCATTTGGTGTCTCCTCCTTGAGGGAGTGATTCAGCACATCGGCCAGGAAGAGGGCTATTGAGCTTTTGACCGGGTCGCCCGTAAGGTTCATAAAAGGGCTGTGATTCCTGGCTTCCTTGATTTTTTGGAGATCGCGGCCAGGTTTATAATAGACCTCCAGCTCCAGTATGGTCAGAGGTTGAAACAGATAAGCCTTTTTGTTTTTTGAGGATGTGCGGGCTCCCGGTACCAGAATTCCCAGGCGTCCCCAACGCTGGGTATAAATATGCACGATCAGGCTGGTATCCCCGAACTTGATCTGACTCAGAACAATGCCGAGGGTTTTTTCAATCATCTTTATCTGACGATCAGAATTTTAGCAACTGATTTTTTGGTTTGATCAGAGGTGGCAGCGAAAACCAGGTAAACGCCCGTTACCACCGGTGCCCCGTCTCTGCCGGTCCCGTCCCAGATCACCTGACCTCCGGTGCTTTGACCCTCAAAAACCATATTGCCTGACAGATCCGTGATCTTGACATTGGATTCGGCGGGGATGCCCTTAACCGTTATCGGGCCTGAATATCCGGGCCTCACCGGATTCGGAAAGGCATACACGGGCCCGTCATACTGGTCTTCAACGATAGCACTGCCGCGGTAGGATACCACCCCTGCCTCCGTGCCGAAATAGACCACTCCGGATTCGTTGTCAATCGCAATGGAGACGATCTCATTGGATAGCAATGGAGAGTTCGAAACATTAAACGACTGGATCAGTTCTGTACCTTCCGGATTGGTAAGGTAGACCCCTGAATTCCTTGTGCCGAACCATTTCCGGTTTGCCCCGTCCACGGCAATAGCGGTCACAATTTCAGTTGCAAGAAGACCGTGGTACAAATTATCACCCTGGTCTACACTGGGTTGGGAGGCATAGAATTCAGCATCCGTAAAAACTCTTGACGGTGCATAATACAATACCGCTCCATTGCTGGTGCCAAGCCAGAGCCTTCCATCCAGGTCGACTGCCATCGAGTATATGTCATTAATGATCTTGACCGTATTTTTTGGATACAACACACTGACCGATAGCTTGATGAACCGGTCATCAGTCTCATCATCCAGATCTTTGCCGTTGTTAAAAACATACAGTCCGTAACCCTTGGGCATCTGCACCCACTTGATATCCCCCGGTGTGATCACGATTTTCCCGGAGAAAGCATCTCCAAGGAATTGTCCGTATGAGAAGCTTTTCCATGATCCGTCATTTTTCATCACCGAAATGGGTGCCGGAACACTTGAGTTGGTAACCCAGAGATTATTCTTCGAATCGAATGCCAATCCTCCTGTCCTGATATATGGATTCCCGGGAAACACGCTCCTGAGTGCACCGTCAGTATTGGTGTCATCGTAAACGCCGATGTATTCTCCATTTTTGAATTCCACCACTCCAAATCCCCAGGTGGCACCGAACACATGCGAAGGATCTGCGGGGTCCACAGCAATCCTAACGATATCGCGGATGGGGCCCAGCTTTGGTTCGGTGATCGGATTGATATGAACCCAGGCACCATTGATCCTGGCCGAAGCACCGCTGATGTTCCAGATATTATTCCATGAAGCATCATAGCCCCCTGAGGCAATCCAGAGGTCTCCTCCGGCTACTGCAAGGTCGAATGTTTTCCGATCCCAGGGACCTTCAGGCTTAATCCGCTTGAAATCAGCGTAGTCTTCTGAATAAACCAGACCAAAATCACGATCTGCGATCCAGCATTTGCCATTTTTGTCGAGCAGGAGATCGGCCGGGTTTATGATATCCTCCCCGTAATGATCAATATGTCTGTTTTGAGTACCATCAGGAGAAAGAAAGTTAACCTGATAGGAACTCACAACAACGAGCTGGTCGCTGATAAATCGCATCCTCCGGATATCGTTGTAATATCTTGGATACCATTCCCAGTTATACCCGTTGTAGGTGAAAATGGAATCGATCCCGCTGCCCTGGCTCATGTGTGAAGCCCAAAGAGTGGATCCGTCATAGGCCATGTGATTGAATGGCTCGCCCTTGAATGGCTGCCCGGCAACGGGATGCCAGTTGCGATAATTCTCCAGGTCCGGATCATATTTTGAAGCCTTGAACACCCCAAGCGATGTGGCGGCAAAAATGGAGTCGTAATGAAAGAACAGGGTTTCGTATACCTCAATATGAGAACCTCCGGGCCCGATATAATAGGTGGAGGAGACCTCATTTTTCAACAGATTCAGCCGGATGATCCCAAACCCGCAGGAGAGCAGTGCCTCATTCCCGTCAACCTGAATGCTGTTGATCCTTTTGCTGCCGGTAATCGGTTTTCGCTTGATGTCAGGGATGTTGATTATCTGATTATTGCGAAGCAGGTCGAGGTTGGAGTTCGCATAGGCAATGATGAGTGTATTGTGTTCCTCGCTGAAAGCAAGGCAGGCGATCTCAACATCGCTCAATCCATTGATCTTTGACCATTTCGATATGTTGTCAGATGAAGGATCATAGGAAAAAAGTCCGCTGCGTGTGGCACACCAGATGATGCCCCTCGATTCAACCAGACTGATTGCCTGACCGAAAGCCAGCTGATCCTGCCACTCCCCGACTCTTGCCTGTGGGCTGGCATTCACGGAAATCATCAGGAAAGGAATGATAAACAGAATGCGGTTCATGATAGCATAATAACACTTATCGACCGGTTTTATTGCCTCTTTCATTCAGGAAGATCATCAGGGACTCCACTGCCCGCCCACGGTGTGAAATGTTGTTCTTTTCGCGGGCCTCCATCTCGGCAAATGATTTTTGATAGCCTTCAGGAACGAACACGGGATCATACCCAAAGCCGGCAGAACCTCTGACCGACTCTAAAATTACTCCATTCACAGTCCCTTCAAAAAGATATTCATGATTATTTAAGATCAGGGCAATGACTGTTCTGAACCTTGCTTTGCGGTTTTCCATCCCCTTCATTTCCGCAAGAAGTTTGTTGACATTGTCGGCATAGGTGGCATTCTCACCGGCGTACCTGGCTGAATACACACCAGGCTCACCATTCAGGGCCTCAACTTCAAGGCCGGTGTCATCAGCAAAACAATTGACCCCAAACCGTTCATGTATGTACCTTGCCTTTAGCAGGGCATTTCCCTCAAGATCCTCAGCCGTCTCCTCAATATCACCGGAGAACCCGATATCCGAAAGGCTTTTAATGGAATATTCATTGCCCGCAATCTGGCGGATCTCTGACAGCTTATGCTGGTTATTGGTGACGAAAATCAGTTCCTGCATCTCTTTTTTAAGTAACTTTGATATTTTTCAAAACACTAAACAGATCAGGCAATATATGGAAATTCTCGATTGGAAAACATTGCCCTTCGGCTACATTAAAACCGACTACAATGTCAGGTGCTATAATCGTGACGGGAAATGGGGTGATCTTGAAATCACTTCATCGGAACACATCCATCTTCACATGGCTGCCACGGCACTTCACTACGGTCAGGAGGCATTTGAAGGGCTCAAGGCCTTTATGGGCCGCGACGGGAAGGTCAGAGTGTTCAGGTGGAAGGATAATGCTGCCCGCATGCGCAGTTCGGCCAAGGGAATTCTGATGGCTGAGGTTCCGGAGGAACTGTTTCATGATGCCATGTTGACCGTCGTTAAAAAGAACCTCAGGTTTGTACCACCTTACGGATCAGGAGCTTCTCTCTACATCAGGCCCCTCCTGATTGGATCCGGTGCACAGGTGGGTGTTAAGGCTGCCAGTGAATACCTCTTCATGATTTTTGTAACGCCTGTGGGTCCCTATTTTAAAGAGGGATTCAAACCGGTGAGCATGATCATTACGCGCTCTCACGACAGGGCTGCCCCGCTGGGAACCGGTCATATCAAGGTTGGCGGAAACTATGCAGCCAGCCTGAGCGCTCTTGATGAAGCCCACAAACAGGGATATGCCTCGGCACTTTTCCTGGATGCCAGGGAGAAACATTTCATAGATGAAGCCGGTCCCGCCAATTTCTTCGGAATCCGAGACAATACATTCATAACCCCAGATTCTCACTCGATCCTTCCCAGTATCACCAACAAGGCGCTTCAGAAACTGGCTGCTGACCTGGGAATGAAGGTAGAAGTAAGGCCTGTTGCGGTTGAGGAACTCAGCACCTTTGAAGAGGTCGGCGCTTGCGGTACGGCTGCAGTGATCAGCCCTATTAAAGCGATTGTGGATATTGAATCGGGTGTAACCTACAATTACTGCAAAGATGGGAACCCCGGTCCCAGGTCGGTTAAGCTGTATGAAAAACTAACCGCCATTCAAACGGGTGAAGAACCTGATCCCTATGGCTGGATTGAGATCATAGAGTAAGGTTTCATACACTCATTTTTGATCCATTTTTAAGCCGGCTTCCTTCGCCGGCTTTTTTTATTAAAAATTTTATTGCTGATAATCAGTGTTTTAAAAATATTTTTACTACTATGTGATACAAGATACTGAAATTTGAACATATCTTTGCAAAGGAAACAACAATGTTAAAGAAAGTATTTTTGAACAATAAAACTATTAGGTTATGAAAAGGACGATTCAAATTAATCTTGCAGGTACCATCTTCAACATCGATGATGATGCCTATGAGATGCTCAGAGACTATCTGACGGCTGTTGAGAGGCAGTTTGCTTCAGCAACGGATGGCAGGGAAGTGATTCACGATCTTGAACTTCGTATGGCTGAACTGTTTACCGAAAAATTAAAACCGCTAAGACAGGTCATCTCGGTAGACGATGTTAAGGAAGTATTAAACATTCTCGGGAATCCTGAGGATATTGGCGGGCACAAGGATACCGGATACCGGTATACAAATCCTTATACGGGCCGCTATCAGGGTCCGAGGCGGAGCAGGAGAATGTACCGCGATCCGCAGGACAAGCCGATCGGCGGGGTTTGCTCAGGAATGGCCTACTATTTTAACACAGATCCGCTGTTGATCAGGATCCTGTTCGTGATTGCACTGTTCATGGGATTCGGATTTCTCCTCTATTTAATTCTCTGGATTGCCTTGCCGGTTGCCCAAACTCCCGAGCAGATCTCCGAAATGAAAACCGGTTCCAACTATTTCTGAAAGGAGTAAACCCATGAAACAGGTACTGACAACCATAGGAATGATCCTGACCTTCATCCTTCTTATAGTATTAATGGCTGCATGTCAGGGTGGGATCGTTGGAAACGGGCGGGTTCAGACCCGTACCGAGGAGATCGGAAATTTCAACAGGCTGGTGATCAACGGGAACTTCCATGTGTTCCTGGAACCTTCTGAAAAACCTTATCTGAAGCTTGAAATGGATGAAAACCTGTTGGAGATCACCCGTGTGACGGAAGAGGGCAACACCCTGAGAATAGACACTAAGGTTAATATCCTTCAGGCCCGTGAAAAGAAGTTATTCATAGGAGTTAAGGATCTGGAGAAACTGGAGCTGGGCGGGGCCGTTAAGCTGACGTCAGATTCCACCCTGAAATTTAACACGGTGAGCATTATCGCTACCGGTGCCGTTGATCTGGATTTTGCCCTGGAGGGCCAAAAACTCAAGCTTGACCTGGCAGGGGCTTCCGAATGTGATTTGCGGGGGAAAGTGGATGATTTAAGAATGCAATTGTCAGGTGCCGGCGATTTCGATGCCTATGACCTGATTGCAAAGGATGTTGAGATTGACCTGAGTGGTGCCGGGAGTGCCCGGGTTTATGCCACCGAAGATCTGGACGTGTCGATTTCCGGTGCCGGATCGGTCAGATACCGTGGGGAACCGAAGATACATAAAAGCATATCCGGACTCGGATCACTGAAAAGAGACAATTAAATTCATTGATATGGAAACTGAAAAAATTGAAAATGCCAAGGCGCAGATGAGGAAGGGCGTGCTGGAGTACTGTATTCTTACGGTGCTCAATCAGCAGGACTGCTATGCCACGGATATTCTCCGCAGGCTGAAGGACGCCAGGCTGATCGTGGTGGAGGGGACGCTCTACCCGTTACTCACCCGGCAAAAGAATGCAGGGTTGCTAAGCTACCGTTGGGAGGAGTCACAGCAGGGACCTCCGCGAAAATATTACAAACTGACTGACAAGGGCCGTGATTTTCTGAAGGAGCTTGATTCTTCCTGGGACGACCTTGTAAAGGCAGTAGAACTGATCCATAAACAAACAGCCTGATCCAGCCATGAAAAAAACAATCAAAATCAATCTTGGGGGAGTGGTATTCCACATCGATGAGGATGCCTACGACCTACTCAGGAACTATCTCGACCAGCTCGATGCACGGTTTAATGCTGCTCCGGGCGGATCTGAGATCCTTGCTGACATTGAAACCCGCATGGCGGAACTGTTTCAGGCCCGGATCACCACAGAGAAGGAGGTTCTCACCCTGAACGACGCAACAGAAATCATTGACATCATGGGTGAACCGGAAGAGATTGAAGGGGAGATCCCTGAGGAGGAACCGGTTTCCTTTACGAGGGAACCCGGTCGTCGCGGCCGCCGCATGTACAGGGATCCCGACAATCAGGTGATTGGCGGCGTATGCTCAGGATTGGGTGCCTACCTTAATATCGATCCGGTTTTTGTAAGGATCCTCTTTGTGGTCTTTACACTGGCCTATGGAGCGGGACTTCTGATCTATTTCCTTCTCTGGGCAGTGATACCGGAAGCCCGCACGGCAGCCGAGAAGCTCGAAATGTATGGCGAGGAGGTCAATGTGTTCAATATTGAGAAGAAAGTCAGGCAGGAGTACCGCCGGTCGGATGTTACCGGAACAGCACCCGGGGTTCGCAGGCGTGGCAACGTGATCGGAAGGATGGTCAGGGCACTTGGAACAGTGATTCTCGTCTTCTTTAAGGTGATCGGATTTATCATTCTGGGTTCCTTTGCAATTGCCGGGATTGCAATGCTGGCCTCCCTTATAGCCATTGCTGTTGGCGGTCAGGCATGGTTCATCAATGCCGACTGGAACGAAGGAATGTTCAGGTTAAGGGATCTGGTTGACTTCTTTGTTTCACCCGTTGGCGGTACCCTGGCATTTATTGCCTTACTGTTGCTGGTGGCAATCCCGGTTCTGGGACTGATCTATGCCCTGGTTAAAATGATATTCAGATTTAAAGCCCCTGACCGTGCAATTGGGATGAGCTCTTTTGGTGTTTGGGTAATAGCGCTGATCGTATTGCTGGTTATCGGGATCAATGAAGGGATGAGGTACTCTAACCGGGGGCAGGTTGAAGAGGAAAGCGCATTGGTGATTCCCGCTGGGAAAACCTTGTTGATTAAATCAGATCCGGCCCCTGATTACCGGGATGATGACACGTTTGACTATCACGGAGAATTCAGGGTTTCAAGAATCAATGATTCAGTCAATATTTTAATCCGGCCTAATCTCAGGATTGAATACAGCCGGGATTCGGTTCCGGAGATCCGGATCAAAAAAACGGCTCATGGACCCAATTACAATCAGGCAAAAAAATTCGCCGACGAAATTGAATACAGTTATCAGGTTAGCGATACTGTTCTTGCGATTGAGCCCAGCTATCGCTTATCTCAGAAGAGCCGCTTCCATGCCCAGGAACTTCAGGTGATTGTCAGGTTGCCAGAGGGAACCCGGGTGTACCTTGACAAAAATCTTGAGCACCTGCTTTATGCGGTTGACAATACTGAAGATTACTGGTCGGGCCAGTTGGCCGGGGATGAATATATCATGACCCCCGACGGGCTGACTCCCATTTCCAAAAAGCAGCCGGCCGGCGGGATCTGACCCCGGGCGGCTGGTTTTATTGTTCCTCGCCGGCCGGAAGTGGGTAACCACTCCGGCCGGCTTGACATTTTTACTATTTTAGCCACCATGGAAACCAGCTACTTCTCCTCCCGGCACCCTTTGATCCAGCTACTGATGTCGGTCCTGATCATCCTGCTGTCCTATCTGGTCATTACCATCCTTTCAGTATTTCCTGCGCTGTTTCTTTACCATGTTCCTTTTTCCGCCCTGGCAGAAGGCATTGATTACACCAATCCCGATTACATCCCATTCATGAAATACCTCCAGATATCACAGGCTTTCGCCCTTTTTATAATCCCTCCTGTGATTATCGGGTGGTTTGCACTCCATGATCCCTGGAAATTCCTGCAGATGCGCAAGTTTCCGGACAGCTGGCTTATCGGAGTGGTTTTCATCATTCTGATCACCGCTCTTCCGGGGTTGAATGCCCTTTCGGCCTTCAATGAAGGGATGAAGCTGCCCCATTTCCTTGCAGGTATTGAGGAGTGGATGCAGCGTACAGAACAGAAGGCCGGGGATCTTACGGAGGCATTCCTGACGGTGAGCAGTTTCGGTGGATACCTTATTAACGTGCTGATGGTAGCCCTGTTACCAGCGTTTGGTGAAGAGTTCCTTTTCAGGGGAGTTTTTCAGAATCTTTTGGGCAAATGGTTTAAAAACTATCATTGGGCCATCTGGATCACCGCTATCGTTTTTTCTGCTTTTCATCTTCAGTTTTATGGTTTCCTTCCCCGCATGGCACTTGGGCTGATATTCGGATATCTGGTGTTCTGGTCAGGAAACCTGTGGTATGCTGTATTCGCCCATTTCCTCAACAATTTTATGCCCGTAACGGCAACCTACCTGTTCCCTGATAAGTTCAGTCCCGACCAGCTGGACCAGCTCTCATCCGATTCTTCGGGCTGGATGTGGGCGATTCCGGGTACCCTTGTTATGATTGGTGCACTTTACTACTTTTACCTCAAAAGCAAGTCGTTGAAAATTGAAGAACCCATTGAAAACATTTGAAAATATGAAAATAGTTGCCACCCTTGGACTGATCCTTATGTTCGCTGTTACGCCTCTCTGCGCTCAGGAAAGAGATACGACCAATCACCTGAACATTGGAGATGAGATGCCCGAATTCACACTGAAAACTCTGGACGGTAAAACCGTAACTTCCGATGATCTTTATGGCAAGGTAGTCCTGATTAATTTTTTTGCCACCTGGTGTGGACCTTGTAACTCCGAGCTTCCGCTTGTTGAGAGTGATATCTGGGCGAAATATAAGGACCGGAAGGATTTTATGCTGCTGATCATCGATCGGGAAGAGACTGCCGACAAGGTGGCTCCCTTTGTGGAGAAAAAGAAGTTCACCATGCCATTTTATCTCGATGAGAAAAGGGAAGTTTACAACCTGTTTGCCTCACGATTTATCCCCAGGAACTACCTGTTCAACAAGGAGAGTCAGCTGGTGCTTAACTCCATGGGATTTAAAAAGGAGGATTTCGATGCGTTGAAAAAGGAGTTGGATGCCCTGTTGAAATAATCCGGCCGATTCAGATCTCCCCTTTTCTTTTGATATAAACAATGCCGTATTCTACGCATTGTTCCCGCATTTCTGACTCGGGCAGGTTCCTGAAGTGACGCTCGATTTCATCCCAGACTCTGGCCAGCAGGGTGTCAACCTCCCTCCTTACTTCTGCTATCTGATCATCGGCCCTCCGGGTGGACTTAACTGCTGTGACCTGGGCATAATAGCCATCCCTGAACTGGTCATACCAAACCCTGACCCTGCTGATATTGGGCATCATGACAGGTATTCCTCCGGATTTGGTTCTTTTGGTTTCCCCTTCAATGATTTTTTTCCCCCATTCCAGCACCTCACGGTCGGTTTTCATATCAGGCACACGCGTTCCGCAATCTTCCAAACCATAGAACTCCCGGGCATTTTCAGGAATCTCCTCCCTATGGATGGCCAGGTTCAGCACCTGAATAAAATGCGAAATATAGAGCCTTGTTTTAGAAAGTTTGGGCTGATACTCCCGGTTGAGTAAAACCCGGTTCGTACGGGCTTGATTTTGAAGATGTTTTGCCCCTTCCAGTTTGGCCACTATGTTTCTTAAAGGATGGAGGTGGCCGACGGAATAGGCCAGCTGGTCCGGATCGGTAATCTCGGCCATGCGGGCAGCGGCATGCAGGGCGGTCAGCCTTGCCACATCCGTGGTGGGTAAACGTCGGTAGGGCATTGCCAAATATCAGGATTAAAATAGGAAAAATGTATCTTCGTTCACACATATAATCTCAAGCAATGTTTGATTCAACCGTATACACCAATCGCCGCTCCGCGCTCAGGCGGCTCATGGGAAAAGGGATCGTCCTCCTCCCGGGAAACGTGGATGCCGCTTTCAATTATCCGGCCAACCCCTATCATTTCAGGCAGGACAGCACCTTCCTGTACTATTTTGGTCTGGATCACGCTGGATTGGCAGGTGTTATTGACCTGGATTCGGGCGAGGACCGGATTTTCGGCAATGATGTTGATATCGATGATATCATCTGGATGGGTGTGCTGCCTTCGATCAGCGACCTGG
>Ga0172371_10013296_pt1 | contig 10735 bp, 10 predicted proteins | sample Lak12m_FD_114543 | JGI IMG/M metagenome (GOLD analysis project Ga0172371, IMG submission 114543) | Freshwater microbial communities from Kabuno Bay, South-Kivu, Congo - kab_022012_12m | ecosystem: Environmental > Aquatic > Freshwater > Lake | place: Democratic Republic of the Congo: South-Kivu... | reverse complement strand
GGTTTCCCCATTCGGAAATCCCCGACTAAAATGCTCTTTGACAGCTTGTCGAGGCTTATCGCAGTCTAATGCGTCCTTCTTAGGCTTCAAGTTCCAAGGCATCCACGCGTATGCATTTGTATCTTTTTTTCATCTGTAAAACTCTCCAAAGGAGAGCTGTACAAATGTTCCTATCCGCCTTTTAAAAAATTTACCAAAACAATGCGAAGGTAAGTTCCATAAAAGGTGGTTTATTAAATTATTAAAGTACAAAACAAGTAGTTTGAGTAATTAGCAATAGGGCAAAATTTCCTGTTGTATTTTCTGCCTTTTATTTCTTACTAACTACTAAATACTAACTACTAATTGCTGAATTTCCGCACTAGCGGAAATTTTGGTGGACCCGGGCGGTTTCGAACCGCCTACCTCTTCGTTGCAAACGAAGCGTTCTACCAAGTGAACTACAGGCCCATTAGAAAATGTGTGAGCCTTGCAAAAGGCGAGCTACATTTTCTTATGTCCCGAGCAAAGTCGAGGGACTATTATCCCAAGCCTTGCCGAAGGACTTATTCTCCAAACTTAGCTAAAGGACCTTTATCCTGAGCAAAGTCGAAGGAAAAAAATTTAAGGCCGCGAGTCCGCGGCTTAAATAAAACTTACACAAAAACAAATTTCCTAAATTGGTATCTTGGAGACTTCGTTTTTGTATCTTAATTTATTCATTCCGCATGGGAAACTTAACACACCACCAAATCCTAGTCAATACCATTTTCTGCACCCTACTTCTTAACCACTAAAACCGCACTTGTTTTGCAATTGTTTGTTTCGTTTGTTTCAGTAATCATATTACCTGGATCGGCACAAGCAGTATAAAAAGGTGGGGTGTCTCTAGAAGTTATTGTTGCTTTATAGTTAAACGAACAAACCTGCTGTGTACAAGGATAACTATAAACTACATTAGATTCTGTATTGGTACCTTTATATAATTTAATAAAGTATCCCCCACCACTTCCACTACTAAACCAAGAAGATCCTGTGTTTGAGGAAGATACAGTTACAGTGTAGTTAGCAACTCCTGTTGATCTGGGTATTGTTACTGAAGATGGAAGATAGAGGGTAGAGATAGAAAAGTCATATTTTGGAGCATCTAGTACCACAACATTTCTAATTGGTGGGCTGGAATTTGCACATTTCTTGTTCTTGGGTTCAGGAAGACCTAAATAGGTAGGACAAACCCAGTAGGAGATTGTATAGGTACCAGTTTCAGTTGGAGTCCAAGTATTTGTATAAGATCTTTTAGTAGAGCCTATAGAAGGAATGGTACTATCTACCCCACTTGTTCCTTTTACTACAGATCTTGATACAGTAAAGCTGTCTGGTCCTTCTCCAGAAAATACCCAAGATAAATCTATGCTTAATGATTTACCTAATGTTAAGGAAGAGGAATTAGAAGGAGATATTTTTGCAAGTACATTTGAAACCTCTCCCCCATTTCTTACAACCGGAGAAGGAGGAGGTGTAGAAGAGTTATTGTATGTAGCTTGCATTTGACAAGATTGTCTTTGTCTTGGTTTTCCACTTCCAATATCAGGAAATGCTTTAAAGGTGTTGGTACCGGAAGAAAGTGCAGAAAGAGGAATGCTTTTACAGTTATTATTTCTTCCAGTTGTATAATCAGGATTTATGGCAACCCAACCGTTTCTGTCTTCAAATTGAATGTCTCTGTTTTTATAGATAAAGAAACCATCTCCATTACTAACATCTCCAATTGGATAACACACCCTAACATTATTTCCTTCTTTCACCGCTGTGGGCGCCCCTCCCATATTAAAGAAGTTTTGTCCGTTTTGGGTATCGCAATATTGTCCTGTAGGATCGGGGTTGGAAACACATCTTGAGTTGCAGTTTAGGAAACCAAACGCTATTCCGTCACTATCATCTATTCTTTCGCATTTGGGGGTTCCTGTTCCCCGATATGTAGAACAAAGAGTATCTATAGAGCCGTTATTGTCGGTGTCCTTAAATATTCCATTTTCTACAGTATTAGAAGAAATACATACATTTTGAGCTTCTGTTGTTTTTCTGGGACGAATTGCATAAGAAACATTGGGATCTTGGGCTTGGGTTTTAAATGCATAAGAAAAAGAGTATTCTCCAGAAGAGTTTATTCTTGCACTTGCAATTTCACGACCAGAATTATCAATTGCATAAATTTCTCCAATATCAGATGGCAATCCACTATACTGACACCCTACCCTACCTCTTATTGTGGTGGAGGGAGTTGGGGGAGGGGTGGGATTTGCCTTAACCTCTATTACCACAGATTTTCCTACACTTGTTACCCCATCTTTGGCAGTACAAACCATATCGTAAGCGTGCTTACCAACAGAAGAGAATACTCCAGTATTTGTGGACCCACTTGTTCCCCTTTCTTTGTTTTCCCAAAACTGTCCGTAAGATCTGCAAGAAACGGCATTAGTGGAACTCCACCTTATAGTTGTAGATTGACCTAAAACCAAGGAAGAGTTATCAACAGTCAGCGAAAGGGAAAACGGCAAACACATTTCGTATGGAAAAATATTCAAAACAAATTTACCAGAATTAGATCCTTCGCATCCAATACCATATTCGTAACAATATTCATAACCGTCTATAGTCTTCCTAACAATAAAGTTGTTTCCCCCGGAAGGGTCTACTTTTATAGTAAAAAAATATCTGGAACCCGAAATATCAAAATCCGAGCTAAAAGATGCCTTTTTATTTAAACTTCCTGTTACAACGCTGTCAAATGTCAGATCTAAATCCTTATATTTATTCCAAGTCGCAGTTGCATAATCTGCTTCATATATTTCCACCTCTAGTTGCTTAATTTCCGATTTCGGAAATAAGCTGGCTCCAAAACACCCAAAAGATATCGTAGAATTTACTGGTTCGTATTTTTTACCAAGACTTTTTGAATAACTGTTACAATTTGATACCCCCCTATTCAAGCTCGACGAACAGGCAATGTATTTTTCTGGATAATAGTCAGTATCAAAAATAGCTATTTTTGAAATATCGGAAGCATAAGACATAAACGAGTTAGGGAATGAGTGCGAGAGACCGAAATTATGTCCAATTTCATGAGATATAACTCCTGATTGAACATTTAGCGTCCCAGAAGAACCTCTTATAACGCTAGGCACAGGATTTCCCTCCGTTCCAGGAACGAAATCCCCAGAAATAACTATCTTCCCCGGGGTAATTCCTGGTACGGTATAGGCACTAAGTAAACCACCGGGAACAAAAATTATAATTAAAGTGTCTTTGTCTTCCCGAAGAAGAAGCTCACCGGAGTATATTTCAGCATCATCAAGAAGATAAACTTGACACTGCTCTGTCAAAAAATTACCGCATCCAACAAAGGAACTGTTAGATTTATAGACAGAAACTGGTTCTACAACCAGCTTAAAGTTTGGGATTTCTTTGCCAAAGAAATTGACAACACGGGTCAACGATTCCTGGGCAACGCCAACAAAGTAATTATCATAACCCCATAGTTGTGGGGCTAGAAAATATATTGGTTTTATCTTTTTATATAGTAGATTTCCAGGGCCAGGAATATAAGAAGGAAAGGCAGTGTTTGAATGTTTATTTGCAGATCGTATATCGTTTAGCAAAATGTCTTTAGTCACCCGATTAGTAGCATCGTTATAATCGGCTGTCTTTGACTGGACAATTGTCGCCCCATCAACCCAAAACTTCGCGTACTCGCCACCCTTTACCTGTAAAGTAGTTTGTTTATTAGATGGAAATGCTAGCTTTACCTCTTGCCAAGTTACCTTGGGTTGAAGTTTAGTTTCTTTTCCACCTGCAGATACTAATACCGTTCCTTTCTCCACATAAACAAAAACGGATAACTGATATTCCCCTGTTTTTGCACTGTTTATTGTTTGGGAAATAGTTATAGGGCTTCTGTCTGTGAATATTTTTTGACTGTATTTTCCTGATTTAACTTTATCTGTTGAAACCAAGATTGTTTCTTTTCCAGTTAGCGAACCGGTTATTTCCCAACCATTGCCAATGGTACCTATGTTACAGGAATTGGAAGCTGTTTTAGATTCATCTACCGCTTTTACCGATTTGGAAAGTGTGGGGCATTTTACGCCCTTTCCAAGAACTGTGGCTACAGATTTTGTACCTTCTTCAAAAGATCCATTTTTTATTAAAGATATTGCAGGTTGGATTGTATTAATTTCTATATCTTGTTCTTCCGATTTTATCCCACTTCCAAAAGAAATTAACGCCAAAAGACAAACATAAAAGGAAGCGAAATAGGTAATTAAATTAAAAAAATTTCTTGGTGATACTAAGCCTCTGGTATATACTTTTTTTGGGCGGATTTTTTTCATAAATGTTTAAATTTTCTATTGTGGAAAATACTTAGTTGAAATACCAAATTTATTAAGTATCTTTACGCTAACTTCATAAGAAGCCCTTCCAAAAAAGTGGTTGTAACCGGAAATTAATTCTTTTAAGGTTAACTCAAAATCAGGAGGTAGTTTGATTTTTCCATCCTTGCTAAGAGTGATACCAGCACTCTCTGCAACTATATACGCAACAGGTCCTACAATATGAGCGTGCTCTAAAACAATCTCTTTAGCAAGTTGTTCTTTTTGATAGATTTTTAATACCATTTGATAAGGTTATTTACTACAATTAAGCATATTACAATAATAAAATCTGTCAACCTTATGTTAATATTAACAACTATGGATAACTATCATTCCCACTGGGATCAGTTGGCCGAAAGATTTAATACACACAATAAATATCGGGGTGGTCATCAAGATGCAACAGTAAACATTCATGTTGGATGGCCATCTTTTCTGCACCAAATTAATCTGCAAAAGAGATATTTGGGCATAAAGTCATGTACAATCCTTGATTTTGGCTGTGGTACTGGGGGATTTAGTGGGATGCTAAGCTCAAACGGTCATCGGGTTGTAGGAGTAGATAAATCAAAAGAAATGCTAAAAATTGCCAAAGGAAACATTACTAACAAGGTTCTGTTCCTGGATACAAATAGTTTTTTCAAATCAGAGAAACATAAATCCAGCTTTGATGTAATAACAGCCATGCATGTCTTTGATTGGATACATAATACAGAAAGCAATGTAATTAAACTCGATAAATATTTACGAAAGGGCGGAATTTTTCTACTTTCTGTGTTTCCTAAACAACATGTTATTGATTCCATATCAATAAAGGACCTATTTACAGAGTTCGATTCAAGCATCAATCCAAAAATTGGGTACGCTGATTTTGATGGGATAAAAATAAAAACCTATGTGCGAGATCCCCATTACTACGAAAGAGTTTTTTCTAAACAAGGGTATGAAAAGGTGGCGGAAGAAGTACCACCGTACCCTTTGAAATTCCTCAACACGCATGGTTGGAAAGGCTCGTTACAACCGGAAATGGTAATAATGTGTTTTAGAAAAATTCGTTAATTATTCTCGTTTGAAATCGTGTATTTCTTTAGAAATCTGGCGGGCTTTAAGGATGTTTTGTAAGTCCTTAAGCCAACCTCGCCCACATCTTGCTGAATATTAAGATATCTAACTCCTAATTTAAGTAATTCTATAGAGACAAGGTATTCCAACACCCGAGCTACATCTGGAAATTCTTTCCTTAGTGAAAACCCAAACAAACCAAACGCCCACCCATTGCCGATTATCTCATTAGCCGAAAATGCCACCAAGCGATCTTTAATGTATAACCCAAAACAGACGATTTTAAATTCTAGATATATCTTTACTAATGCATCTAAAGAGAATATTACCTCCGATGTTTTTGCTTGCGTAAATGACTTATCACGACACCAAACATGTACTAGATCTACAACCTCTTTAACAAAACTCTTGTTACAAAGATCTATTGTTCGCAACACCCACCCTTTATTTTTTTTATCAAAAGCCCCTAGTACCTTTCGAAAATCCTTATAAACAGATCCCCGCAAAGCACCAAAAATTTTTGTGTCCAAAATGTAATCAAAGTTGTCCCTATCTTCCATTACAAGGAAGTTTTTTTTAGTTTCTACCAATGTTGCTACTTCTTCGGGAACAAAGGATAATTTTTTAGTTTCTTTAAGAAAAGTTTCTACAGAGTTAAACAACTGATGTGTTCCAATAATAGAAAAACAAAGAGCGTCTCCTAAATAGTCCTTAACACCAATAACAAGATTCGAATTTAAAGTAGAAAAAACATTTTTGGAATGGCTGTTCCAACACAATAAGCTAACTAGATCGAAATCGGAATAAGGAAAAAACCTACTAGTACCCGCTATAAATGTATCTTTGTACAAAACAGAAATTGGGCAGTATGCGGGGTATATCGGATAACCTTTTTTATTGACACAAGACATATAAAGATATTAACATGATTGTGATGGATAAAAATAAGATTTATATACTGTCCAGTATTGTGTTTGCTTTTTTTGTGTGTTGGTGGGTGGGTATTCAATTAAATGTGCGTGAAACAAATCAGGAATCTGCGAATCTTTTTGTGGATTCGTATTATATATTGGCCCTTATTGGATCTATTGTTGGATTGGTTTCTGCACAAGTGTGGGGAGGTAAAACAAGTGTTGTTGGAAAATCATTGTTGCTATACTCAATTGGTCTTTTACTACAGTTTCTTGGTCAGCTAAGCTACACTATTATTTATAGAACCAGCGGAATAGAAAATGCATACCCATCTTTTGGAGAATTATTCTATATTTTTAGTGTGCCTTGCTACATAATAGCAACATTGTACATGGCTAAAGCATCTGGAATAAGGGTAACTACAAAAAATATGTATGGAAAGACCATTGCTGTTATAATACCGGTTGCAATGATTTCCCTGTCTTATATTTTCTTTTTGGGGGGGTACGAAGCAGAACAAGGGTTACCAAAAGTGGGCATACTTCTTGACTACTTCTACCCGGTATCTCAAGCTATTTTCGTTTCCCTAGCAATCTTGACAGTACAATTAACAAGGGGTGTTCTAGGTGGAATCATGAGGGATAAGGTTATAATACTAATGTTAGCGTTGATTTTTCAATATTTAGCTGACAGCTTTTTTATTTATCGTACAAGAGCGGGATTGTGGTATCCGGGTGGAATAAGTGATTTGCTTTTTCTAATTTCCTACTTTTTAATGATAGTAGCAATAACAAGATTTGTAGGCATAGAAAAAGAAATTAGGAAAGCCATTAAGATGTAGAATCGAAAATTCTAACTTTCTATAGCCGATTTGGATTACAAAGGAAGGATATCCCTAATTAAGGGTCATTTTTCCCCAGATATTATATTGTGGGTATTTTCCGAAAGTTCTTTTCCGTAGGGCAAAAAGCTTCGTGATTTTTTATAAACACTCTCCGCCATAACCTTGTCGTAGGTGTGAGAAGTCCAGTTTCTTGCTTCTAAATATTCAAACCATTTTTCGGCATTGTTAATAAAACCATTTTGTACCCCCGCCCTAATGGAATCCCTAGGACTTGCAACTTCTACCCCTTTAAGCCGAGCCAAAAACTTTAAAAGTTTCCAAGATAATTCAAAACTAAACTCAAATCTTTGAATTGTTGCGTCTTTGTTAATTTCTCTTGGAACCAAATCCAGAGCTTCTTCCAACTTTTTTAAAGCACTATCTAGTTGTTTAGAAATATCCTTAATCCTCATTATAGTTTTTTTATCGGTTTCCGTCATATAAAAACTCTTTCTTTAACTACTTGATTTTTAAAACCCCCCTTTGCTTTTGAAAAATCAACAATATCAACAAAATAAGGAATATTGGAATTGCTTAAATCTTCCTTAACTAAAGAAATTATCCCAAAAGGAACTTCCTTTTTTCCCACTAACCCAACATCAAAATCGCTACCTACCCTAGCCGTTCCATCTGCCCGTGACCCATAAACAAACACTTTATAGTCTTTGTGGGAAACATATTTATAAATGATATTTTTAATCTCCTTTAAGTACTGTTTTTCTTTAAAAGTCATACCAATATTGTACCAAAAAACGCAAAAGAGAAAAGGTGTAGTCAGGAAAGTAATAGGTTTTGGAAGAAAGATTAACTAACTTAAATTAAGAAGGTGCCAACAGTTATTATTACCAACGACACCAGCTTAATCTTAATACTATTTTTAGAAAAATCTTCCTTTAATATTCTAGGAAAAAATTTAGATAAAAACAAGGCGTACAGTAATACAAAAAAAGGCTGGGTATTTTCCACAAGGCTTACCAAAGCAACCGGCGCCAAAACCAAGGCGTAAGCATTAATAAGCTTACCAACTAGAAAAGTACCCTCATTAATTGCAAGGACCATAAACCCTTTTTTAGGCAAGTTTTTTAGCGCTAAATTAAATTCTTTACGATATTTTGGAATTAAAATCCAAAAAGCAACTCCTGCAAGACCGCTTCCTAAAACTTCTAAACAAAATGTAGAAACAACATCGTAGTCTTTGGCAACAAACTTAAAAATAACTATAGCAAATGCATAAATTAAAGAAGTTAAAATCATATACCTAAAGGATTTTCTAAAAGAAATAAAACCAAAACTAAATTTATCTAAAGATAAAAGCAGTGTTCCAAATAAGACTACAAAAAATCCAATTAAAGATTTTGCCCCAAAAGACTCGCCCAATAAAACATAGGAAATAACCAAAACAAAAATAGGTATTGTTTGATATACCGGAACCACCCTAGAAGCTTCGTCTATGGAAAGAGCTTTAAGATAAGGGACATAACTAACAATTAGCAAAAAACCAGCTAACATTGCAATTAAAGCATCTTTAAATTCAAATTGAGAAAGGTTGGAAAAAGGAAGGAGCAAGAAAAAAACAAGAATACTAAAAAAACCAACTATTATAGATATAGCTCCAATATCTTTAACAAACTTTTCCAAAAATATTTTGTCTAAAATATTGTTACCAGCCCAAATTAAAACGGACACTAATGCAAGAAGAATCCAATCCATATTTTTATTCTACCATCAAGCTGTATTTCCAAGAAATACCAACCCCTACAAAGGCTTGACAAAGACTTTATAGAAATGGATAATAAATTCATGAGCTTTCGCTCAAGCCCTGCCACACACGCGCACTGGTTTGGCGTCTTGATACTCCAACACCTGTTTTGCGGGAATTTAAAGTGTAGCCCTAATATTTGCTAGCGCTACCAAAGTTCCCACCTACATAAAAACGGGGGAAGACACAAACTACCACAGTGTAGCGGGGGGAATTTATTTGACAAAGTCTAAAAGCTGGCTATGGTAGCCAGTTTTTTGTTAGAATGAAAACATGAAAAATCCAATATTTAGCTATATAAAAGAAGTGAAAAACGAAGCATACAAAGTATCTTGGCCCTCAAGGGAAAAAACCATTAGACTTACAGGCATTGTTGTGGTAATATCCAGCATTGTTGCTTTGTATTTGGGTGTATTAGACTATCTTTTAAACCTTGTTCTTAAAGTTGTTCTTGTTAGGTAGTTTTAATTTTTAAAAGGTGGCAGAAGAAAAAACAGAAGAAAAAAAACAGAATATAATTGAGCTTTCGGAAAACCCAGCCGAGGGATCTTCTTGGTTTGTTGTGCACACTTATTCTGGTCATGAAGAAAAGGTAGCAAACACCTTAACTCAACGAGTTCAGACCATGAATATGGTAAATCAAATATCTAAGATATTAATCCCAACTCAAGAAAAAATTGTTATTTCTGAAGGTAAAAAAAGAAAAGTAGATGAAAGATTGTTTCCGGGATATGTAATTGTTTACATGAAAATGAGCGATGAAAACTGGTATGTGGTGCGCTCTACTCCGGGGGTAACAGGGTTTGTAGGAGCTGGTTCTAGACCTACCCCACTTTCTGAATTTGAGGTTGCAAATATTCAGAAATTTTCTAAAATTGAAGCTCCTAAATTTGAAGCTAAATTTAAGGTGGAGGATGCTGTTAAAATTACCGATGGGGTTTTTATAGACTCTATTGGAAAAATTGTTGAAGTTAATGAAGATCAAGGAAAAGTAAAGGTTTTAATTTCGGTGTTTGGAAGAGAAACACCAGTAGAGTTAGATTTTTTACAAGTATCGGCTTTATAATTATTTCACTAATTTGACCAATTAGACTAATTTGTTATGGCTAAAAAAATAAAGACATACATAAAACTTAACATTCAAGCAGGAAGGGCGAACCCAGCACCACCCATTGGGCCTGCTCTTGGACAACACGGCTTACCAATAATGGAATTTTGCAAAGAATATAATGAAAAAACCAAAAGCATGGGCGATTCTATTATTCCTGTTGTAATTACCGTTTATGAAGATAGGACTTTTTCTTTTATAACAAAAACCCCTCCTGCTTCTGATTTGCTTAGAAAAATGGCAGGGATTCAAAAAGGAAGTGGGACACCAAACAAACAAAAGGTTGGCAAAGTTACTAAAGAACAAATAGAAGAAATTGCCCAAAAGAAGATGCAAGATTTAAATGCAAGAGACATGAAATCAGCAAGTAAAATTATTGGGGGAACTGCAAGAAGCATGGGAATAGAGGTTAGTAATTAGTAATTAGTAATTAGTAATTAGCAACAGTAGTTAGTATTTTAAAAAAATGGGAAAAAAGAGAAATATAATAATTAGCGGCGAAGTTACAGAAGAAGCCCCAAAACAAGAGGTTTCTTCTCAAGATGTATCTTCTAATATCTCCCCTATTCCCCATATTTCTGCTATTAAGCAAAAGAAGG
>Ga0172371_10013295_pt1 | contig 10736 bp, 7 predicted proteins | sample Lak12m_FD_114543 | JGI IMG/M metagenome (GOLD analysis project Ga0172371, IMG submission 114543) | Freshwater microbial communities from Kabuno Bay, South-Kivu, Congo - kab_022012_12m | ecosystem: Environmental > Aquatic > Freshwater > Lake | place: Democratic Republic of the Congo: South-Kivu... | reverse complement strand
TTTTTTCAATAAATAATAGTATGATTTTTATATCATTTTTAAGAGCAATAAAATTTAGTTTTCAAGATATATTTAGAAATTTTTGGTTATCCATAACAACAATAATTATATTACTTTTAGCTTTATTTTCTATTAATTTACTACTTACTGTCCAGATTGTAAGTGATACCGCCATTAGTGCTGTTAAAGAAAAAATTGATATTAATATATATTTAAATAATAATGCTGACGAAAAAGAAATTCTTGCTTTAAAATCGAAAATTAGTAATTTTATACAGGTCAAAGAAATAACTTATATTTCTAAAGAAGAAGCATTAAATAAATTTAAAGAAAAGCATAAAAATTCTCCGGACATAATGCAATCTATAAACGAACTTGATAAAAATCCATTATCTCCAACGCTAATAATTAAGCCAGTTTCTATTGATGTTTATGATGAATTAATTTCTAAACTAAATAAACTTGAAGAACCAATTATTGAATCAAGAGATTTTACTGATCATAAATCTCTATTAAATAAAATAAACGCAATATCTGCTAAAGTTAATGAGGCTGGTTTAGGAGTTAGTATTGTTTTTATAATTATTAATCTGCTAGTAGTTTTTAACGCTATTAGAGTCGCTATTTATAGTCATAGAAGGGAAATTAAAATTATGCGTTTAGTAGGTGCGTCAAAATGGTTTATTCGTTTGCCATATATAATATCCAGTATTTTATATACAATAATTGGCATGTCTATAATTATTCCTTTATTTTATTTTTTCCTAACTTTATTACAGCCATATTTGGAAGCATTTTTCGTCGGCTATAACATTAATATTATAAAATATTTTAACAGTCATTTTATAATAATATTTGGAATACAATTTTTAATAGGAACATTAGTAAATATATTAGCTAGTTTAGTGGCGATTAGAAATTATTCAAAAGCTTAATAATTGACATTATTTATTTTTTATTTTATTATACTAAAAATCGCCGAAAGGTGATTTTTTATTCGCACGATCGCCCTCCTACACTTCTGCTTCGGAGGGTAAATCCAACGGTAATCATTCAGCTTAATAAGTTTAAATAATATATATTAAATATTTTTCGGGGATCGTCCAACGGTAGGACAGCGGGTTTTGGTCCCGTCAATTGGGGTTCGAGTCCCTATCCCCGAGCCAAATTGTATGTTCGGCGTTTGTTGCCTCGGCGCTTCGGTTGATGTTTTAATAAAATAAAATTACGAAAATTTTATTATTAAATAAATTAAAAATATAAACCACTTATATTTTCATGGGCATATCATCATATCTTATTTGGCAAAAGATTAACGCGCCAGGCGCTAAGATAACCCACACAATTTACGGCATACAACTTAGCTTTATCGCGCTGTGGTCAATTACCACGATTCTTTTCTGGAGAATTAGCCCGATTGCTGGCGTGTTCATAATCCCATATATCGTATGGGTATATTTTCTCTTGTATTTGAAATTAATTCTTTGGCGAATCAATTAATATGCGTGTTTGGGATATTCATCCAAAATATTTATGTCGAAAGCACCTGCTTGCCGAACATCGCGAGCTCCACGGCTTATGGAATATTCTGACTAAGCACAAAGGCAAGGGCGGATATTCTAGGCATCCTGAAACATTGCGCTGGGTTGGAAAAAATCGCGCGCTTTACGAAAGGCATGAGATATTATTACAAGAATTTATTCGGCGAGGTTATAAACACCTTTCACAACTTGATAAACGATTTGCGCGCGGAGCAGGCACACAAAACATGTTTATTAATACTATTTCAGAACAGAAGAAAATTTTAAATAAAAAGCCGTGCGAGTGCTTGTTTGATATTCCGAAAAATATAAATTAAAAAAAGAGAGAATTATAATTTAAAAAAATTTATTATTTACAATAATGATAATTGCAAAGTTTATGAAATTGCAAAAAATCAATTATTACCAATATAATTAAATTATTATAGGGATGCTAACTCGATAATAACAACCGCTTGTTTTATTTTTGTATTAATTATATTTGTAATAATTATAATATTTTCTCATCTACTCCATTACACTATTGCGGCTGCAGAAACATCTTGTTAGTCCATTTTATTTTTAAATAGCAAATTACTCGTTAAGCAAATGGGTTTTATTTTATTTGTTTAAAATGTCAAAAATTAGTATAATATAAGTATTGTTAATAAATTTTTTATATGGACTCATTACAAAATGATAATTTATTATCTTCAGATAATTCTGTAGACAATAATAATCAAAATCTAAATAATTCTAATAAAAATTTTAAAGGTCATAAATTTGCTAATTTTTTAATAACTACTTCATTGATATTTTTATTATTAATTATAACCATTTCAGGATATTTTTATTTTAATTTTAAAAATAAAAAAATATCAAATAATTTAAAAAATGTATCAGATTTATTTTCAGGGTTTTCAAAATTAATTATTAATTCAGCGAATGCTAAGGATAATTTTACTTTAAAGCCAGAAAAAGTAGATAGTTTAGGTATTAACCCTGATAGCACTTATTTATTATCTAGCAAGGAAGAAGTGAATTCAAACTTAATAAAGAATAATATCAAAATTGAGCCGGAAATAGAATATAATGTTACAGAAATATCAAAAAAAGAATGGAAAATTAGCTTAAAAGAAAATCTTCTGCCAAATACTTTAGTTAAGATTTCTTTAGCTTCATCATATAGTAATGAACAAGGGGAACAAAAAGAAAGGGATTATTCCTGGGTTTTTCAGGTTAAAGATAGTTTTAAGATAATTAATAGTATTCCAAGAAATTCCGTAACCGGAGTACCTATTAATACTGGAATTGAATTTACTTTAAGCCATGAAAATTTTATAAATTATGAAAATTATTTTAGTATTTCTCCTAAAGTTCCTGGCAAATTCGAAAAACATGGCCGTACTTTAGTTTTTGTACCTACTGAAACTTTAAAAGAAGGATCATTATATACTGCTATTTTAAAAAAAGGGTTACCCTTAAGCGATTCGGAGGAAACGTTAAGCGAGGATTATGTTATAAATTTTGAAACAGAAGGGGATAATAAATCAAACAAAGAATTTTATTTATATAATCAATTATTAGAAATTACACCTCAAATTATCCCAATATTCCAGATATATTCAAATAATAATAAAAATATTGAAGCTTCTATATATCAATTTAATAATTGGGATAACTTTTATTCTGCAATTGCAGAAAGAGATAAATTACCATGGTGGTCTTATAGTAAAGAAAATTTTTTATACGATATTACTAAATTGAATTTTATTAATAAATATTCTCTTGAACCAAAAAAAGAAGAATATAAATTTTATTTAGAATTTCCTAATCCTTTACCAATTGGTTTTTATTTAATTGAATTTACGGATGGTAATAGAAAACAACAAGCCTGGTTGCAGGTAAGTAATTTATCGGTTTACAGCAGTATAACCGAGACTGATACAATTTTCTGGGTAAATAATGCTAAAACAAAAAAGAACGTTGAGGGCGCTCAAGTTGAATTATTAAATAATAATTCAAAATATAGTACTAAAAAAGATGGGATTATTACTTTTCCAACTCCTGAAATTTTAAAAAGCTCTGCCAATGATGAAGAAAATTATAAACGCAATTATTTTAAAGTGTCAAAGGATAATGAAGTAATTATTTTAGCCGCTTCGCCTATATCAAGAATGTATAACTGGATAGATTATAACAATAATGAAAATTATTGGAAATATATTTATACTGACCGTCCTAGGTATCAGACCACCGACGTAATAAAATTTTGGGGTTTCTTAAAATCAAGAGAGGGAAATAATATTAAAGAAAAAATAACAGTTTCATTAAATAAAGAAGGGTATGTTGATTATTATTATCAGCCGGTAAAAATAACCGAACAGGAAATAACTCTTAATAATGATACTTTTAATGGGGAAATAAAAATTGAAAATGTCAGACCGGATTATTATACACTTGAATTCAAGATTGGTGATACAATTGTTGGCACAAAATATATAAATATAATGCCTTATGTCAAACCCGCTTATCAATTAAGTTTAACACCTGAAAAAAAATACGCTTTTGCAGATGAAACTGTTAAATTAAAAGGTAAGGCAAGCTTTTTTGAAGGAACTCCTGTGCCTGACCTTAAACTTATATATAAAACTCCTGAGGGTGAAAAAGCTGTAACAACTGATGAAAATGGCGAGGTTAATTTAACGTATGTAAAAAAATATTTTGAGTGTAAAGATAGTTATAGTTGTTGGCCAGAATATGAATACATTACATTAAGGCCGGAAGATAGCGAATTAGCTGAAATAACCGCCGAAACTAATATAAATTATTACGGGCCCAAGGTATATCTTGAAACTAAGGAAGAATATCCAAAATCAGGGCAGGGAGTTATTCATATCTCTACAAAATTTATTGACTTGGATTTACTCTCATTAAATAAAGGTTATTATTGGAGAAATTCTTTGGGTGATAAGCCATCTCCAAATACAAAAGTTATTATAGAGGCTACTAAAATTAAATATATTAGCAACGAAAGCGGAACGCAATATGATTTTATTAATAAAAAAACATATAAAACTTATACTTATTCCGAAAATAGAACTAAGTTAGATAGTAAAGAAATTTATACTAATAATAATGGAAAATTTGATTATGTTTTAGACATTGAGCCCGAAACTTCTTATGAAGTAAAATTAAAAGTATTTGATAATGATGGCAAATATGATAATTATACAAGGTATTTATATTATTATAATGGTAAATATTTTAAAAAATATACTGATTGGAGATACAATTATTATCACCTAGAAGTAGATGGCGGTAGTAGTAATAATAATAATTATGATATCGGAGATAATGTGTCCACTAAATTCTTAAATAATGACGAACCTATGCCTAGTGGCGAGGGAAAATACTTATTTATGCAATTACAAAGAGGGCTTAGGGAATATAAAATAACTGATAATTATAATTATAATTTTACTTTTGAAAAAAATGACATACCTAATATAAATTTAGCTGGTGTTTATTTTAATGGCATTAGTTATATTAGCGCCCAGACAAGTTATTGGGGGAGATCAATTTCCTATGATTATAATAAAAGAAATTTAAATATAGAAATAAATACTAACAAAAAATTATATAAACCTGGAGAAAAAGTTAATTTAAGCATTAAAGTTAAAGATTTAAATAATGCACCAGTTAAAGCAAATCTAAATTTAAACTTAGTTGATGAAGCATATTATTCAGTAGCCAATGATTTTGCCTCTCCCTTAGAAACTTTATTTGCAAATGTTGGTTCTGGTGTTTTGATGGAAAAATCTACTCATGAAGATGCTGTACCGAGCGCTAATGAGTCTATGGGAGCGGAAAAAGGGGGATGCTTTACTGCTGGCACTATGATTTTAATGTCTGATGGGAGCCAAAAGGGAATAGAAAAAATTAAAGTTGGCGATAAAGTAAAAACATTTTCTGATCCGATAAATAAAGTTTTAGCAGAAGGAAAAGTCGTTGAAGTTTGGCGTCATACAGTAGGTGAATACATGATAATAAACGATTTAATAAAAGTTACACCAGTTCATCAAATTTATTCAAATAACCATTTTATTGATGCAGGTAAATTAAAAATAGGTGATTGGCTGTTAAATTCAAAAGGAGAAAAAGAAATAATTAAAAAAATTGAAAAAAAATTTAATATTACTAATGTTTTTAATATACATATCGAACCGCAAAATACTTTTTTTGCTGACGGTATTTATGTACATAATCAGGAAAAAGGAGGGGGAGCTAGAGAATTCTTTACAGATGCAGCACTATTTCAAAGCATAACTACGGATAATTCAGGGTATGCAAACGTTAATTTTACCTTGCCAGATAACATTACTTCCTGGCGCGTTACTGCTCAAGCTATAAGTGACGAACTATACGCCGGCATAAATATTACAAAAATTCCTGTTTCTTTGCCGGTCTTTGCTGAAGTTACTATTGGCAATGAATATTTAATTGATGATAAACCGATTGCTAAAATGCGTGCCTATGGTATCAATTTAAAAAATAATGATGATGTAAATTTTAACGTAATTACACCCGAATTAAGTAATGAAAATAAAATTCTAAATGGGAAAGCCTTTCAGCCGATATTTTATAATCTGCCTGAATTAAAATTTGGTAAATACAATATCACCTATAACCTAGATACTAAAAAGGGCAAAGATGCAGTAAAACTTCCAATAAATATAATTTCATCTCGTTTAGAAATTCAAAAAGCTAAAAATGAAAAATTATCTTTAGATACTAAAATTACTGCGGAAAATAATCTTCCTATGACTATCGTTTTATCTGATCAAGGACAGAATATTTTATATAATCCTTTATTAGATTTAAGCTGGGAATATGGCAGCCGCGTTGATCAAATTTTAGTTAGAATATTATCCGGTGAATTAATAAAAAAATATTATGATGAAAATAATAATATAAATGAAAAGTTTAATTTTTATAATTATCAGACTACTAGCGGCGGCATAACCTTACTTCCATATAGCAGTGAAGAGCTTCAATTATCAGCAAAAATTGCAAGTCTAGGTGCACCAAAATTTGATAAAGAATCTTTGGCTCAATTTTTCTTTAATATATTGGAAAATAATAACAGTAATCGTGAAGAAATAAGTTATGCTTTATCAGGTCTTGCTTCATTAAAAAAGCCAGTGTTATTAAGACTTGAACAATGGTTAAAGAGAGATGATTTAAGCGCTTTAGAAAAACTATATTTAGCTCAAGCTTTATACGATCTTGGCGATAAGGAAAAAAGCAATATATTATATTTAGATATAATGTCTAAATATGGAGAAAAAAAGGATCCTTATATTATTGTTAAAGTAAGTAAGGTGTATGACGAAGTTTTTCAGGCAACGGCTTTAGCATCAGTATTAGCCGCATCGCTTAATAGCGAAGATTCTCCAAAATTATTTAATTACTTAATAGATAATCAGGATTTATACAGCCAAAGTAAAAATAGCGAGAATTTATTTAATATTGAAAAATATAATTATATAAATCAAACATTGCCAAAATTAAAACCTAGCCCATCACACATAACTTATAATTTTAAGGACGAGGATTATAATATTAATTTGACCGGCGGGAAGACTCATAATTTTATATTATATCCGAATGAAGTAAATAATCTTAAATTTACTAAAGTTGAAGGAGATGTTGGAATTTCTACTCGATATATAGTTCCTATAGATTTAAAAAATGTAAAAAAGGATGATTCCATTGCAATTAAACGTGAATATTATGTAAAAGGAGATAAGACAAATTCTTTTAATGAAAACGATACTATTGAAGTAAGAATTTATCCTATATTTTATAAAAATGCTATAAAAGGTGATTATCAAATTACAGATATACTGCCTAGCGGACTGATGCCCATAACTAAATATTATTACAGTGGTTATATGAGTAGCAGCTGTTTACATTGGTATCCATTCAACACGGATAACCAAAAAATAAAATATAGTATAAATTTAGATTATTGGCTTAATAAATATTGTGCTGGAAATTATTTTTATTATACTGCCCGTGTAAAAAATAAAGGGGAATTTAAGGGAGAGCCGGCCGTAATCCAATCATTTATAAACCCAGAAATTATAAATTATTCAGAAGAAGAAACTATAACTATAAAATGATAAGTAAAACACAAAAATTATTAAAAATTTTATTATTTTTAACTATAATTAATTCTTTTATTTTTTTGGTATTTAATTTTTATTATTTATATAAGAATAAAAAAAATTATAATAAAGTTGCTGGTATTAAGGTAAATAATACAATCAATATGCCAATAATACCATTAAATAATAATTTTTTTGTAAATGATAATTTTCAAAAAGCTATTAATAAAGCAAAAAATCAAAAAAATAAAGATAATGTTAAATTAATAATAACTCCTCATCATTTATTAGCTTCTGAATTTAGCGCCAGCCTTATTAGTTTAGCTTCAGAAAAGATAAAAAGGGTAATAATTATCGGTCCAAATCATAACAACATTGGCACTGATAATATTTCTACGGTTTTAGCAAAATGGGAAACGCCTTTTGGCTATTTATTGCCGGAAGAATTTTTAGTAAACAAATTTTTAAAAGAATTCAATTTAAATAGTAATCTAATAGCTTTTAAAAATGAGCATTCAATTGGAGCTATTGTCCCGTTTGTTAAATATTATATACCAGATTCTAAAATTTTGCCGATTATTATAAGTTCAAATTCAGGCTTAAAGGAGTCTGAAAAATTAAGTGATTGGATTATAAAAAATAATGACGAAAATACTTTAATAATATTTTCAATAGATTTTTCTCATTATCTAACATATATGGACGCAAATAATAATGACAAAATAACACAAAAATATATATTAAATAATGATATTAATAAAATTTTTAAATTAAATAACGATTACCTGGATTCCCCGGTTAGTTTAGCCACGAGCTTATTATTATCTAAAAAATTAAATTTAAAAAATGAAATATTATATCATGGAAATTCTTTAGATTTTTTAGAAACTAAGCCAGCGCAGACAACAAGTTATTTTGGAATTATATTTGAATAGAAATATGAAAATAACTTTTAAAAATAAACAAAAATTTCTTTTTATCTTTTATGGTTTTTAATTATTTTTATTTTTCTATATATAACTATTCTGCCTTTTTACCCGGCTTTTAAATACAATCTAACTAAAAAAAATATTAACTATAAAAATATAGAAATAATAAAGGATAATATTCAATTAACTCAAAATTATTTACCTGTTGCAGAATTATTAGCCTCTAAACGTTTAGTTATACCTAAAATCGGAGTAAGTTCGCCAATTATTAAATCAAATAATGAGGAATATGCTTTATCAAGAGGAGCTTGGCTATTGCCAGAAAGTAAAATTCCTATAGAAAAAAAGGGTAATGTTATTATTAGTGGACATAGATTTAAATATCTTCCTCCAAACAATTTAACATTATTTTTGATAAATAAATTAGAAAAAGACGATATTATTTCCATTGTTTGGGAAAAAGATAAACTTTATTATAAAGTCAGAGAAATTAAAATAGTTGATGATGAAGATTTATCAATACTAAAGGACTCAAATACTCCCATTTTAACCTTGTTTTCCTGCGAACCTATATATTCCCAGGATAAAAGAATTGTAGTCATTTCTGATTTAATAATAGAGTAATTATTGAAGAAAATTATTATTATTACGTATAATTTAGTATATGTAATATTTTTATAAATACCCATTTTATGGTTTTGAATATTGCTAATGATACCGAAGAAATTATTTTAGAGAAAAATGATTCTGAATTAGTTAAATTAACTCTGGTTAACCAGAATAATTTTTTATATATTGTTAAAAAATATAAGAGTAAATTATTTAATTATATAAGAAAATTAACTAATGTCAGAGAAGAAGAAATCGAAGATATTTTACAAAATATTTTCATAAAAACATATTTAAATTTAAACGATTTTGACAATAATTTAAAATTTTCTTCATGGATTTATAGAATTGCCCATAATGAAGTAATAAATAATTATAGAAAAATTAAAGCTCGTCCACAATGTAATTATAGTTTAGATGATAAGGAAATATTAAATATTTCTTCTGAATTAAATATTGAAAAAAATTTAGATTTATCATTATTAAAAGATAAATTTAAAAGTATTCTTAAAGATTTAGATAATAAATATCGTGAAATAATAATTTTAAAATATTTCGAACAAAAAAGTTATGAAGAAATATCTGACATAATTCAACGTCCGATTGGCACGGTATCATCACTTCTTAATAAAGCTAGAAATGAATTTAAAAAAGAATTAATTAAGCAAAATATTAAAATATAATTATATGGAAAATAATTTTGATAAAAAATTATTGGATAAAATAAAAGAAGAAAAATTATCGCCTAAACCTCGCTGGTATTTTATTTTTTCAAATTATTTTTTTTGGAGCTTAGGAATCTTATGCTTAATTATAGGCAGTATTTCCGTATCGGTAATTATTTATTTAATTAATAATAATGATTGGGAAATATTTAGTCAGGTAAAAAAAAGCTGGACTGAATTATTACTACTTAATTTGCCATATTTTTGGCTAATATTAATGTTAATATTTATTTTAATTATATATTATGATTTAAACCATACTAAGCGTGGATATAGATATTCATTTTTAATAATATTAACTTCCAGCACATTAGCTAGTATAATATTTGGCGTATTATTATTTAAAGTTGGTTTTAGCCAATATTTAGATGATGTATTAGGTGAAAAAGCTCCATTTTATAGAGAAATATTTAACCCTCAAATGAATTTTTGGGATCAACCAAAAGAGGGAAGGTTAATGGGTTTAATAATTTCTATAGTTAATGAAAATAATTTTTCTATTATTGATTTAAAGAAAAATGAATGGCTAGTAAATTTAGATGAAGATTTACCTTACCATCGTGAATTTATAATTATTGGACAACCTATAAGAATTTTATGTGATATTAAAGATGAAAATTTATGTAATGCAATTCGTCTTATGCCCCTCGGCCCCGGTAAAGGAATGTTTAAAAGAAAACATATAATATCTGAAGATGAATTTCAGCCAATGCCGATTATTCCTAATTTTTAAAAATTTATTTTTTATTATGAAGAAAAAATAATACTTATACGTATTAA
>Ga0172371_10013293_pt1 | contig 10736 bp, 11 predicted proteins | sample Lak12m_FD_114543 | JGI IMG/M metagenome (GOLD analysis project Ga0172371, IMG submission 114543) | Freshwater microbial communities from Kabuno Bay, South-Kivu, Congo - kab_022012_12m | ecosystem: Environmental > Aquatic > Freshwater > Lake | place: Democratic Republic of the Congo: South-Kivu... | reverse complement strand
AAGTTCCCGGTGAAGTTCTCGTTGACGCCGGCCCAGATGAAGACGCCGGCCCCCGTCCTGGGGCAGAACAACAACGAGGTGCTGAGCGAGCTCCTGGGCTTCAGCGACGAGAAGATCAAGGAGCTGGTTGGCAAGGGGATAATAAGCTACCCGGGATAGCCTGATAGCATCTCTTAAATTCTTATTCTATGTTATGGTTCATGGCGCCCCGGTAGCTCAGCGGTCAGAGCGGCAGCCTCGTAAGTTGTAGGTCGCGGGTCCGAATCCCGCTCGGGGCTCCACACCCAAGTTAACGTCATCCATATATTCTCAACTCTGAAGGGGTTTGAGGACTCCTTTTAATACTCCTAATCCTTAGTTGATTTATGTCTAAATGTCCTCATTGTGAAGGCGAGGTCCGCGAAGACGCCGCCTTCTGCCCACACTGCGGGTACAACCTGAAACAGGGCGAGGTAGGTGGCGCAGAGGCACCCGGGGAGAGAAAGAGGAGCTACATGGAGCACCTGACAATCGCGTACAACGTAGCGAACCAGAACCCGACGGTTTTCGTGCCAGCCTTGCTATCTGGAATAATCTCTTCCGGCTTAAGCTGGCTGGGCCAGGGGACCACAGACGTCACAGCCATCCTGATTTCCATTGCCGCAGCGATAATATCCTTTATGCTCTCCTTCGCGTCCCTCGACATGTCCAGGGACGCCTATAACCGGCAACCCCTGGACCTCGGTGAGAGCATGAGGTACGTCTCGGGCAGGTTGCCTGAGTTCATAATAGCAGCCGTTGTGGGGGGCATAATGTCCATTACCATAATACTGATCCCCGTGGTCGTCCTCATGTTCAGCATCATGGTCATCGACGAGACGGGGTTAACTAACGCCATCTCCAAGGCCTTCAGCGTCCTGGGGTCCGACCTATCCGACGTCCTGCTCATCCTTCTGGTGAACATACTCGGCTCCTTTGTCATCGGGTATGTTCCCCTGGTGTCGGGGCTCCTCAACTCGGCCCTCAACGTGGTAATCGGCCTGGCCTTCATCGACCTGTACTACAACTACAAGAGATCAGCGCAAGTGTAGCGTCAGTGTCCATGGGGTACGGCTCCCATGCCTCTACCTAGGGGCATGGCGAGTGCCTTGTAAGTTGTGTGCCGTGGAACCAAATTCTGCACCTGACTCCACCTTCTCGATGATGATCTTCTTGTATTCAGCCCGTATGGTTACATAGTCGCCGGCTTGTATGCCTGACGTGTCCCTGATGGCTTTCGGGATCGTGATGCGGCCTCTGCTATCCATCCTGCATATGAGTTGGCCCACGTTTTATGCTGCCTTTTACGAGATAATGAAGAGAGTGTCACGTGTTTCATATTTTTAAGCCATCAATATAGAAAGAGGATACCTGACCGATACCCATTTTAAGGCTGGTTTTAACTTCACCGTGGTGTAAACTGTGGCTAAGTACATCCTGTTATCCACGCTGACACCCGAGGGACAGAAGACCCTCAAGGAGAAGCCTGAGCGCATCAAGGAGGTCAACAAGGAGATCGAGGCCTACGGCGTCAAGGTGCTAGAGCAGTACGCGGTCCTAGGCCCCTACGACTTCGTGAACCTGGTTGAGGCGCCGGACAACGACGCGGTCTTCAAGATGAGCGTGGATCTGGGCAGCAGGGGCACCATAAAGATTCTGAGTATGCCCGCTGTGCCCATCGACAAGCTGATAAAGTCCCTCAAGTAGCCCCCATTTTTTTCTCCGCCACAAATTGAATAACGACGTACCAAACCCACACATTTTCCCGAGGCAGGAGCTAATTGAGCCGATCGAGGTTGGACTCGTTGAGAGGCGTCACCTATTGGAGAAGAACCGCCGCTGGTAGCGACCCTCGTCCAGGACGCCCAGCCGCTCCATTGTCAGCCTCAGGGCCTTGGCGTTCCCTTCGCTCAGCTCCATCAGGGGTCTTCTGGGCCTGCCCACGTTGGCGCCCACCATGTTTAGGGCCGCCTTCAGGGGCACAGGGTTTGACTCGCTGTACATCATCCTGATTAGGGGCAGCAGCCTGTACAGGTGGTCCCTGGTGGTGACCACGTCCCTGTAGTTCTCCCATGGCTTGCTCAGCTCGGCGAACTCCCTGGGGCACAGGCTGCCCGTGACATTGCTTGTGCCCTTGCCACCGGACGCCATCACGACGGGTATGAGGGCGTAGAAGGCGCAGTCGCAGCAGAGCACGTTGAACTCGCCCCGGGTCAGCTCGATCATCCTCATTACACCGTAAGGGTTGGGGCCCGCCTCCTTGACTGCCACGATGTTGGGGTGCTGGGCCAGCCTGGCCACGGTCTCGGGCTCCACGTTGACGCCGCACCTCTCAGGGTTGTTGTAGATGACCAGCGGCAGGTCCACTGCGTCCGCCACGTCCTTGAAGTAGTTGTAGAGGCCCGCCTGTGTGGGCTTGATGTAGGGTGGCTGCACCACGAGGCCGCAGTTGGCGCCCGCATCCATGGCGTACCTGGCGTTCTCTATGGTCTGGCGGGTGGACACGGCGGCTACGCCAACCATGACTGGTATCTTGCCGCCAGCCTCGTCTATGACTGCATCAATGACCCTGTTCCTCTCCTCAGCCGTCAACATTATCGCCTCACCGGTGGAGCCCATGAGCAGGACGCCGTCGCTCCTGTTCTCAACGTGGAACTGCACTAGCCGCCTCAGGGACTCCACGTTCACCTCGTCGCCGTCAGTGAAGGGGGTGACCAGGGCCGGCCAGCTTCCCACGACGTTGAACCGCTTCATACATAATGGGTGGCTTGGACTGCTGATAAACGGATCGAGTCCTATTCAATACGTTCATATTGGGTGGCTGCTCCTCTCAAATGCATGAAGGTACTGGGAATTGTTGGCGGCCCGAGGAGGACGGGTAACACTGCCAGGCTCGTCGAGGAGGTCCTGGCGGGTGCCCGGGACGCTGGTCACGAGACCCATGTTTTCTACCTGGGCGAGATGGAGTTGGGGCCCCTGGGGTACGACGGTGAGGGCTACGTGTACCCTGAGGACGACTTCGCGTCCATGATGCCCCACCTGGAGACGATGGGGGCCATCGTCATCGGCACGCCAATCTACTACGATCACGTGAGCAGCCTCACCAAGCTCTTCATAGACCGCCTCTACTACTACAGCAAGAGCCACGGCGACGAGTACCGCAAACGGTTCCCGGACGGCGTCAAGTGTGTCAATATAATTACCTGTGGCTGGGGCAACCCCAACGCGTACGACGAGGTCCTTGAGTGGATGGACGGCCGGATGAGGAACTACTGGAAGATGAGGGTCTTGGAAGGCCTCAAGGCCACCGGTACGGCCAACCGTCCCGTCTCCGAGAACAGGGAGCTTCTGGAAAGGGCACGCGAGTTGGGCCTGAGCCTCTAGGCCTCGACCTTGAACTTTCCTTCCTCGATCTGTGTGACCTTGACTGACATTTCACCTTCAGCCTTCGCCTGGGGTTATAGGGGTTACGGGTGGATCGTTAGGGTGCCGCCCGTGGGGGGCGTCGTGTACCTCTCGGCACTGAGGGCTCCGCCCTTGATGTAGGTCACCTGCGTCCAGACGCTCATGTTGGGGGCCGCGGCCTCCGCCGTCTTGACGACGTAGTGGTGCCGGGCATCCAGGGGCGCAGAGGCGTCGTCTGAGCCCTCGGGGGCCTCGTACTTGACGGAGTAGAGGCTCCTCGCGTAGTCGCTGTCGTCGGTCCACGTGGTGCCCTCTTCTCTGCCCCAAAGCCACGGCAGGAGGCTGCTCCACCTGAAGGTCATTATCCGGAGGAGGAATGTGAAGAGGCCCCTGGGCTCCGGATTCTCGGCGACGGCGTCGTAGCTGGTGAGCTCCACGTTGGCCCCCGGCTGGGAGCCGTCCATGGTGTACGTCAGCTGGCTCCACCTCCACCCGGATGAGCCCGTGTAAGAGCCGGGTGTCAGGTTCTGGGTCACCGTCACGTCGTACCAGTCGTACTCGTCTGAGGAGTCCGAGACGCACACGATTTCTGTCCTGGACGTTAGCACCCCGAGGGGCAGGCGCCGATCCACCTCTGTGACGGCTCCGACCAGCCTATAGAGCTGCCCTTGGGCTCCCGTGGGCGCTTCTAGAGGCTCGCTGGCCCACGCTATGGCCTCCTTCAGGCTGATCTCTTCGTAGTTGGCGTCCCTGACGACGATGACGCTCACGGGGGCCTCCATGTATCCGCCCTGGCGCCACACGCCGATTACGATGGGGGCCTCTCCGCCCGTCAAGACGATCCGGGGCTCGGCGATCGCCAGCAGGAGCTCCGCGCCCTCCCCGTAGAACACGACGGGGGTGCCCGCCTCGAGGGACTGCAGTGCCTCCTGGGTCTTCTCGTCCGAGTAGGCGTCCATGTTGTAGAACCTGGCCGTGACGCGTCCAGTTGGGTCCACCAGCGTGAAGTCCATGCTCTCGGTGGTGTTCGCCTGGCCCGACGTGGGTGGGGCGAGGGCGACAAGGGCCACTACAGCTATGAGTAGTGCCGCTGTAGCTCTCAACTGTCGGCGTCTCCCATGCGGGTCACCCATGCTATAGGTGGCTCCCTTAGACAAAAATTTATTTGACCTCTCTGCTCTATGTGGGTGCGCGTGCCTTGGTAGCTCAGGGGTAGAGCGGCAGCCTTGTAAGCTGTTGGCCGCGGGTTCGAATCCCGCCCGAGGCTCCACTTTACTTCTTCTGGGCCTTCTTGGAGCCGTTCTTTTTTTGCGTCTTCTTGGCGGGGCTACGCCGCGTCCTCTTCTTTGGCTTCTCCTCCTCGCCCTCGTGCTGCTTCCTGAGGTGCTGCTTCATACCCACCTCGGTGTTGAAGGTCTTACCGCAGACGGGGCACGGTACGGCTACGGCGCCCAGCTCGATGTTTTTGCCCAGCAGCTCCTTCTGGAACTTCTTGATGAGCCGCTCCCCCTCGCTGTATGTGAGCTTCTCGGTCTTGACCAGGATGCCTAGGGTGAGGTTGAAGTTGAGGAACTCGGCCTCGTCCCTCTCCAGGCCGACGTGGCTCACCACGCCCTGAAATTTTTCGTCCTCTGTAGCCATGTTTTCACCTTGAGCGGGGCTTCACCTCATATGTGGGCGTGATGTTATAAAATTATATCTCTTCGGTGAATCATCCGATTATGCGTCATATGCACGTTATTTCGCTGGATTGTCCATTTATTATAAGATGGTTGCTTACCTGTAGCCGCCTTTAACTTAGAATGATGCGTGCGTCGGCTAGTCGAGGGCCCGACCTGAAGCCGGGTCCACATGCTGCGCCCTCACCCCCTTTTATATACACCGCGACCCAGACTTCAGCCATGGAAGTAGTTCTGCAGAAGATGAAGCCCATGGAGGCGCGGCTGCCGCTCCTCATCATCGGCCTCACAGAGGAGGTGAAGGAGGACGCCAGCGAGATGATGCTCACGGGGCCCCTTGCGGACATGGCCGAGAGCGTCATGGAGCTGGGCGACTTCAAGGGGGCCAAGGGCGAGTCTGCGCTGGTGTACAGCCTGGGGAGGGTGAACGTAGAGCGGGTCATGTTCGTGGGCTTCGGCAAGAAGACGGAGCTCACGGCCGACAGGGTCAGGGAGACCATGGGCGAGGCGGCCAGGAGGGCCAGGGACCTGGGCGTGGACGCCGTGGGCGTCAGCTTGACCCACCTTCAGCGGGGGGGCCTGAGCCCCAACGACGCGGCCGAGGCGGCCGTGGAGTCCTTCATCATGGGCGGATTCAAGGACCCTTACCACAAGACGCAGGGCCTGGACAAGTTCAGGCAGGTGAAGGAGCTTCACCTGCTCAGCCCCTACAGGGACGAGGAGCTGGAGAACGGCGCGTACCAGGGCCAGGTGCTGGGCGAGGCCGTGAATATGTGCCGCAGGCTCTCGTGGGGGCCGGCGAACCACGTGACGCCGGGCAGGCTGGCCGAGGAGGCGCTGGGGCTCCGGGAGCTGGGCGTCAGGGTCGATGTTCTGGAGAGGGAGGACGCCGAGAGGGTCGGCCTTAAGAGCTTCCTGGCTGTGGCGCGGGGCACGGGTGAGCCACCCAAGTTCATCATCATGGAGTACGGTGACCCCGGGGAGGACACGGTGGCGCTCATCGGTAAGGCGATCACTTTCGACTCGGGGGGCATCAGCCTGAAGGGCAGGGAAGGCATGGAGCTCATGAAGACCGACATGACTGGGGGCGCGGCGGTCATCTCCGTCATGAAGGCCGTGGCCCAGTTGAAGCTGCCTCTGCACGTGGTGGGCCTGGTGCCGGCTACGGACAATATGCCGTCGGGGAGCGCCTACCACCCGGGCGACGTGGTGGACACGTACGCGGGGATCACCGTGGAGGTGATCAGCACCGACGCGGAGGGCAGGATGATACTGAACGACGCCCTGGCCTACGCCGCCAGGAACTACAAGCCCAAGGCCATGTTCGACTTCGCCACCCTCACCGGCGCCATGCAGGTGGCCCTGGGCGAGCACGCCATCGGTTACTTCGCCAACGACGACGCCGTGGCCAAGCGGATACAGGCGGCGAGCCACACCAGTGGAGAGATGGTTTGGAGGATGCCTCTGTGGGATATATACGACGAGCAGCTGAAGAGCGACGTAGCCGACTGGAAGCACACGGGCGGGAGCCCGGGCGGAGCCATAACGGCAGCCAGGTTCCTCAGCAAGTTCGTCGGGGACACCCCATGGGCCCACTTCGACATAGCGGGTTTGATGGAGCAGAAGACCGACAAGGGGTTCAACCCCAAGGGCAGCAAGGGGCCCGCCGTTCGTCTCATACTGGATGTGCTGCGCAACTGGTAGCCCCCTGAAACCTTTTTTACGTGTTCTAGGCTCACAGAGGTCTCACTGCGGCAATAATTAAGGGCATCGCTAGACCCAGGAAAGTCAAAGCGGCGAATATGTACAGAAATACCTGTTTCAGTGGGCTGGCCAGGAAGCCTGCGTCTTCATGGTCCAACCGGTATATTGGGAGGACGAACAGCCTGAAGAAGAGGATGGGGGCAGCGAAGAACACGATCATCAAGACCGGTATGATTACGGGAACCTGCCTGGCCAGGCCTGACAGCAATGGGCCCATCCCGTAAGATATGTCCAAGAAGAAGAAGACGAACATCATGGAGACGAACGTGGCGTAGAACCAGCCCAGCGTCTTCACAGCGAGCTTGGCATCAACAGACCTGATGAAGTAGCCCATGAACCATATGGCGTACAGCGCTAGCAGTGGGATGATGAAGCCGCTGGCCACGACCTTCTTAACCTCGACGGCCTCAGGCAGATCGATGAGGAACCCGCTTATCGTGGTGAGGATCAGGATGATCCAGTTGAAGGCGTCATCTATCTCCTTGCTCATGTGTCCCCGAGTGAGAGGGTTGGCGGACATTATTTATCGTTTTTTCATCTATCACCATGTTGAGAAGACGGAATAACACAATATTCCTTTATCGTTAAAGGATTTAAACCGTGGAATGTAGATTTCGGGATCTTCATTTTAACAAGCATGAGAACCGTTAAGCCTTGTTTCGTGACGAACTGCGAAGTAGATCATCGTGGCAGTCTCTTGAAGGGCATCTAATGATAATGTTTTGATAAAAGGTTCTGAACTCGGGTAACCCTGCTATTCTCCGAGTTTCTCCACGATGCCCTCGTAGGTTCTTAGGGCCTTGACGCCCTCCTCGGTGATGCGGTAAGAGTACCGGTGGGCCGTGGTCCCCTCCCTGACGAGGTACCCTTTGGTCACGAGGTCGTCAACCATGTCTTTCCCAGGCTTCCACGGGATCACTGTCCTGTTCAGTATCCTGTTCAGCACGGTCTCCCCTTCGTTCACCGCCTCAAGCAGATCATGGTACCTGTCCATGGCGGAGCGGTTCTTAACCTGGTATACGACCCGAGACCCTTTCAACAATGCCTTCTTTCCCCACACCCTGTGGATGGCTTTGGCTATCTCACGGGTGAAGGCCTCGACGGTTTCAGCGTCCTCCTCCGAGAAGCGGCCGGCCTGATGGTCCTCGAAGTTGATGGTCCCCAGGGCCTTGCCACCGTGGACCATGGGGACGCTCAGCTCGGACAGCATGATGATGTCGCCGCCGCCGTCGCCCGGGAAGTAGTCGGGGTCCCTCTGCGTGTCGTTTACCAGCTGGGTCTGCCCGGTCTTTACTGTGCGGGCGTTTATGCTGGTCCTGTCCAGGTCGAGATCGATGGCCACCCTTTCCCCTATGGCGCTGACCGACTTAAGGGAGTTGCCTTATATTATGGATAGGGCGACCTTGTCTGTGGGTACGACCGAGAAGAGCATGGTCGTAGCGAACATGGCCACGTCTTCTATTGTGTAGAACTGGGCCAGCGTTTCTCGAGTGAATCTAAGCTTTTCCTCCATATCACCACACACGCGTGATTTTCTAGGAGTTGTTTACCATACCATCTCGATTTGATGCACTTATAAGTTTAGTGTAGTATGAATTATTCTCTTCACGGGATAAAGGGTGGAGATTCAGCTAAAATATGGTAAATACAACTAAAAAACAAATCACGTTCTGTACAGCCACTGCTATACAGAAAAAAGAGGGGTTATTTGTTCTCTGCTAGGGTGCCCCAGTTGACCTGATCGCCAGGTGGTGCATGAACCAGCGGTTCAGCATCGCAACGTCGCAGGACATGTCGTTTGTCCAGAAGTAGTTGTAGTCGTGTATTCCAAAGGCGATGAGGAGCCACTGGTTCGCGGCGTAGCTCTGCGTCGAGAAGAGGTGCGAGTACCTGAAGTCGCCCGGGTTGGCGTAGCCTACCTTGCCCGACCAGCAGCAGTCGCACTCACCCACGTGGAAGTCCAGTAGGGTGCCATAGCGGCGTGTCCCCGCCGGAGATATGACCTCCATGTAGGGCTTACTGCGCTGGTATACGTCGATGTCAGACCAGCCCCACTCGTCCTCCATGCACCCGCTGTACCGGCCGTCGATGTTCTGCATGTAGAGCCAGGCCTCCACCATGCCCGCAGCGGGCATCCTGTACCAGACCCAGATCTCGCTCAGCGCGTTCGTGTACGCGTAGTCCGAGTCGTCCGCCCCGTAGAGCCATATCTGGCACTGGCTTCCTATCTGGCCCGTGTACCTGTTCTCGTAGTGCGACGCCCACCTTCCGCCCCGTGTCCCGTACGACCACTGGGTGCCCCACTCGTCCACGTACGGCGGGTACATCCACGCCCAGGGGTTGTGGGTCTCCTTGGGCGTCTCCTTGGGGTCGAGTATCACGTAGGGCGCCTCCTCATTGGGCTCCAGGTGCTGCCTGAGGGCCTCGCCGGACCTCTTGATGTAGTCCTTCTGGACGGCCTCAGCCTTCTTCAGGTCCACTCCCAGGGTTGCCACGTACTCCTGCGACCTCTTGACCAGCCCCTTCCTGAACTCCTTCTCCTGCCGCAGTCCTTCAGTCGTCGCCCTGTACTTCACTGGTATGTCCGCTATGCTCCTCATGGCCTCGCTGTGGCGGCTTGTGTACGCCCTGAGCTGCGTCTTCGCGATGATGCCCTGGATGTCCTTCACGCAGCCCTCGCTCAGCTGGTTGAGTGTGGTGGTCAGTGTCCTGTTGGCTGCCTGGATGTTTCTCTGTCTCTCGATGGATGCGTCGGCTGCCTGCAGTCTCTCTTTTATGGGAACCTCGTCCATCGTCAAAACGCTCACCAACGATGACCCTAATGAAGACTCATGAATCAGTGACCTAAACCAAGTGTAACAGGTTACAGGCATCAGTATAGACAGGGGAACAAAGAGGCGTGCAGCTGGGCCTGGGATGGACCGCTTGAAGGCGCTTTAATATTGTTCATCACAACACGTTTGACACTACATATGGAAGGTAATATAGTCCTAAAAGGGAGGTTAGATAGATTAGGAGCGCCGCTCGTTTTCAGGTTTAATTATCTATCGATTAGGAAAAGGCGATGAGTGTCAAGGCTTATTTTAAAATGAGTTATACAGAATTCTAACCTATGAAGCGGGTATGGCTCATTTAATGGATTTCAACTCAAAAATATACGAAAAAAAAGGGATTTCTCATCGGCGTTCTAAGCGTAAATCACTTACCCCACAGCTTCTTCCAGTCGTCCGATAGGCCTTGGTGAACCTTCTGAGCCCTATCCTTCAGACCCTTCAACGTTTTCTTGGTAGCGCCCTCCGCCTTGACCGCCTCTTTATCGATCTTGGCGATGAGCGCCTTACCATCAGCCTCGACCTTCTCGAAGTCTTTCTGGAGCTTCACGACCGCTCCCTTCTCGGTCTTCTCAGCCTTCCCGATGAACTTTTTTACGTCTTCTTCCCATTTTTCAGCTTCTTTTTTAATAGTTTCAGACAGCATTAATCACCTATTAACCCCCTTTACAGGAATGCATAAAAACCATCCTTTTTCCAGTTACATGAGAAAAGCTATTTACGCCACCCAGCCTTCAATCATAAACCACTGCGTGAAAGTTCGCGTTCCCAGCAACACCAAACGAACCGGCGACGAGGAACCCCCCCCGCACCTAGCAGGATCACGTTGCCGAACATCCCCGTGTGTCCCTGGGTGAGGCGTGTATGGTCGGGAAACTGAGAACCATCGGCCACCCTCCTCCAACAAAACAGCGACAGCATAAACGAGGGCACCCAATTAGCTAAATGCAACCCAGAAAAAAACCACATTCTTCCACACAGCTGTCAGCAACCGCCAAACAAGGAACAGCTGGCGGACACAGGCCGACGGCATCCGCTT
>Ga0172371_10013292_pt1 | contig 10737 bp, 9 predicted proteins | sample Lak12m_FD_114543 | JGI IMG/M metagenome (GOLD analysis project Ga0172371, IMG submission 114543) | Freshwater microbial communities from Kabuno Bay, South-Kivu, Congo - kab_022012_12m | ecosystem: Environmental > Aquatic > Freshwater > Lake | place: Democratic Republic of the Congo: South-Kivu... | reverse complement strand
TGCGGGGAACGACGTGGTCGAGCGTGAGGTCGCTGGTTTTGCTCAGGCAGTACTGACAGGTGTGGTCATCGCGGCGAAAGACGTTTTTGCGGTTGAAGGCGACGCGGTGCCGGGGTGGGCGCTTGACAAAGCGTTTCAGGCGGATCACGCTCGGCACCGGGAAGACTTGGCTGGGGGAGCGCAGCACCTTGTCCGAATCTTCGACGCGCTCGGCGATGTCGGCGCGGCCGCTCCGCCCGGCGCCCGCGGCTCCGAGGTGGCGGGTGGCACCTCCGAGATGGCGGGTGATGGCCTCCCTCGTGACCTCGGACACGGTGACCCCGCGTCGAGCAGCCTCGTGGCGCAGGCGGGCGTCGAGGTCGTCGGGCAGTTTCACCGTGGTGCGTTTCATGTATGCCAGCATACCCCCTCCTTTCCCGGCCACCAAGACCACCGCCGGGCCTTCAGCGTCGTACCCTCAGACGGTGCCCCGCGCCCGAGGGGCACCTCGACGATCCACTTCGCCCCGCCGTCCACGAAGAACGCCCCCGGCCGAAGCAGCGCCACCCGACGGACCCGCCCCAAGGCGTCCAGCGAGACCACCCGCAGCGCCTCCTGCATGCCCCGGCCGTGAACGGAGCGGCCCACCAGGAGGAGCCCCCCGCCCCGGGCCCGGGGGCGGAGGCCGCGCCATCGCTCCCGACGGGTGCACGCCACCAGCAGGGGACCGGACCGCCACCCGGCCCCGAACACCTCCACGACGGCGGCATGGTGCTGCAGGGCTGGTACCCTCCTGACCCGCATGGCCAAGGCAAAGCGCCGCAAGCGGGATTCCCGCAGGAGCAAGGCCAACCACGGGCGTCGCCCCAACGCCGGTCGCGGTTAGCCGACCGGTTCGACGCGCCCTCCCGGCCTCCCCACCCTCACCGTAGGGGGTTTCATCGCGCCCGGGAAGGCCCTCGCGCCTCGGGGGCCGCCGCAGCGGCCCCCGAGATCAGGAGTAAGTCCTTACGCCGGCGGAGGCGGCGGCGGGGTGCCGCTGCCGCCCAGAGCCTTGAAGTCGGCCACGCCGAGGCCCTCTTCCTTCATGGCCAGGAAGGCGCCGAAGGCCAGGATCGCCGAGACGATCAGGCCGATCCAGATCCCGATGAACATGAAGTCGGAGTCCACGATCAACTTGAGGAGGATCAGGATGAACGCCAGGGCTCCGAGGGCAAAGGCCAGGTGCTCTGCCTTCAGCGGCCCGGCGTTGATCTTCATGTTCCCGAAGACCTTGAGGGCGACGATGACTGCCGCAGCGATGGCGAGCAGGGAACCGAACCAGGCCAGGAAGCCGGCATCGAAGGCATTGAAGCTGGCGCTGGCAATGCCGAAGTCGACCCGGTACCAGGGCAGGAACAGGTTGATGAGGAGCAGGATCCCCGCCCCCAGGATGATCTTCTGCCCGTTCTTGAGTTTGCTGAGGTCCATGCTCACCCCAATCGTCGACGACTGACCTGGGGCCATTCTGGCAGGAAGTCGATTCCCATGCGGAACCGGGCCACCGGGATTGCGGCTCAGTCCTCCGGAGGGAGCCGGAGGGCCTCGACCAGCGCCCGGCCCACTCCCGGGTCGCCGGCGACGACCACGAGGACCAGATTCCCCACCCGCTGCACGAAGGCGTAGTCGGAGCCTTCGAGCACGGCCGTCCCGGCCTCGTCGTTGGTCACCGGAGCGCTCACCGCCATGTTGGCCCGCAGCGAATCGACCAGGGCGGCGCCCAGTTCGGTCGCATCGCGCGGGGTGTCCCCGGTGAACAGGTAGGCGAAGGCGACATCGGTGCCGTTCCAGTGGAGGCGGTAGGCGTCTCCTCCCCAGCCGCCGGCGGCGATGGCCGCCTTCCCGTCGCTCACCCCCTCGAGCAGGTAGAGCATCAGGTTCCACTCCCCGAACTCGCCCTCCTCGTAGACCTCGTAGCCCTCCAGTGCCGTAGCCGGCAACTCCACCGGCCGGGCCGGCTCCAGGGTGGAGTAGGCGGTGGGGTGCATGATCTGCTCCACCGTGGTGGGGAGGTGGGTGTAGGCCTGATCGACGGCGGCGGTGCCGCCCTCGGCCACGAGGCGCTCCACGAAGGCGAAACCCTGCTCGTAGGGGAAGGCCAGGTCTTCGCCGAACCAATCGGGCAGCGAGTCGAGAACCGATGTGTCGGCCTGCAGCGACTCGATGAGGGCCTCGACCTGCTGGTCGGCGGGGAGTTGCTGCAGGTAGACCATCTGAAAGTAGGTGGCGTCGCCCTCGGCCAGGGCCTGCAGGGCGGCGGCCTCGTGGTAACGCTCCTCTTCGACCAGCGCGTCCAGGGCGGCGCTCATGCCGAAGTGCTGGTCGGTGAGGGCGTGGATCAGCTCGTGGACGACGATGGTGCGGCCCAGGGCGGTGAGGGTCTCGCCGCTCGCCACCACCAGCTCGCCGGTGTCGCCGTCGTAGAAGCCGACGACCTGCTCGGCATAGAGGTCGGCTATGGCAGCGCCCAGGTCGACATCCGTGGGCAGGATCCCCAGCAGGCGGGCGAAGGCCTGCTCCACGGCCACGTCTTCGGGCTGCAGCTCTTCCTCCAGATCGCCCCGGATCCGCTCCGCCATCTCCTCAGGCGAGATCACGGTCACCTCCACCGCCTCCAGGAAGCGCCGGCCGCGCAACTCCTCGGTGGCGGCGATCAGAGCCTGGATGTCCTCGCCCAGATCACCGGCGTCCCCTCCCGGCAGGCTGGTGGTGGTGGCCGCGCTGGTCGTGGTCGCCGCCGTGGTCGAGGTCGTCGAACCCGCCCCGGTCGTCGAGGTCGTCGTGGCCGGCGTCGTGGAAGGCCACTCCAGGGCCTCGCCGCACCCGGCGGCGGACAGGGCCAGGACCAGAGCCAGCGAGGCAGCGATGCGCTTCACGGCGAGGGAATCCGATCTTCTTGCGGCAGGGCCAGGGTACCCGGCCCCCGGTTCAACGGAGCGTCTTCGCAGCACGGCGCCAGGCTTCCCAGTAGGCCCCGAGGCGGGCCACGAACGCCCCGGGAGGCTCGGCGTACACCTGCTCCCCGAGGGGCCGGGCCAGGCCGCGCAAGCGGTCCTGCTCGTCGGCCACCAGGGCGAGCAGCAATCCCCGCTCCCCCTCTTCGGGCAGCAGTCCCGGGTCGGCGGCCACCGTCTCGCCCAGGACGGCGCAATCGTGCTCGTCCCCCAGCGTCTCGGCCAAGCGATCGGCCGCAGCGGCGAGGCCGGCCAGTACCTCGGGCCAGGCCGGTTCCAGCGCCTCGATCTGGTAGCGCAGGTACTTGGCCGACTTGCGCCAGCGGTGGAAGGCGGCCTCGGTCCCCAGCCGGTAGGCGGCCTTCATTCGGGATCGGCCCTGCCGGTACACCCGGCGCAAGCCGGGAGCGATGACGCTGAAGTCGTCGGGCACGCCTCCGGGGCCGGCGTCCCCGGCAGGCCAGGCGGCGAACCGTCTTCGGCAGGTACGCAAAGTGGTGAGCAGGTCGATGATGTCGTCCCCGGCCGCCGCCGACGCTCCCACCGCCGCCACTCGCTCCTGCTCCATTCGGCCTCGCAGTGAAGCGAAAGCGCCGTCGGGCAGCGAGGCGGCGTTCCCTTCGATCAAGCGCTCCAGGGTCAGGAGCCGCACCGTGCGGTCGCGCGAGGTGGCGATCTGCCGCGCCCCGTCGCGCAGCACTGCGTTCTCGTTGCGGAAGGCGGCCTCGCCCACGACATCGCGGGTGAGGCGAATCATCGCTCGGGCGCGCTTCATGGCCTTGCGGGCGGTGTGGATGCCCGCCTCCCGCCCCTGGTCTGGGTGGGCCAGGGAGCGGCAGGCCCGATCCAGGCACTCGAGGCAGATCCGCTTGACGCCGGGGCCCAGAGCCTCTTCGCGGAGCAGCGCCGGCCCGGCAGGGCCGGCCGCAGGGGCGGGAGGGCCTTCCGGCGGGGTGGTCACGGCAGGCCCAGGGTAGCCCGGCCCCCCGCCCGGCCGCCCCGGGCAGGCCCGGCGCGCCGGGGGCGCTCCCGGCGGGAGCGCCCCCGAATCGGATTCCGGCAGAGGGCTAGCCGCCCATGCAGGAAGTGATGGCCTGGGTGAAGGCCGGGTCGTCGAGGCCGGGCGTTTCGCCGGCAAGCGTGGCCTGCAGCAGGCCGGAGAAGAAGTCGTCGCCGAGAGCACCGACGATGCAGTCGACGGTCGCTTCCGGCATGCCGGCGGCGATCAACTGCTCCCGCATCAGGGCGGTCATGTCGATGCACGAGTCGATTGCTCCCAGGAAGCCCGAGAGGTCGGGCTCCTCGCCGGCCAGCTCGGCGATGATCATGTCCTTCTGCATCCCGTCGTCGATCTTGCCGGCGATGCAGGCGGCGTCATCTTCGCTGACCACGCCGCCGGAGCTGGCCGCCATTCCGGTCGCGGCCGTGTCAGCGATGTCCACGCAGCCGATCAGGACGTCGGCGAAGCTCCCCCGCTCCGCTTCGGTCATGTCGGCACCCACGGTGCTGAGGTCGTTGATGTCGATGGCTCCCCCGAATAGGGCCTGGGAGCGCTCGAGGCCGAACGCCCCGACCATCCCCTCGGCGGCGCAGCGGGCGTCCTCCTCGGCAGCCAGCGGGTTCTCGGCGGACGTATCCGCGGTGAGTTGGGTGACCAGGCCGTCGGCCAGGGCCTGCTCTTCGGCAGACAGGTTGGCGGCGTCGTCGCCGCCGCAGGCAGCCAGGACGAGCATCAGGGCCACAACCACCAGGCCCAGTTTCTTAGCCACGTTGATCCCTCCAAATGGGTCGGACCGTATCGCCGCAGGCTACACGCCTCCGGCCGCTGAACGGTAGGAAGCCGAGGAGCGGAGGCGCGGAAGGTTGCCGGCGGAATTCAACGCGCGTAGAATCTCAGATGCAATTCGCCATCGGATGAATAAGGGAACAGGCATGCAGGCGATGATCCGCAAGGAGTTCCGCCAGGTGCGCCGCGACCGGCGCACCCTCGCCCTGATGATCGCGGTGCCGCTGCTGATGTTGGTGGTGTTCGGCTATGTGGCCCGTTTCGACGTGAAGGACATCCCCACCGCGGTCCTCGGCCCAAGGGCCGAGGCCGTCGCCGCAATGCTGGAGCAGACGGATCAGGACCCCTTCGAGGTCACCATCATCGACCCGTCAGGCGACCGATCCAGCGCCGAGGATCTGCTCCGGCGGTCGCGGGCGATCATCGCCATCCTGGCCGACGAGCCGCCCTTCACCTTCCTGCTGGACGGCAGCGAGATGTTCGCCGCCCAATCGGCGCGCGCCGCCATGAGCGGCCTGGTCGACCTCCCCGTCGGCGCGGTCGAGGTCGAGGTGCTGTTCAACCCCGAACTGTCGACCGCCGCCATCATGGTGCCCGCCCTCGTCGGAATGGTGCTCACCGCGGTGGGCACCGTGATCACCAGCCTCGGCGTGGTTCGAGAGCGCCAGGAGGGCACGCTGGAGCAATTGGCGGTCCTGCCGCTGCGGCCGCGGGACGTCATCGTGGGCAAGATCGCCCCCTACTTCCTGGTGGGGATCGTCGACATGGTGGTGATCACTGCGGCCGGCCTCCTGCTCTTCAACGTGCCCTTTCGTGGCTCGTGGCCCGTGTTCATCGCCGGCTCTCTCCTCTTCCTGCTGGCCGTGCTCGGCACGGGCGTCCTGATCTCCACCGTCTCCCAGACCCAGGGCGAGGCCATCCAACTGGCCATAATGACGATGCTGCCCCAGGTCATGCTCTCCGGGATGATCTTCCCGCTGACCTCGATGCCCTGGGGGGTGCGCTGGATCTCCTACCTGCTGCCCCTGACCTACTTCGTTCAGATAGTGCGGGGGGTCTTCCTCAAAGCCACGCCCTTCGACGCCCTCGGAATCCCCTTCCTGGCGCTGACGAGCCTGGCCGTCGTGGTCCTCGGACTGGCGGTGCTGCGCTTCCGCCGCGACCTGGCTCCCGCCGGCCGCAGACGGCACGCCGCCACCGAGGGGGCGTCGTGACCTGGGGAGTAGCCGGCCTGGCCGTCTCGTTCGGAGCGCGCCCCGCACTGGAGCAGATCACCCTCGAAGTGCCCGCCGGGCGGGTCACCGCCGTGGTGGGCGGAGACGGAGCCGGCAAGAGCACCTTGCTACGGGTGATGGCCGGCCTCGTCACCCCACGGCGGGGGACGGTGCGCCTGCCCGCTCGTGCCAGAGTGGGCTACCTGCCGACCAGAGCGGGGGGCTTCCGCGACCTCACCGTCGCGGAGAACCTGGAGTTCGTCGCCGCCGCCGCCCGTCTGCCCGACCCCGAACCGCGCACCGACGACCTGCTCCGGCGCACCGGCCTGGCCGCCTTCCGCAAGCGCCTGGCCCGGGATCTCTCCGGCGGCATGCGCCAGAAGCTAGGGGTGATCATGGCGATGCTGCCCTCCCCCGACCTGCTCATCCTCGACGAGCCCACCACCGGCATCGACCCGGTGAGCCGCTCCGACCTGTGGCGCCTGATCGCCCTGGCCGCCGCCGGCGGGACGGCGGTCCTGGTGTCCTCCGCCTACCTGGAGGAGGCAGAGCGGGCCTCCTGGGTGCTGGTGCTGCACGAGGGCCGCACCCTCGTCGCCGGGCCGCCGACCGAGGTGGTGGCTTCCCTGCCGGGGGCGATCGTCGAAGTCGACGCCCCGGCCCATCCCGAGAGCGCCTGGCGGCGGGGACCGCGCTGGCGGGAGTGGCGCCCCGGCGGAGACCCGGCGGCGGTGGCCCCCGGTCTGGAGGATGTGGTCATCGTGGCCTCCCTGGCTGCCGGGGCGGGGAGGGCGCCATGAGCGCCGTGGAAGCCCGAGCGCTGACGAAGCGCTACGGGGCGTTCACCGCAGTCGAGGCCGCCGACCTGACGGTGGAAAGCGGAGAGATCGTCGGGGTGCTGGGAGCAAACGGGGCCGGCAAGACCACCCTCATGCGCCTGATCCTCGGTCTGCTGACTCCGAGCAGCGGCTCCGTGCGCCTGTTCGGCCTCCGACCTTCGCGGGAGACCCGCCGGCGCATCGGCTACGTGCCCCAGGGCCTCGGCCTGTACCGCGACCTCACCGCGGCGGAGAATCTCTCCTTCGCCGCCGCCGCCTTCCGCGTCCCGGCCGCACCCCTCCCCTCGGGAACCGCAGAGGGCACCGTGGGCCACCTGCCGCTCGGCCAGCAGCGAGGAGTGGCCTTCGCCTCGGCCGTGCAGCACCGCCCCGACCTGCTCGTCCTCGACGAGCCCACCTCCGGGGTGGCCCCCTTGACCCGAGCGCGGCTCTGGGACCGCATCCGGGAACAAGCGGGGCGCGGGGCGGCGGTCCTGGTCACCACCCACTACATGGACGAGGCCCGCCAGGCCGACCGTTTGGTGCTGATGGCCGGCGGCCGGGTGGTCGGCCGGGGCCAGGAGAGCGACCTCGTGGGCTCGGCGCGGGCCGTCGTGGTGGCCACCGATGACTGGAGCGGGGCCTTCGCGGCTTTCGAGGCAGCGGGATTCATGGCCACCCTCGCCGGCCGCGATGTCCGCCTCCTCGGAGCCGACGCCGAGCGCGTCCGCCGACTCCTGGACGAAGCCGGCATCCCCGCCGCCGTGACCTCCGTGGCGGCCACCCTGGAAGAGGCGATGGTGCTCGCCGCCAACGCGGCGGTCGGGCCGTGACGACCGCCGGGAAACGGGGGCGACGGCCGGGAGATCCCGCAGTGACCCGGCAGGCCATTCTGGCCGCCGCCCGGGCGGCCTTCGCCGCCGACGGCTACGAGCGGGCCACCATCCGCGCCATCGCCGCCCGAGCCGGCGTCGACCCCGCCCTGGTGCTCCACCACGTCGGCACCAAAGAGGAGTTGTTCGTCGCCGCCCACGACTTCCCCATCTCCCCGGCCGGCCTGGTAGCCGCCCTCAGCGGCAACGAGGGCACACTGGGAGAACGGGTCGCCCGCCTATACCTGACTGCCGCCTTCACCGAAGGCAGCCCCTTCCAGTCGCTGATCGGCGGGGCGCTCACCAACACCACGGCGCGGGACCTGTTCCGCCAGTTCATCGAGCGCGGCATCCTCGACACCATCGTCCCCCGCCTGCCGGCGCCCGACGCCCGCATCCGCGTGCTCCTCGCCGGATCGCATCTCGTCGGCCTCTTCCTCATGCGGCGCGTGCTGGGCGTCGAGCCGCTCAAAGACGCCGACCTGGACTACCTGGTGGCCGTAGTCGGGCCCACCATCGACCGCTACCTCACCGGTGACCTGGGGAGCTTGCCCGGTAGCGCCCTCGCCGGCGCGGCCGGCCCTCCCGCCGGCCGGTAGGCTCGGCGCCGCATGGAACGCCAGTTGATCAAGTACGCCCTCGGCCGCCGCGACTTCGGCTCCATCGTCAAGGTGGCCGGATGGGTCCGAACCCGCCGTGACTCCAAAGCGGGCTTCTCGTTCCTGGAGCTGAACGACGGGTCCTGCCTCGCCTCCCTACAGGTGATCGCCGATGGCAGCCTGCCCAATTACCAGGACGAGGTCCTGCGGCTGTCGACGGGCGCGGCCGTCGCCGTCACCGGCGAGCTGGTCGAGTCGCCCGGCGCGGGCCAGCCCGTCGAGCTGCGGGCCCGCACGCTGACGGTTCACGGGTACGCCGACCCTGAGACCTACCCGATCCAGAAGAAGCAGATCACCTACGAACGGCTGCGCGAACTCGCCCACCTCCGGCCGCGCACCAACACCTTCGGGGCCGTCGCCCGGGTGCGCAACGCCCTCGCCTTTGCCACCCATCGGTTCTTCCAGGAGCGCGACTTCCTCTACCTGCACGCGCCCGTGATCACCGCCAGCGACGCCGAAGGAGCCGGTCAGATGTTCCGCGTCAGCACTCTCGACCCGGGGGCCCCGCCCCGAGACGAGGCCGGCGGAGTCGCCTGGGCGGAGGACTTCTTCGGCCGACCCACCTTCCTCACGGTCAGCGGGCAACTGGAGGCCGAGACCTACGCCTGCGCCCTCGACCGGGTCTACACCTTCGGGCCCACGTTCCGGGCCGAGAACTCCAACACCCGCCGCCACCTAGCCGAGTTCTGGATGATCGAGCCGGAGATGGCCTTTGCCGACCTGGCCGACGACGCCGACCTGGCCGAAGACTATGTGCGCTACCTGTGCCGCTACGTGCTCGACCATTGCCCGGAAGACCTGGCCTTCTTCGAACAGCGGGGGCAGCCCGGCCTGGTGGCCATGCTCGAAGGGGTGGCGGGCAGCGCCTTCCACCGCCTCACCTACACCCAGGCGGTGGCCCTCCTCGAGAAGGCCGATGTCCCGTTCGAGTTCCCGGTGGGCTGGGGCAGCGAACTGCAGTCGGAGCACGAGCGCTACCTGACCGAGACCGTGTTCGGCCGGCCGGTGATCGTCACCGACTTCCCCTTCGACTTCAAGGCCTTCTACATGCGGCGCAACGACGACGGCCTCACCGTCGCCGCCATGGACGTCCTGGTCCCCGGGATCGGGGAGATCGTCGGCGGCAGCCAGCGCGAGGAGCGCCTCGACGTGCTGCTCGACAGCGCGGCTCGCAAAGGCCTCGACCTGGACCTCTACTGGTGGTACGCCGACCTGCGCCGCTACGGCACCGTCCCCCACGCCGGTTTCGGCCTCGGCTTCGAGCGCCTGATCCAGTTCTGCACCGGCATGCAGAACATCCGGGACGTCATCCCCTACCCGCGGGCCCCGCGCAGCGCCGACTTCTAGCCCCACACCCGTTTCCATCCCCCCCGGGAGCGGCCCCGACGCGGAGGTGCCCCGCACGGGCGTGCGGGGCACCTCGTCGTCTCGTTGCTTCGGTGGGGTCAGCCGGTCAACCTCACCAAGGTGACGTGGCGGCTCCCGTCCACGAAGTTGAACACCAGCTGCCGGCACTTGCCGGCCCAGCTCGGGTTGGACCTCCACAAGAACCTGTAGTCGCCGCCCAGGTTCGTCAGCTTGCCTCGGGCAGGGATGCCGAACTTGACAGAACCGCAGGCCGTCACCCGGGGATACCCGGGGGCCAGGATGTTCATGCCGTAGTCGGCCCCCAGCGTGAAGGTCACCGGGAGGGTGCTGCCCGCCGGAGCCCGGAACCACGGCTTCTCATCCCGCAGCGGGAACCCAAACCCGCCGAAGTCGAAGGCGGGCGGGAAGACCACGCGGCCTTCGATCTGCGGTTCGATGGGCGACGCGCCCGGGATGTAGTGGATCACCGCGTCGCGCACGTAGTTCTGCGTGTCGTTGGTGATCTGGTCGAGCGGCCAGAGCGTCGTCCCTGCATCGCTGTAGTTGCACGCCCCGGCGGCCAGGTAGTTGACCGTCGACACCCGGAAGTAGGTGGAGGCGTCGTCGAAGTTGACGGGGACCCCGCCCACATAGAACTGGGCGACGTTGTCGCCGCTGGGCAGGGCCGGGTAGGTATCCCGGTAGATGATCTGGTTGCCCGTGTTCGTGTCCAGGAAGCACGTCGTGTAGTACGAGTAACCGCCGTACCCCGGAACGTACTTGTAGTAGTAGTAGTTCCGGTACGACCGCTCCAGCACCGCCTTGATCTGCGGCCCGTTCATCTCCATGACCACGAGGGAGTTCTCGTAGGGCATGAGGCTGAACATGTCCGAGACCTTCAAGGTCACCGGAGTGCCCGGGGTCGCGGTGGCGGCCACCTTGGAGTTGGTCATGGCACCGGACAGGTGGAAGTCCACCGAGATGCCCTGGCTCTCCAGTTCGGCCACCGAGGCATCGGCCTGCAGGTTGGCGGCATTGGTCTCCTGCGTGTAGGCCAGCAGCGCATCGA
>Ga0172371_10013291_pt1 | contig 10737 bp, 7 predicted proteins | sample Lak12m_FD_114543 | JGI IMG/M metagenome (GOLD analysis project Ga0172371, IMG submission 114543) | Freshwater microbial communities from Kabuno Bay, South-Kivu, Congo - kab_022012_12m | ecosystem: Environmental > Aquatic > Freshwater > Lake | place: Democratic Republic of the Congo: South-Kivu... | reverse complement strand
GCCTGCCAGGAGCTGAAGGTGCTGGTGCTGAACAGCTCCGGGACGAAGATCTCCGACCGGTATCGCTCGCGAGTGTGCTGCGCCCGCAGGTAGTCCCCGGGAGCCGGCCCCACGTCCCGGATGAGGTCGAGCGCCCGCGTCTGGTCGTCGACCAGCACGCCGCGCAACAGCCGTCGCGTGGTAGCGATCAGCTCCGCGTCGAGCAGGATCTGGTCGTACGCGTAGGTGCAGTCCATCGAGCGACCGCCGGAGAACGAGACGATGTCGCCGCCGCCCAGCGCCAACAGCGGCGCCTGCATGCCCACCTGCATCCCGTTCTGCCAGCCGGCCACGTTGCCGGTGACCATGGGACACGCCGACCAGAAGGGGATGCCGAAGCGATGGAACACCTGCACGGCGGCGTTGCAGAGCAGGACGCCTTCGATGCCCGTGTAGACGGCGCCCGAGCGCATGTCCATGAGCATGGCCGAGTAGCCGGCCACGATGGGCATCCCGGGGCCGGCCGTCTGGGCGAGGACGATCTGGGCCATGATCTCGGCGACGGCCAGCGTCAGCGTACCCGCGATCGTGGCCGGGCCGTTGGCGCCCGGCGACGGGCCGCTCCAGCACAGCGAGGGCCAGCCACGTTCGGCCCACAGCATGAGCGCCTCGCACATGTTCGGCGCCAGCGACAGCGGCGAGACCGGGCCGATGGCGTTCATCACCACTCGCCCGGCCGCATCGGCCAGCTCGAGCTGCACACGCTTGTCGACGTCCACACCGATGGGCCCGCAGCCGCCGATCGGCTTGCACGCGTACTTGAGGACGTCCGCCAGGATCGTCTCACCGGCCAGCTCCCGCCGGCAGTCGGCTACCACCAGCGGCGAGTTCAGGAAGTCGATCTGCGGGACGTGGTCGATGAACGTGACCACCTCGCCGACGTCGGCCCGCAGCAGCGGGCGCTGCCGATCGGCCTGCCGGTCGGCGATGGTGCCGCCGCCGGAGACGGTGAACGCGACTCCCGCTCCCCCCGGCGGCCCGATCGTGAGATCGTGCTCGGGCGTCCGGCCCGGGAGATGAACGGAGGCCGGAGTCATGCGAAGGGCCTCCTCGACCAGGGCACGCGGCAGCCAGGCCCTCTGCGTACCGTGGTCCACACGGGCGCCGGCGGCTGCCACCGTCTTCAGCGCCGGCGTGAACGAGTAGACGAAGCCGACGTCTTCGAGCGTGCTCAGGGCGCCCCCGACGATGGCGTCGAGAGCAGCTTCGTCGAGGAAGCGCAGTTGGCCGGCCTCCGCCGGTGTCCCAGACCCGATAGTCATGGCCGTCAGTCTACAGAGCCGAACGGCCTTGCCGGGGCTGCCGGACGGCAGTCCCGGAGGGTGGACTGCCGATCGGTCGCTCTATGCCGGTCGCTTCGCCGGGGACCGGTCGCCGCCCGCCGGCCACTCCGCCGGAGCTCAGTCGCCCTCCGCCAGGCGCTCCGCGAGGCCGGCCGCCCAGCTCCTGATGGCGTCCCAGTCGCGGCCGTCCTGGGCCGGCACGCCGTGCAAGGGACTGGCCGGCAGAGCCGCCAGCATCTTGTCGGCTCTGGCCAGCCGCGACGGGTCGTAGGCCCCCACGAAGACCTCGGTCGCGATGGGTCGCAACCAGGGCAGCTTCCCCAGCGCCTTGGCCAGCTGCTCGCGCGTCGCCTCCAGATCGTCGGCCGAGATCGGCCCCATGGCGAACACCGCCACCGGTATCGCCTGCAGAGCCGTCTGGTGGCGGTCGAGGAACTTCCGTGCGTCCTTGTGCGGTGACCCCACGAACAACGCGGCACCGAGCACCACGGCATCGTAGCCATCGAGCGAACGCACGTTCTTCGCCGCTTCGACCTCAGTCGTCAGACCCTTCTCCCCGAGCGTCTCGGCGACCGCTCTGGCCACCTCCTCCGTGGACCCGTACCGCGTGGCATACGCCACCAGGACCCTGCGCGTACTCATCGTCCTCTCCTCTCACCCGATCAGCAGCCGCTCCAGAGCCTCCCGCATCGCCTCGTCCGGGCGGCTCTTAGGGTCTTCGCGGATCATCCGCACCGCCTCCATGCCGATGGCCATGCAGAACGCCGCCGTCGCCCCGGGGTCCGCAAGCGTGAACTCGCCCCGAGCGACGCCCTGGTCGACGAGGCCGCGCACCAGTGGCGCGAACACTCGTGCATTGACCTCCGCCACCAGCTCCGGCGGCTCCACCATCTCCGCGTGCGGACCGGCGGAGTAGAAGGCGCGGACGTCCGCCAAAGCGATGGAGACCACCTCGAGCACGCGGCCCAGGACGCTGGGAGCAGAGAGCCGCACCTCGACGCTGCGTCGCTGCTCCGCGGCCGTGAGCTCCAGCGCATACTCCAGGAGCTCCTCCTTGCCGCGGAAGTGCTCGTAGACGGTCTTCTTCGAGATTCGGAGGGTCCGCGCCACGTCCTCGACGGTGGTGCGCCGGTAGCCGAAGCGGAACGCGAGAGCCATGAACGCTCGCGCGATCTCATCCTTGTCGGCCGGCATGACCACCTCCCCTCGCGCCCAGAACTCCCGTCGACAGGTCTGCCTGAGAGCCACCGGTCCGCCCGTACGACCAGACGACAACCCGTGAGTACCACGAAACGATACTGGTTTCTCGGTACATCATAGGCGGATGGTGGCCGGTGTCAAGACCGTCGTCCAAGCCGAGAGAGGACAGATCGGCGGGCCGTCGCGACTGCAGGCGCCCTGCGTCAGGGCGTTGCCGTCCGGCCGCGGCGCGGCGGACCCGCCCGAGGTCAAGGATCGCGGGCCAGAGTCCGATGCTCTTCCCGAGCAACGACGTCTGCCGAACCCGGCGACCGGCACACCGACGGTCCGCCGGGATTCCGACGGGCAGAGGAGCGGACCGTGACACGACATGCGGACTCTGGATCCCGCAGCCACCGGGTGCGAGGCGGGATCGCCCTCCTGCTGGTGGTGTTCGCGGTGCTGTTCTCCATCGTGACGGTGCTGGCCGCCTGGTCGCACTCCTTCCTCCTCAACACCGACCGCTACGTCAACACGATCGCACCGATCCTCAAGGATGCCGACGTGACGCGCGCAGTCGGCACCATCGTGGCCAAGGAGGCGGTGAAGGCCGCCGACCTTGAACAGCGCCTGGCGCGGGTCGAGCAGACGACCGGGGGGGCGGTCGCGACTCCGAGCGCCGACCAGATCCGCGCCGATCTGGCCCGCTCGACCACCGGCCTCATGCGCACCCAGAAGGCGTACGACGCCTGGGAATGGATCCTGCGTTCCTCGCACGAGCAGGTCGTCAGACTGTTGCGGAACAGGAGCGGGGCGGTCGAGGGCGACGACGTGGTCGTCGATCTGAGCCCCTTCATGATCTTCGCTGTCCAGAAGGTCGAGGCGATGGTCCCGGGTGCGATACCCGGCGCCGACAAGCTGCCCGCCGTCGGCTCCAAAGTGCCTGTCGACGTGCAGCGCAAAGAGCTGGCCGGCGTCCTGGGTCGTCCGGCGAGCGACCGGTTCGGCACGGTCACCCTCTTCAGGGCCGAGGACATCGAGCCCTTCCAGCAGGCCGTGCGCTGGTTCGACATCATGGTCTGGGTGCTGGTCGGCCTCTCGGCGGCGCTGGCCGTGGCCGCCCTTGTGGTGTCGCCGCGTCGCGGAAGGACGCTGATCCACCTGGGCATCGGCGTCGTGATCGTCGTGATCGCGTCGATCATCGGCATCGACCAGCTGAGGGGCATGGCCGTGGACCATGCCACCGGCGACGCCCGGCCGATCGTGGTCGCCGCCGTCGACAACGTGGTCGGGAGCCTCAGGAGCACCGTGGTCTGGCTCCTGATTGCGGGCGTGATCGTCGCCTTCGGGACCTATCTGGTGACCCGCCCACGCTGGTTTCGCGGCACCGTCGCCGATGCGGGCGAGACCGGGGCGACGCGCCCGGTCGGCCCCACCATCGCCTGGTTGCGGAGGTACTCCGACGCCATCCGCTGGATCGTCGCCGGAGCCGTCATCCTGCTCGTCGTGTTCGCGCCCCTGACCCTCGGTCCCAGCCTGGCGCTGATCGCGGTGGCCGCCGCCCTGATCATCGGAGTGTCGATAGCCGGCCACCGTCCGCGAGCCGGCGGCGGCGCAGCCCAAGCGTGAACGGTCGCCGGGTGCCGGCGACCACGAACGGGGCGACCATCATCGGCGGATCGCGCCCGGCCGGGCGACCTGCGCGTCGCGTCGCGACGGGGCCGCCCGGCCGGGCGCTGACCTGCGTCACCCGTGTTGCTTCTTCACCTCGGCCATCGCTTCGTAGGCAGCCGCCACGGTCTGCTCCACGTGCTCGTCGGTGTGGACGGCACACGAGAACCAACGCTCGTAGGCGCCGGGGTGGAAGTAGACGCCGCGCTGCAGCATGGCGCGCTGGAAGGTCACGTAGCGGTCCTCGTCGACCACCGCCCCGAAGGCCCGCGAGTTGTCGATGACCGGATCGTCGGGCGCCTCGTCCTTGAGGAAGATCGTCTGCCACAGCGGACCGAGCCCCTGCACCTTGGCGCGCACGCCGTTGGCCGCCGCGGCCTCGCGCAGCCCGTCTTCGACGGCCCGCCCGATGCGGTGCAGGTGACCGAAGAACTCGTCCCGGTTCTGATGCATCTCGGTGAGGACCACGTTGCTCGCCGCCAGGTTGACCGGCATGGCGGTGTACGTGCCGCCGTGCATCACCTCGTTCTCGGCCTCGAGCTGCATGATGTCCCGCCCGCCGCCGAAGGCCGCCACGGCGAAGCCGGCGCCGAGCGCCTTGGAGAACGTCCAGAGGTCCGGGGTGACGCCGTAGACCTCCTCCGCCCCGCCGAGCGCCAGCCGGAAGCCGGTCATGACCTCGTCGAAGATGAGCACCAGACCATGCTGCTTCGTCAGGTCGCGCAGGAAGACGAGCCAGTCGGGGTCGACCGGCAGGATGCTGTTGTTGCACATTTGCGGCTCGCAGAGGATGCCGGCCAGCTCGTCCTTGTGCTTCTCGACCAGCGCCGTGACCCACTCCCGGCGGTTCCACGGCGCCACGACGACGGTGTCGGCGATCGCCTGCGGGCAACCCTTGGTGAGACCCGGCAGCGGCTCCTCCTCCGGGCCCTTCAGACTGTCGCCGCCGTAGCTCATGAAGTGCTCGTCGGTCCAGCCGTGGTAGTGGCCCTCGAACTTGATGATCTTGTCCTTGCCGGTGTAGGCACGCGCCAGCCGCATGGCGGCCAGGGTGGCCTCGGTGCCGGACATGGCGAAGCGGATGAGGTCGAGACCCGGCACGGCGCTCACGACCTTCTCGCCGACCTCGGCGTCGAGCTCGTGCGGGAAGCTGTACATGGAGCCGCCCTCGGCGAGCTGCTTCGTCACCGCTTCCACGATCTTCGGGTGACGATGGCCCATGATCAGCGGGCCGTAGCTGATGCACCAGTCGATGTAACGGTTGCCGTCGACATCGATGATGTACGCACCCTCGCCACGCGCCATGCAGAAGCCTTCACCGAAAGCCAGTCGCGCGTAGCTGGACTCACCCCCCGCGATGCTCTTCTCGATACGCTTGAACAAGGCTCGCGACTTGTCGTGCGTGAGCGCCACCATGGCCCCCCTGAGAGACGTGTCCCGCGCCGCCGGCCCGCGCGACCTGCAGACCTGCCGTCCGCAGGCGCAGCACGGCCGACCGGCCTCCAGCGGCCTTTCGGCGCGGCTTTCCGACGCCGTCATCGTACACCCGTCCGAACCGCGGGAGAAGGTCCCCGAGGCGCCCACCGCCAGGCACCCGAAGCGGGTCGCCCCGCTGACCCCCGCTCGCCGTGGGGCGGCGCGACTGTACCACCCGCGGTCGTCGCCCCGGCTTGACGCGCGGTGAACAGAGTGCGACTATGTGAACGATGTTCACATTCTCAATCACCGTTCACAGCGATTCGACAGTCTCCCCGCAGGGACCTCCCGGGCGGCACCGTGGCCGGCGCTGAGCAGCCCCCTGCACGACCGGCCCCTGCCGGCACCGGCCCGGATCACCAGGCCGACCCCCGTGAGGAGCGGCGGCAGCGGCGCCACGAGAAGACGCGGCGGGAGATCCTGCGCGCCGCCCGCGAGGTCCTGCTCGAGGCAGGCACCGACGGACTCACGCTGCGGGACGTCGCGCAGCGGGCCGACTTCAGCCCGGCGGCGCTCTACAAGTACTTCTCCGGCCGCGACGAGATCATCGCCGCCCTCACCATGGAGTCGTTCGAGATCCTCGCCGGCTTCATCGACGCGGTGCCACTACGTCAGCGACCGGACCGGCGACTCGTCTCCCTCGGCCTCGCCTACCTGAAGTTCGCCGAGGAGAACCCGGCCGACCTGCGCTGCATCCTCGATGCCACCATGCGGCCGCTGCCGGCCTCCGTGGACCTGTCCACCGGCTTGCGTGCCGTCGAGGCATTGCACGAGACCCTGCTCGAGGGGGTCGGCAAAGGCATCTTCCGCGACCTCTCGGAGAGCGATCTCGCCGGGGTGGCGTACGGCCTCTGGGCGCTGGTCCACGGCATGACCACCCTGCGCGGCGCCGACCTCGGCACGGTGCGACGCGTGGTGCGGCCGGACGCGCGCCGGGCGCTCACCATCTACGTCGACGGCCTGCGCCGGCCGCCTTCCTGACCGCAGATCCCAGTGACAGAGAGATGAACGAGTCCCCCGACCGCCCGACCGAACAGAGCACCGCCGCCCCGGCGACGGATTGCGACACACCTGCCTGCTGCGGCGACGAGCGGTCGGCCGGGAACGGGTCGGCATCAAACGGGTCGGCCTCGGGCTGCACGCCGCAGCGCGGTCCGTTCGCCGCCATCGGCCGCTTCGCCTATCGCTTCCGCTGGTTCGTCCTGGGTGTGTGGTGCGTCGCCTTCGTGCTCGGCCTGGTCGCGACCTTCTACCTCGGCGACGTGCTCAAGGGCGGCGGCTTCGAGGACGAGGGCTCGCCCTCGCAGCAGGCCGCGGCGCTGGTGGAAGAGCGGCTCGGCACCGGCTTCACGACGATGCAGATCGTCTTCTCCGGCGACGCGACGGCCGACGCCCCGCTGACCGCCGGCGACCCGGCTTTCGCAGAGGCGATGGAGACGGCGCTGGCCGGCCTGCGACCGGGCTCGATCCCCGAGCTGACGCAGGTCATCGCCCTGACGCCCGACGGCGCGCCGCAGCTGGTCTCCGACGACGGCGCGACGGCGGTCGCCGTCCTGGTGTTCGACGCACCCAAGTACGAGGTCCAGCAGCACGTCGACGAGGTGCGGGCAGCCCTCAACACGACCGCCCTGCACGCCGACGTGACCGGTGAGCCGGCCGCCAACTCGGACATAGCCGAGGCCTCCGTCCGCGACCTGCGGGTCGCCGAGACCTACGCGATCCCCATAGCGCTGGTCGCTCTGGTCTTCGTGTTCGGAACGCTGGTCGCGGCCGCCATGCCTGTGGTGGGCGGCGGCATGGCGGTCACCGTTTCGCTGGGCATCCTCTATCTCCTGGCGTTGGCGTTCGACGTGTCCATCTACGCCATGAACGTCCTCTCACTGCTCGGCCTCGCCGTGGGCATCGACTACGCCCTGTTCATCGTCGCGCGGTTCCGCGAGGAGCTGTCCAATGGGGCGAGCGTCGAACAGGCGGTGCAGGCCACCGTGGCCCACGCCGGGCGATCCGTCTTCTACAGCGGTCTGGCAGTCGCCATCGGCGTCCTCGGCCTGGTCTTCTTCCCCTTCCCCGCCCTGCAGACCGTGGGCACGGCCGGCGCCCTGGTCGTCGCCCTGTCCGTCCTCTCGGCGGTGACCCTTCTGCCGGCCCTGCTCGGGATACTGGGCCATCGCATCGACCGCTTTCGCATCGTGCGCGTCCACCCACAGGGCGGGCCCTTCTGGAAGCGGTGGGCCGGCTTGGTCACGAAGCGGCCGATCGTGTTCACGGTGCTGGCGGTGGCGCTGATCGCCGTGGTCGCCTGGCCGGTGAGCATCATGCGCACGGAGATGCCGACGGCCACCGCCCTGCCGGCCGAAGCGGAGAGCCGGCGCGGCTACGAGGCCCTCGTCAAGGGGTTCGACCTCGGCCAGCTCTCGCCGAACAGCGTGGCACTCACCTGGGAGGGCGGCGGCAGCGCCTTCGACGCCGAGCGCCTCGTGACCCTCTCCAACTTCGGCCGGCAGCTCGAGGTGGTGCCGGGCGTCTCCAGGGTCACCAGCATCGTCACCCTGCCGGGGATGCAGGCGCCGCTGGCCACTGTGCTCTTCTGGCAGGCGGCCGAACCGGCGCTGGAGACCGGCGAGGCCGTCTCGCTGGCCGGCATCGAGATCTCCGCCGAGGAGATCGCCCAGCTCAAGCAGCTCGTCGACATCACCGTCGGCGACGGCATCGTGGTCTACCAGGTCGCCACCGTGGCCCCCCCGAGCTCGGCGCAGGCGTCGGAGGTGATCGAGCGGCTGCGCGAGCTGCAGCCGCCGGAGGGCATGCAGCTCGCCATTGCCGGCGAATCGGCCACACGCACCGACTTCTTCAGCGGCCTCTACGACCGCTTCCCCTGGGTCATCGGCGCGGTGGTCGCCGTCACGTTCGTCATCCTCGTGCTGCTCTCGCGCAGCATCCTGGTACCGGTCATCGGCGCGCTGACCAACCTGGCCACCATACTGATGGCCTGGGGCGTCATCGTGTTCATCTTCCAGGAGGGACGCTGGCAGGGCGTGCTGGGCTACACGAGCACCGGGGCGGTGGATGCGATCATCCCCATCCTCATCTTCTGCATCCTGTTCGGAGTCTCGATGGACTACGAGGTGTTCCTCGTGGCGCGCATGCGCGAGGCGTGGGAGCGCACCGGCGACGCCGATGCGTCGGTGACGGCCGGCCTCACCTGCAGCGGCCGGGTGATCGTGAGCGCCGCGGCGCTGGTGGTGGTGATCGCCGGTTCGTTCGCCTTCACCAGCATCAGCATCACCAAACAGCTGGGACTGGGCGTCGCGTTCGCCATCCTCTTCGACGCCCTGCTCATCCGGATGATGCTGGTGCCGGCCTCGACGCGCCTGCTGGGCCGCTCGGCCTGGTGGATCCCGCCGTGGCTCGACCGCGTGCTGCCGCGGCTGCACTTCGACTGATGTTCCCCCTCCCGTAGCCCCGCGAGAGAGGCCCTCGCACCCGTCCACCGACCCGCTTTCGCCGCTCACGGCAGGACACTTGACCATCGGCTGCGCCGATTGTGTAGTCTCAGGGTGCCACGACCCACCAAGGAGGCGTTCCATGGCGTACCGGCAGGAGTTCGAGAAGGCTCTCGGCGTGGGGCGTCCGCCCAACGTCGCCGCTCTGTTCCCTCACTCGAGGGCGCTGATCGTCAGCGGCAAGGTGGTCGACCGCGCCATGCGGGCCAAGGGCAAGGCCATCGCCATGGCGGCCAACGGGCGCAACATCTTCGCCATCCGCGGAACGCTGCGGGCGGCGCAGCGGGCCAACGCCGCCGTCATCATCGAGATCGCCAAGTCCGAGGGCGGACAAAAGGCCTACTGCGCCGTGAGCTACTGGAACATCGCCCGCATGGTCGATGCACTCTGCAACGAGATGGGCATCACCGTCCCGGTGGCCGTCCACGCCGACCACTACGGCATCAAGAGCGACGCCGACGTCGAGCAGGCCAAGGTCGAGATCCCGACGATGTTCGAGGCCGGCATCACCTCCATCGCCATCGACGCATCGCATCTGCCCAACGACCTGAACCTGCTGGCCAACCTCACCGTCAACCCGTTCATCCCGGCATGGGCCGGACTGGAGACCGAGGTCGGCGAGATCAAGGGGTCCACCGGACTCTCCACGCCCGATGAGGCGGCGTTCCTCATCAGGGGCCTCAACGCGCACGGCATCTTCGCCGACTGGATAGCCCTCAACAACGGGACCACCCACGGCATCGAGGCATCAGACGCCGGCATCCAGGTGGGCCTCACCGCCGAGATCCACGCGGCTCTGGCGTCGTACCAGGTGAGCGGCGCCCAGCACGGCACCTCGGGCAACAGCTCCGAGCGGCTGCGCGAGATCGCCGCAAAGACGCACACTACCAAGGCCAACGTGGCCACCGCCCTGCAGATGATCTCCTGGGGCCTCGAGGTGAACGACTACGGCAACGCGCAGCTCGACGCCGACGGCAGGTTCATCAAGGTCGCCGGCGAAGGCGTCACCGAGGAGATGTGGGCCCAGATGGTCGCCTACGCCGACGAGAAGGGCTGGAAGAAGGGCGACTACAAGAAGCTCAACCTGCCGTTCGAGAACCGCCTGCTGGCCCAGCCGGCGGAGGTCCGCGAGCGCATGGCGCAGCGGGTCGAGGACTTCGCCTACACGATGATGACCGAGGTCCTCAACACGGCAGACACTGCCCCTCTGGCCGTGGAGGCGATCCTCGCCGCGGGATCCTGCGACCTGGGGCCCAAGGTGGGCCGCGTCGAGGATCCGGCCGAGTGGACCGACGCGATGATCGTCGAGCGGGCCAAGACCCTGGACGCCGACAAGGGCGCCGCCGGCGACTTCGACGACTGACCAGCGCCCGATTCAGCAGAGGTACCGGAGACGCTGAGCCACGGCACGCCGGCCGGGATGACGCTCGACGGCCCGGTGGGCAGCTTCGGCTGAAGTTATTAGCGATGAAGATTATTGCCTTATAAGTCACTTCGATGTATCGTCGTAGCATGTCTACGACTCTGACACGCACGCAAATCACAGAGTTCCTGCACCTCGCCTTCCTTCAGGTCGCGCAAGCGCG
>Ga0172371_10013288_pt1 | contig 10738 bp, 10 predicted proteins | sample Lak12m_FD_114543 | JGI IMG/M metagenome (GOLD analysis project Ga0172371, IMG submission 114543) | Freshwater microbial communities from Kabuno Bay, South-Kivu, Congo - kab_022012_12m | ecosystem: Environmental > Aquatic > Freshwater > Lake | place: Democratic Republic of the Congo: South-Kivu... | reverse complement strand
TTGTGCTTCCATCAGGCTGCTGAAGGTAAACCACTTGCTTGCCATCCACCACGCGCACAGCCTGGTTCGGAATCAACAAAACCTGGTCACGCTGGGCGGTGATAATCTCGACTTCCGAGGTCATCCCCGGCCGCACGTCCTGATCGGGATCGGACAACTCAACCGTAACGGTAAAGTTCACCGCGCTGGAAGTCTCCGCGCTAATCATGGCGACATCGGACACCTTCCCGGTGTATTGCTTGTCGCTCAGCGCGTCAAAGGTAACATTGACTGCCTGCCCGATCTCGATCTGGTCAATATCCACCTCGCTGACTTCCAAATCAACATATAGCTTCGCCAGGTCGTCCATCCGGAAAGCCGCTTTATTGGCTGCCGCCTGATCGCCAGTATGCGCGCTCACTTCCGTGATGGTACCGGCAAAAGGCGCTTCGATCCAGGCCATGCGCAGGGTAGCCTGCGCAGCCGCGATCTTAGATTTCATGGCTTCCAGCTCAGCCGGGTCAGGACCGTTCTTCCACTTTTCGTAATCCGCCTGAGCCTGGGTCAGGTTAGCTTGTGCGACTTCCAAATCATATTCGTAACCCAGCCGCTTAACTGCAGTGTTGTAATCGCTCTGCGCCAGATCGAGCGCTTCCAAGAGATCTTCGCGCGTCTTATCTCCGGAAGGCAGATATTTGTACGGCTCAAAGGCCACGCGCGCCTGATCCAGTTTTTCTTTGGTCACTTTAATCCCTTCGACTGCATCCAGACTCGACTGGCTGGTGGGGGTGGTAAAGTTATCCAGCGTGTATTGGGCATCCTTGACCGCCTGTTCATAGGTAACAATATTTTGCATGGCTTTAATACGGGCTGTTTCGGCCGAAGTAGTCAGATCGTCCAAAGCTTGCTGGGCGCTGAATAAGTCAGCCTGCGCCAGGATCACGGACTGCGGCAAAGAGGTCTGTTGAAGGGTTGCCAGTTTTTGACCAGCTTGCACCGCTTCACCAGTCTGCACGGTGATATTTTCGATTACGCCAGAAGTCTGCCAGTTGAGCGTGGCAGTTTGACTGGAACGTACCTTGCCGGTTGCGCTGATCGTAGCCGATATACTGCCAAGCTCGAGCGTGGCTGTCTTTAAATTCGCCTGGGCGGCGCTGGCTGTTTGGATCGTCCGGTAAGTCTGGTATCCATATATACCGCCGGCTAAAATTAGAACTGCTAAGACAATCATGATGATCTTTTTCATTTTTTCGACTCCTGTTTATGTGGTTAATAGTAGCCAGGATAGGCATTCTTTTGTAGTGACCGGCGTCACCTAATCCATACTGGATAGATGACTGTAGTCATATCAAGTGATGATTTGAGTAACCGCCTATGCGCATCAAATTGTGCTATGATAAGGCTATGCAACGATCCACCACCGAACCCAGCGTGTTACAAATCTTTCGCCTGTATGCCTGGGTGCAACTGGCCTCGGTCTTTTTATTTCCACTGCTCGACATGCTCGCCAGCAAATTTCACCCAGAGCCGCAAGCAGCTAACGCGCTGATCATCCGCACACCGGGCAATCCAATACTGCCGCTGGGAGCGCTGATGCTAATCAGCCTGGGTTTATTGCTATACCTGCATTCGTCGCATCTGCGGATACGGCTGGCGCGTTGGTACATCCCCATTGGGCTGGTTATTGCTTCCCTTTTATTGATTGGCGAAGAGCATCTGTTTATTTCGTCCATGCGCAGCCCCTGGCAGACCTCGCCTTTTATGTTCATCCTATTGATCCTGGTGGCCTGGCAATATGACTACCGGGCGGTGGTCGCCTTCACCCTGGTTACTGCCAGCATTGACGCTATCTTCAATGCTTTGTATCCACCCATGATCTATTTCATGCCGCCTGGCCAACCGGTGCGTCGCGATCTCGGGTATGGTTTGATCGTCTCACGCTCGGTCGCTTTTCTGGTGTTAGGTTATGTCATCAACCAGTTATCCCAGGCGCAACGCAAACAAAGCCGGGCATTAGCAGAGGCCAACCAGAAACTGGTGCGACACGCAGCCGCTTTGGAACAACTGACTGTCAGCCGTGAGCGAGTACGTCTCTCACGGGAATTGCACGATACCCTGGCGCATACGCTCAGCGCGCTGGCCGTCCAGATCGAAGCAGTCCTGACCGTGCGAGATAAACTGCCCCCAAAGGCGCAGAGCATCCTGGAACAAATGCAGGCTACGACCCAATCCGGGTTGAATGAAACACGGCGGGCGCTTCGCTCGCTGCGCGCCGCTCCGTTGGAAGAGCTGGGTTTGGCAGGCGCCGTGCGCAATCTAATTGAAGATTTTGCTTCGCGCAATCGCCTGACGCTTGAGATGGAAATCCCCGATGATCCAGAAGACCTGGCGCCGGAAGTGGAACAAACTTTTTACCGGGTGGCGCAGGAAGCGCTGGAGAATATCGCCCGGCACGCAGCCGCCAGCCGCTTGCAAGTAAGCCTGATCGAAACCGCCCATAGCCTGGAGTTGACCATTGCAGATGACGGAGTAGGGTTTAGCCAGACCGAAATCAACGGCGAACACCGGATGGGATTGCAAGGGATGCGCGAGCGAGCGGAGTTGATCGGAGCGATTTTACAGATTGATAGCCAGCCCGGCAGAGGCGCCCAGGTGCACTTACGGCTGGAAAAACAGAGAGAATTAAGCGCATGATAAAGGTACTGGTGTGTGATGACCAGGTGGTGGTGACGGATGGGTTGGAACTGATTCTGAGCGCCGATCCGGAAATCCAGGTGGTGGGCGCCGCGCATGACGGCGCGGAAGCGTTACTGTCAATTCCAGAGGTTAAACCAGACCTGGTATTGATGGATCTGAAAATGCCCGGTATGAACGGTATCCAGGCTACGCGCGAAATCAACCAAAAATATCCGGGCGTTAAAGTGCTGGTGCTGACCACCTTTGGGGATGATGAATGGGTCTTTGACGCCATCCGTAGTGGAGCGGCAGGATACCTGCTGAAAGGCACGCCACGCCAGGAGTTGATCAAGGCGGTAAAAGGTACGGTCTCCGGGCAGACGCATGTAGATCCAGCAGTGGCGGGCAAGCTGCTCTCGCACATTGCCCAGAGCCAGACGCCACAACAATCCGGTGTAGCCGACGAACTTAGCGAGCGCGAACTGGAGATTCTTCAATTGCTAGCACAGGGGTTAACAAACGCCGAAATCGCCGACCGGCTATACCTGACGCGCGGCACGGTGCGTAATTACGTCAGCGCCATTCTGACAAAGTTGAGGGTCGAGGATCGAACCCAGGCAGCATTAATTGCAGTTAAACATGGGTTAGTGAAAGAGTAAAAGACAGCCCAATCTATTCGATTACGGTTACCTTTCCAATATGGCGGAACGTCCCTGGCGTGATTCCGGCTCGTTGGCTCAAATACAGGCAAAGCAATTGAATTGGTATGATTTCTGCTAACGGCAAGCCAATACCTATCGCCTCGGGTATTTCCAACACCCTATGACCTTCATTCCAGGCCTCTCCCCTCTCCTCTGTGGAGAAAGACGCCGGGGATGTGGGATGATCCATAAACCACGCATTCACCCCCATCTCGCCCAGTTCTTTCCATAACCGCTCATTCATCTCCCAGACGCTTCCACCCTGCACCTGCTGCCCCGCAAACACCAAAACCGTCAGACCGGGAGCGGCCATTTCTAATGGTCCGTGACGAAATTCAGCGGCCTGTAAACCCAGCGCAGGCATCTTGGCGGACTCCTGCAAGTTCAATGCGCCCGCCATCGCGGTGGTATAAGAGAGGCCACGCCCAACCAGCGCTATCGAAGGAACCGGGGAGGCCGCCCGTTCCACCAGTTCACCTGCTTCTCGTAAATGCCCCTGCCAGTTATCCAGATAAGCCGCGATGCCCGAGGCGGTGAGTTGCAACGCGGCCCGGTGTGGCGAAAGATCCGCCTGGGACAGGTACAACGCGGCCAGTTGGCCCAGCGCCAGGGTATGCAAATAGGTGCGCGTGGAAGGCGTATTTTCAGGTTCAGCCAATAAGGGCATTCGCACACACTGTTTGATCGAACCCGGATTTTCCGTAGCCTGCGCCAGTGGACTGTCAAGATCATTGGTCAGCGCCAGCAAGCCCAGCGGCGGGCGTTTTTCACATAGACGAAGCAAAGATAACACTTCCGCGCTATGACCTGATTGCGAGGCGATCCACAGCAACGTCCGGGCGGTAATCAAACCCGAGGCATGATGCACCAGTTCGGCTGCATCTACCCAAATAGCTGGCAGGCCGGCAGACGCCAGGTGCAACCAGGCCGGGTACATGCCGTAATAGGAGGCGCCCATGCCGGTCAGCACAATCCGGTCGAATTGTCCTGCTGCAATCGCCTGAGCCAACCAATCTAATTGGCTCATATCAGCTTGATCGAGCGCCTGTCGTAACGCGGCAGGTTGAGATAAGATATCCAGTAAATAGGGGTTGTGGTGTAGATGATTCATAGCGCTCTAATTCGATGAAGTTATCTATTAATGATCGTTTGCAGGATGGCGTAAGCTGCGCCATAAATTCCAGCATAATAGCCCAGTTGAGCAGGCAGTACGCGCACCTGGCGGGCAGGGATATACACAGCCGCGGATTCGATCACCCGCTCAATAGCTGGCATGAATAAATCCAGGCTGCGCATCACTCCGCCACTTAAAACAATCATCTCGGGCTGAAAAAGCATTAAGATATTGAAAATACCAACGGCAAAAGCCTGAGCGGCGCGTTCGATCACCTGGCAAGCCAGCGGATCGCCCTGTCGAGCGGCCTCGGCTGTCAGGACAGCATCTACCCGCTCAATCTGACCGCCGGCCAACGCCAATAATCGCTCGCCCGGCGGAAGCGTCCAGGCGACCGTCCCAGAAGAACGCGCCTGAAGCGCCTGGCGCGCAGCGCTCCCGATAGCAGTGCCGCTGGCCCAACTTTCCCAGCAGCCTTTTCCGCCGCAATAACACTCCGGCCCGGATGGGTCAACGATCTGGTGGCCGCCCTCCGGGTGGAAACCATCCAACCCACGATAAACGCGCCCATCCACGATACAGGCTGTGCCTATACCTGTGCCGACAGTGATCGCATATAAACACCGCACGGATGAACGGTCGGAGGTAGCGGCAGCCGCGCCGGCCCAATATTCGCCCAAAGCAGCCGCGTCAGCATCATTTTCCAGGCAGGCTGGTAAGCCGAAATGCTCGCTCAGCGTGGCGACGATCGGCACGTTGATCCACCCAGGCAGAGTAAGCGGATTAATCAAAATACCACGTTGGGCGTCTGCCGGCCCGGTCGAACCGACGCCGACGCCTTGCAGATCTAAGCCGGTCTGCTCTTCGCGACTGACCGCCTGCAAAGTATGCTCAATCAACTGGATAATCCGCCGCAAACCGGCTTCCGAGCCGCGCCGGGCTTGAATTTCGGTCTGCTGCACCTCCAACAATTGACCTTGAGGCGTGAATACTCCGGCGCGCACTGTCGTGGCGCCCAGGTCAACACCAACAACCACCTCTTTCACCCTTTTACCGCTCCAGCCGTCAAACCGCTAACGATATAGCGGGAAAAGATCAATGAAAGGATCACGGGAGGGATAGCCGCCAGCACACCGCCGGTCATCATGCCGCCAACGTCAACAACGTAACGCCCGGTGAACTCGGCAATCGCCACCGGCACTGTCTTGGCTGCGACGGTGCTGGTGAAGATCAGGGCAAAGAAAAACTCATCCCAGGCGGAGAGAAAGATAAACAGCGCAGTCGAAACCAGACCAGGCGACGAAATGGGCAGGATGATTGAAAACAAAGTGCGGATGCGGCTACAACCGTCAATCAGAGCGGCGTCTTCCAACTCGACCGGGATCGTCTCGAAGAAGGCCGCCATCAGCCAGATGGCAAAGGGTAAGGCAAAGCTGAGATAAGTCAGGATCAACACCGGCGGCTTATTGAGCATACCAAATCGCGCCGCCAGGATATATAAGGGTATGACCAGGGAGACTTCTGGGATCATACGCGTACCCATGATACCCATCAAGAGGGTCTGTCGAGCCGGCATACGGATACGCGACAAGGCATAGGCTGCCAGCGAACCAACAACCAAAGATATAACCGTCACCGACGTGGCGACAAAAAGCGAGTTGCGCAGAGTGACCTTGAAGGTACGCGCCACCTCAGAGGTCGCCGTGCCGGGGGTCAAGATATCAATGTAATTTTTGAGAGTCGGGTTCTGAGGAATCCAGTGAATGGGTACAGAGAGGATCTCAGAGCGAGTGGAGATGGACGACAACACCAGGTAGAAAACCGGCAAATAGATGAATAAAAGCACCGGGATGGTGACGAGAAAGAGCAGGAAGCGGTTAAGCGGGCGTCTCATAGCGCACGCTCCTCAGGGCGATACAGAAAGCGTATGTATACAATTGCCATCGCCAAAGTGAAAGCCGAGATCAAAAAGGAGAGCGCCGCGCCGCGGCCGATATGCCCGAAGCTGAAAGTTTCCAGGTAGGTGAGGTAAGAGATTGTCACCGTGCCATAAGCCGGGCCGCCGGCGGTGATCACATAGATGATGTCAAAGACGCGGAAGGCTTCGACCGTGCGGATGACCAATGCCACCAGGATCGCCGAGCGCAAAAGCGGCAGGCGAATCTTGGTAAAACGCTGCCAGGCGTTGGCGCCATCCACCGCGGCGGCCTCGTCCAGATCAGGCGGCAGAGTCGCCAAAGCAGCCTGTAATATCAAAGCGATGAAAGGCATGCTATGCCAGATGTCGGCCAGGATGACCAGATTCATCGCCACAAACGGCTTGGTTAGCCAGGGTTGATAATGGGTTATAAGACCGAGTTGAGTTAACAGCGCATTCATTGCGCCATAATCGGCATTGTAGATCCAGCGCCACATGGTGCCATTGACGATGGTCGGCACCGCCCAGGGGATGATCAGGCTGACGCGCAAGAATTTCCAGCCCGGCGGTTTGGATTGAATCAACTGGGCAATCCCCAGGCCAAGCAACAATTCTAACCCCACTGAGACGATGGTGAAATACAGGGTGCGCTGGATCGTTATCCAGAACACCGGATCGCTGAGCAGCTTGATGTAGTTCTCCAACCCGATAAAAATATTGGCTTTGATTTTGCTCAGGCTGGCGTCAAAGAAGCTCAGATAAAAGGTGGTCAGAATCGGTTGCAGGGTAATGCCCAGGATAATTACCAGGGCTGGCACAACCAACAACAAACCGGTCAGCGCATCGCGACGTTTGAGGGTCATCTTGATTCAACCAATGGATAATTCCCCTCACCCTTCCTTTTCCGATCATTACGAGAGGAACGGGTGAGGGGAGAAATCGTGATCTGCTACTTCATCAATTCCAGCCACTTAGCGGCTGCATCGTCCAGCGCCTGTTGTGGCGTCTTAACCTTAGTCAGAGCTTCTTGCAAGGCCAGTTGCAGCGCCTTGGAAGCTTCTGGATAGAAAGATACCTTTGGCCGGACGACCGAGTAGGGGAACTGCAGGTTGAACATCGGTACCATAATAGCGGTAACCGGGCTGGTCGCTTCCAGTTTCTTGCCTGCGTCGCCCTCGAAGCTGGTCTTCCACATCGGCAGCATGTGAGCGGAATAGCGATCCTGGACGTCTTTCGAGGTCAGGTAGACGACGTATTTCCAGGCTGCCTCTGGATTGGCCGAGGTAGCCGCGACGGAAAAGCCCATCGAGCCGTCAATCGTGGCGCTCTTGACGCCTGAATCTTTGAAACCTGGCATGAGAGCGGGTTTGATCTGACCGGTGACCTGTGATTGGTCTTTCTGGAAATTAACCAGGTCAAACATATAGTTCCAGTTGACCGCATAGACTGCCTTGCCCTGGGAGAAAACATTGCGTACATCTTCCTCGACATAGGAGATTGAGGATGGGTTGGAAATGCCATCGTCAATCGTCTTGACCATCCACTCCAGGGTTTTGACGCCAGCCGGGCTATTGAAAGCCGGTTTGCCGTCTTTATCTGCCATCATACCGCCGTTGCCGTACAGCAAAGTGACCCAATCGCAGATGGCGGCTTCATACTGTCCCCACGACCAGACGATCGGGTATTCAGCGACTTTCTTCTCTTTGATGACTTTTGCCTGGTCAACCATCTCCTCCCAGGTAGCGGGCGGGGCGTCGAAACCGGCATCCTTCAGGAGTTTCTCGTTGTAGAAGAAATATTTTTGGTCGAGCAGCCAGGGCAAGCCATAGGCTTTACCGTCAACAGTGGGGATTTGCCAGGCAGCGTCGAAGACGCCGGCCTTCATATCATCCGTGATGCGGGCGCTCACATCCAGGGAATAGCCCTTGGAGGCAAATTCGGCATATCAGATGTCGTCCACCAGAAAGACATCGTAAGCCGGCGGCGTGGAAGCCAGGGCGGTGACAATCTTGTCGTGCAGGGCGTCATAGGCCACGTAATCAATCAACACTTCGATATCGGGGTTCGTTTTGTTGAACTCGGCTACGATGGCGTTCATCTCATCCACCGTTGGGCCTGCCTGTTCCATTGTCAGGACATGAATGGTAGCCTTGCTGGCGGCTGGGGCTTCAGTCGCAGCCGGCGCTTCAGTTGCCACAGGCGGCGGGGGGGTAGCGGGCGTTGTGCAAGCAGCCAACAACAGGCTGCAAACCGCTAAAAGGGTAATCCAACGTGAAATCGCTTTCATTTTTCTCCTCCGAAAAAATTGTAATGAGTGATCAGTCTCCAGTAATCCGGCTCTCTGATCGTTGACAAGTAACACACCCAGCCTCACCTGAACCTCACTCTGATCCTGGCTGCAGGCGGTTGGCTGTTAGCTAATGGCTGTAGGCTAAATATCACCTCCTTTCAGCGCGTTCAACTCTCACCGCGCCGGAATACAAAATAAAACTGGCTGTTTTCATTATGGGCGACCGAACGCGAATATTCAACCGGCTCGCCCTCCGGAGTGTAAGCGACGCACTCGCTGGAGATAGACGGCATACCCGGTTGCATACCCAACAGACGCGCCTGGTCGTCATCTAATAAGACAGCTTTAAGTGAGTTATCGACGCGAGCGATAACCACGCCATAATGGCTTGACAGGTAATCATAAAGCGAGCTTTGTTCTAAATCAGGATCGTTCTCCAAGTCTGGAAAACGCTGGTTGGCAAGGTAGGCGGTCTCCAGCAAAATCGGCATATCGTCCGCCAGACGCAGGCGGGTGATCTTGGCTAGAGCGTCACCTTCGTTCAAAGATAGACGCTGCGCGATATAGGCATCCGCCGGGACAATTTTTCTTTCAATTAAACGGCTGGATGGACGACGACCGATGGCGAGCATCTCTTGCGTAAAACTGAGCTGGCTGGGCGATATGGCCGTAATTGCCGGGCGCGCAACGAAAGTGCCAACCCCCTGGCGACGGCTCAACCAGTCTTGGCGTACCAGATCATCCAAAGCGCGGCGCACGGTCAGGCGGCTGACGCCATATAATTCGGCTAATTCCCATTCCGGTGGTACCGTATCGCCGGGCATCAACTGGTTGCTCAGCACCAGCTCGCGCAGGTTACGCTCGATCAGCTCGTATAGGGGTAACTTTTCGAGCCGGTCTATCTTAAACCTTTCCTCTGATCTTGCACGGACAGGTACGCTCATCAGTGTCGCACGCTTAATACTAACGAACAGGAATAGATGATATAGATGTCAATACATCTAGAATGATTATATAGCAGGATTAGAGAAAGTCAAGTTATTTTAATGTGGTTCTCTTTCGTTGCCCGATTTCCCAATGATCTGATAGCGGCGATCAACCGATAATCGTATCCTGCATTGAAAGCGGATCGTCTTGCGGTTCAACGTGGGTGACGATATTAGCGCCCGGAATAGCTGCCTGCACCTGGTTGACAATTTTCTCAGCCAGTTGATGACCCTGCGAAACGCTCCAATTCCCGGGCACCAATAAATGCACCACCATGAATTTCCGCGCCGCCGCCTGTCGGGAACGCAAAGCGTGATAACCAATCCCCTCAGATTGGTAGCTCTTCAGGATCGTCTTTACCGAATTTAACTCTTCAGGATCTAACGCGATGTCCATTAAGCCGCGTCCGGAGCGCGCCAGCAGCCGGTAGCCTGTTAATAGAATGTTTACAGCAACCAGCAGCGCAATGATCGAGTCCAACCGCACATAGCCAGTCAGCCAGACCAATGCAATGCCGATCAGTACACCGCCAGTAGTCCATACGTCGGTCAGCAAGTGACGCGCATCCGCCTCCAACGTTATCGAATTGTTTTGTTTTCCGGCCCGCAGCAAGACCAGCGCGACGCCCAGGTTAACCAGAGAAGCCGCCACTGAAATCGCCAGGCCAATTCCTAATTGTTCAAGCTCTTGCGGGTATATCAGACGGGGTATGGCCGTGATAAAAATGCCGGCCGCCGCCAGCATGATCATGCCACCCTCAAAACCGCTAGAGAAATATTCTACTTTGGAAAAGCCAAAGGTGAACTCGTCGTTCGCGGGTCTATTGACCAGATTCAATGCAATCAAGGCAACGATGGCTGACGCCAGGTTGACTAGCGACTCCAGCGCGTCCGAGAGTAAACCGACCGAACCTGTCAAAAAATAGGCGGTCGCCTTCAGAGAGATCGTCAACAACGCAGCAGCAATTGACATCCAGGCAAAGCGGGTAAGCGATATCGAAGAGGGTTGTTTTTCGGGTTTGGGCAGCATAACCATTATTTTACTTCATCAGTTGTTATAATACGGAGGCTAGT
>Ga0172371_10013286_pt1 | contig 10739 bp, 9 predicted proteins | sample Lak12m_FD_114543 | JGI IMG/M metagenome (GOLD analysis project Ga0172371, IMG submission 114543) | Freshwater microbial communities from Kabuno Bay, South-Kivu, Congo - kab_022012_12m | ecosystem: Environmental > Aquatic > Freshwater > Lake | place: Democratic Republic of the Congo: South-Kivu... | reverse complement strand
CGCACGAAAAATAACCCGGTGCTGATCGGCGAAGCCGGCGTGGGCAAGACCGCCATCGTGGAAGGCTTGGCGCAAAAAATATCCAACAACGACGTCCCGGAAATCCTGATGGGCAAGAAGGTTATTTCGCTGGACTTGAGCGCCATGATCGCAGGCTCGCGTTTCCGCGGCGATTTCGAAGAACGGCTTAAGAGCGCGATAGAAGAAGTGCAGCGTTCCGCGGGAGAGATCATCCTGTTCATCGATGAATTGCACACCGTGGTGGGCGCGGGCGCGGCTCAGGGAGCCATGGACGCGTCAAATATGTTGAAACCCGCCCTGGCGCGCGGCGAGCTGCAATGCATCGGCGCCACCACGCTGGATGAATACCAGAAATATATCGAAAAGGACGCGGCGCTGGAAAGAAGGTTCGCGCCGGTTTACGTGGACGAACCCAACATCGATGAAACCATTGAAATGCTGCAAGGGCTGCGCGACCGCTACGAAGCCCATCACAAAGTCCATTTCACTGATAATGCCATCAACGCAGCCGCCAAGCTGTCATCACGCTACGTGACCGACCGCTTCCTGCCAGATAAAGCCATCGACTTGATGGACGAAGCCGCTGCGAAATTACGCGTGGCTCTGTATTCCATGCCGGCAGATTTGAAGAAAATGAAAAGCGAAGTGGATCGCCTGCTGGCTGAAGAAGAGCAAGCCGGCATGGAGCGCGACTACGAACGAGCCGCCAGGAAAAAAGCAGAAAGACTGCGCCTGGAGAGCGAATTCAACGAGAAACGCGATAAATGGGAAGCCGAGCATAAACTGGACGAGGTTGTGGACGAATCGGATATTGCTGAAGTGGTTTCGCAGTGGACCGGCATCCCGGTCAACCAGATGATGCAAAGCGAAGCCGAACGCTTGCTGGACATGGAGACCAAACTGCACGAACGCATCATCGGGCAGGATGAAGCCATTCACGCCATCGCGGATGCCATCCGGCGGGCGCGCTCGGGTTTGAAAGACCCACAGCGGCCAATCGGTTCATTCATTTTCATCGGCCCTTCGGGAGTCGGTAAAACCGAACTAGCCAAAGCGTTGGCGGAATTCATGTTCGATGACGAAGACGCGCTGGTCAGGCTGGATATGAGCGAGTACCGCGAACAACACACAGCCTCAAGGCTGTTCGGCGCTCCGCCCGGATACGTCGGCTATGAGGAAGGCGGACAGCTGACCGAAGCTGTACGGCGGCGCCCCTACCGCGTGATCCTGTTCGATGAGATCGAGAAAGCACATCCGGAAGTATGGAACTCGCTGCTGCAGATCCTGGATGACGGACGCCTGACAGATGGGCAGGGGCGCGTGGTGGATTTCCGCAACACGGTGCTGATCATGACCAGCAACCTCGGCACGGAATTCATCCGGCGCGGCGGGACGCTGGGTTTCCTGCAAAAAGATAGTTCGGACGAGGACAAGGAAGCGCAGCAAAAGATCGAGAAATCGCTCAAAGAGACCTTCCGGCCGGAATTCCTGAACCGCATCGATGAAGTGATCATCTTCTCGCCGCTGTCGCTCGAACAGATGTACGCCATCGTTGACCTGCAGATGAATGAAATCCAGATCCGTCTTTCTGAGCATGGATTGAAAGTGGAGTTGACCGAGAAAGCGCGCAAGTGGTTGGCTAAAGAAGGTTTTGATCCCAATTGTGGAGCCCGGCCGCTCAAGCGCACCCTGCAAAAGTTCGTGGAAAGCCCACTCTCTGTGAAGCTGCTTTCCGGAGATTTTAAAGAAAACGATAAAGTGCTGGTTGACCTGGACGATGAAAAGCAGGAACTGGATTTCAAGAAAAAATAATCCAAAAATACGCTGAAGTGGATGAGGCTGGATCAATGCCAGCCTCATTTTTTATTCCATGCCGAGCCCAAGCCGAAACCAACCGGCGGGTGAATGGGGATAGCAGCCAGGCTGAGGGAAGGGCAGTTTGACATGCCATTTGGACGTGGTTATACTAGCTTCAGTATATTATCTTGACAAATATCTGGAGGCAAGTCCGTGAAAAAAGCGCTGATAACCGGCATCACCGGCCAAGATGGTTCCTATTTAGCCGAACTGTTATTGCACGAGGGGTACGAAGTGCATGGGATCATCCGCCGCGCGAGCACGTTCAACACACACCGCATCGACCATATTTACCACGACCCGCACAATAACGGCAACCATGTCAACCTGCATCTGCATTACGGCGACATCGCTGTGGGTGAAACCCTGCAGCACATGATCTACAACGTTAAACCGGATGAGATCTATCACCTTGCCGCGCAGAGCCACGTGCGCGTCAGTTTCGATATGCCGGAATACACCGGTGATGTGACCGGACTGGGCACCATCCGCATCCTGGAAGCCGTCCGAAAAAGCGGCGTGAAATCGCGCTTTTACCAGGCATCCTCCAGCGAAATGTTCGGCAGCGCCAACCCGCCCCAGAGTGAAACCACCCAATTCGAGCCGCGCAGCCCATACGCCGCGGCCAAAGTGTACGCATACTGGATCACGCGCAATTATCGCGAAGCCTACGATATTTTTGCCTGCAACGGTATTCTGTTCAACCACGAATCACCGCGGCGCGGCGAGACCTTTGTGACGCGCAAGATCACGCGCGCATTGGCCGCCATCAAGGCCAAGAAACAGAATCACCTGTACCTCGGCAACCTGGATTCAAAGCGTGATTGGGGTTACGCGCCGGAATACGTGCAAGCCATGTGGATGATGCTGCAACAGGATAAACCGGACGATTACGTGATCGGCACCGGCGAAACCCATTCCGTGCGAGAATTCCTCTCTGAGGCTTTCGGCTACGTCGGCTTGAAATGGGAAGATTACGTGCGCATCGATGAACGTTACTTCCGCCCCACTGAAGTGGATCTGCTGTTATCTGACCCCTCCAAAGCGATCCGCCAATTGGACTGGAAACCCCAGGTCAAATTCCATGAACTGGTGCGCATCATGGTGGATGCTGACCTGGAACTATTCGGCCTGACATGCCCCGGCGAAGGCCGCAAGGTCGTCGAAGAGCGCTTCGGCGATTGGCACCGCTGGGATCAGCAAGTCATCAGCATGGGAAAATAGTGGCTCACAAATCCAGCGCAGCCAACCGGAAGCGCTCGGTATTGTTCGTATGCAGCGCCAACCAGTGCCGCTCTCCGATGGCCATGGCTTTATTTACCGATTTGGTACAACAGAACCACGGCCAAACAAGTGAATGGCAAATCGCATCCGCCGGCTGCTGGGCGATTTCCGGCTTACCCGCCACCCGCAACGCCATCGAGACCATGCGTTCGCGGGGATTAGACCTGGATGATCATCGCTCCCAACCTGTTACTGAATCCCTGTTGAATCAATTCGAGCTGGTACTTTGCATGGAGATAGATCATAAAGCCACCCTGCGGCGTAATTTTCCCGAACATGCTTACAAGGTGTATTTACTGAGCGAAATGACGGACAACAAGCAGGAAATTGACGATCCGGTCGGGCGATCCACACAAACCTACCACTCCACCGCGCAAGAGATATCCCGTTACCTGGAAAGCGGGTTTCAAAAGATCTGTCAATTGACGAATTTGAAAATTTGAACCTGATTTAGGACATTTGTGCTATTATATAGACATGGGCACCAATGCGCCGGGCAGGCTGATCTTTCCGCTGATTTTCATAATCGGTTTTATGCTCCTGTCATTATCAGGTTTTATCGGGAGCGTATATCGGCCAGCCCGCCATACACCGGGAAATAACTCCCCGGCTGTCTTTGAGCCTGGCCTCAGCGATAAATACTCCCCTTCCATCCAACAATGGGAAACGCTCATCGAAGCCGCCAGCCAGGATTATCAGGTGGATGCAAGCCTGATCGCGGCGGTGATGCTACAAGAAAGCGGGGGCAATGCGCAGGTCGTTTCCAGCAGCGGAGCAGTGGGATTGATGCAGGTCATGCCGCGGGACGGCGCGGCGGCCGCTTTTTTTTGCGGCAGTCAACCTTGTTTTACTAATAGACCCAGCATGGAACAGCTTTTCGATCCCGAATTCAACATCCGCTATGGCACCCGCATGCTTGCCAATTTGATAAAAAAAGAGGGGTCCATACTCGAAGCCTTGTATCATTATGGGCCGATGGATGTTGGTTACGCATACGCAGAAATCGTGCTTGCCATTTACGATCGCTATCAATAACGCATTTCAATAATTCGCCAGATAATCCCCAACAAGAAATTCCGCATTGCACGCCAAACCCCAAATTTCTTTTTAATAGGTCTAAACAATTGACATAAATAAGCAGAGTATGTATAATGTTCGTTATAAGACATTTTCGTACATATTTATGTTCGTTTTTGAATATTATGATTGCCGAAGAACGCAAAGCACTCCTACTCAAAAAACTCCGGGATGATGGCTACATCCAGGTGGCTGATCTGGCCGGGGAACTGGATCTCTCCCCCATCACGATCAGGCGCGATCTCATGCTGCTCGAGAAAGAAGGGATATGCGTCCGAAAACGCGGCGGGGCCGTGCGCACAGCCCAGGGTGTCACCGTAGAAATCCCGTACGATATCAAAAAGAACCGCAATATCGAAGAAAAAAGCAGGATCGCCAGAGCAGCATTGGAACTTGTGGAGAACGGAGATACCATCCTGATGGATGCCGGCTCGACAACATACAACCTGGCTTGCCTGCTTCACACCAAAGAGCGCCTGACCGTAGTAACGCACGACCTAAACATCGCTGTAAAGCTGGCAGCCAACCCCAACATCAACCTGATCTGCACTGGCGGAATCGCCCGCGCGAATGTTTTCACTTTGCAGGGTTCACAGGTAGTCGATTTTATCCGCAACCTGAATGTCGATAAATCATTTATCGGGGCAGACGCCATTCACTCTGACGGCACCATCAGCAACGTGAACATCGAGGAAGTTCCGATCAAACAGGCCATGATCAAAGCGGCCAACCAGGTCATCCTGCTCACGGATTCATCGAAATTTGGAATCACCGGTTTTGCCAAAGTGTGTGACATCCAGGATGTAGATTACCTGATCACCGACGACAACGCGCCGGAAGAATTCAGAACCTGCTGCAAGGAAAAACAGGTCAAAACAATTTTCGCATAATAACCATTTTCTGTGCACTTTATCAAATACAAAGCAAGGAGGTGAAGCGGATAGAAGAATTACGACAGTGTGGTCTTAACATTATTTGTGATTTTAGAAAAGGAGAGTAAAGATGGATTTTGTAACAACTGTTTTGAACATTAAGAATTTCCTGTTCAACCTGGGCGCATCCCTGCTTTTGCCCATCGTCATTACATGCCTTGGCTTGATCTTCGGCCAGAAACTCCGCACTGCGCTGCGCGCAGGCTTGACCCTGGGTGCCGGCTTCATTTCGCTGAACCTGGTCATCAGCCTGTTGATCAACAACATGGTGCCGGTAGCGAACGCGTTGGTGGAGAACACCGGCGCCAACCTCGACATCTTCGATGTTGGCTGGGGAGTAGCGGGCGCTATCGCCTGGGGCACCACAGCCGGTTCGCTGGTCATCCTGGTCTGCCTGGCCACCAATATCCTGATGCTGGCGCTCAAACTGACCAAGACCCTGAACGTCGATATCTGGAACTTCTGGAACCAGGCTTTCACGGCTTCCGTGTGCTACATTGCGTCCGGCAGCCTGGCCTGGGGTCTGGTAGCTGCCGCCATCCACACTGTGTATGAACTATGGATCGCTGACATCACCGCCAAGGACGTGCAGGAATTCTACAACCTGCCCGGCATCAGCATCCCGCACGGGTGGGCCGTTTCCAGCGTTCCGATCATCGCGGGCGTCAACTGGGTTCTGGACCGCATCCCCGGCGTCAAGGACATCCATTGGGACGAGAGCAACATCCGCGAAAAATGGGGCATCTTTGGCGAACCCCTGTTCCTGGGCGTTCTGCTGGGCATCGTGGTCGGCGCAATCGGCGGCATGTGGAAGACTCCCGCTGCCTTGCTGACCCTGGGCATCACCATTGGCACAGCCATGATCTTGATCCCCAAGATCATCGGTTTCTTTATGGAAGCCCTGACCCCCATCGCTGAATCCGCGAAAACCTTCATGGAGAAGAAATTCGGCGGCCGTGAATTCTATATCGGCCTGGATTCCGCAGTTTTGATCGGCCACCCCGTCACGGTTGCGGCCGGTATCATCATGATCCCGATCGTGCTCGGCCTGGCCTTGATCCTGCCCGGCAACCGCGTTCTGCCCTTCGGCGACCTGGCGGCTACTTTCTACTTCGTCGCAATGGTGCCATTCATGTCCAAAGGCAACCTGTTCCGCTCGATCGTTTGCGGCACCGTGATCTTCGTGGTAGTGCTGTACGCTTGCACTTCCTTCGGCTCATCCCTGACCCAGATGGCGACCTCCATCGGTTATGCCATTCCGGAAGGCGCAGTCGAAATCACCGGTTTGTCCGCAGGCAACTGGCTCTCTGCAACTCTGTTCCAGATCGGCAAACTGTTTGGTGGTTGATCGTCGCTAGAAATTTAACGGTTATGTAAGTTCACCAAGACACCATAACCACCTAAGCATGAAAAGCCGCCGTGTAAATTCAATCGCGGCGGCTTTTTCAAAGAAACCAGGTGTTTCATGAAAGTAGCAGTCTATTACAACAATCACGATGTACGGGTCGAAGATCGACCGATCCCCAAGCCAGGACCCAACGATTTCCTGGTGAAAACGAAAGCATGCGGCGTGTGTGTCGCGGATACCATGGAATGGTACCTGACGCCACGCGCCCCCCTCACGCTGGGGCACGAACCCGCCGGGATTGTTGAGGAAGTTGGTTCGGAGATTCACAATTTAAAAGTCGGCGACCGCGTTTTTGTTCACCACCATATTCCCTGCCTGGTTTGCGAGCATTGCCGGCGGGGCAACTTTACCATGTGTGCAAATTATCGAAAAACCCATATTCAACCAGGAGGTTTTTCGGAATATTTTATCGCGTCGAGAGAGCATGCCGTCAGAGATACCCTGGTGCTCCCCGAGCACGTCAGTTTTGAAGCAGGCACCTTGATCGAACCATTGGCATGCGTCATCCACGCCATCCGCAAAGCCGGAATCAAAGCCGGCGATTCAGTGGTGCTGATCGGCACCGGCGCGATGGGGCTGATGTTCATCCAATGCCTGCGGTATTGGGGCGTGCGCAAGCTGGCCGTTTATGAAATGCTGGATTGGCGTATTCAGAAGGCCAAAGAGTTCGGCGCAGAGAACGTGCTGATTCCTGATAAGGACCCAAACAAGGAAGCAGCCAGAATTAAAACGCTGTTCCAGTCGGATGGCGCCGATAAAGTGTTCATCGCCGCCAAAGACCTCAGCGCGATGAATTTGGGCATGCAATTGGTGAATAAAGGCGGGACGGTGATTTTCTTCGCCACACCCAAACCCGAAGAATCCGTCGCGTTATTTCCATCATACATATTTTTTAACGAAATAACACTGACGTCAACCTATTCGGCTGACCACATCGACACGCGCATGGCATTGGATTTGATCTCGAGCGGCGACGTATCGGCTGATAAACTGATCAGCCATCGATATCCGCTGGAAAGGCTTTCCGATGCGATCCTGCAAACTGTCAGCCGCAATGAAAGCCTGAAGTGCGTCATTAATTTTAACGATTGAGGGTTGAATATAAATGTCTTACACAATTGATCTTGCCGGAAAAACAGCCATCATAACCGGCGCCGGAAAAGGCATCGGCAAGGCAACCGCAAAATTACTCACCCAGGCCGGCGCCCAGGTAGTGATCGACGACATCGTCCCGGAAGAGACTATCAAGCCGGTACTGGACGAGATCGAAAAAGTAGGCTTGCGTCCCTTTTACATCAGAAAAGATATTTCGCAGGATGAAAATTGCCGGGCTTTGGCGAATGAAGTATTGGCGCAATTTAAACGGATCGACATCCTGGTCAACAATGCCGGGGTGGTGGCAGATTGGGATAAAAGCTATGCGGTGCACGTCAAAGCGCTGCATTTTTGCTCAGAAGCCGTCAAGGATCACATGGCCGAGCGCGGCAGCGGTCGGATCGTGAACATCACTTCGACCTGCGTTTTGACCGGGGGCACGGGTATCCCGCAATACGTTGCCACCAAAGCGGGCGCATATTCGCTGACGCGTTACCAGGCGAAAACCTACGCGCCAATGGGCATACTGGTGAACGCGGTCATGCCGGCGGTGATCATGAGCGATATGATCATGACACGTTACGCCAGCGAGCAGGAAATGATCGAACACTATGTTCCCCAAATGCCGGTGCGACGGATCGGATACCCGGAAGACGTAGCCAACGTGGTGTTGTTTCTGTGTTCGGAATTGGCGAGTTTCGTCAACGGCGAGATCATCGTCGCCGATGGCGGACGCATGTATGTTGGATAAAATATATTAAGCTATTGAAGGAGCAAGAATGAAATCGATTGTTGAGGAATTAAGGCACCTGACCAGCATCCCGGCCCTATCCGGCATGGAAGATAACATGATCCGCGAGATGGTTGAGAGGCTGAAGCCGCTGGCGGATGAAATTGAAGTGGACCGGCTGGGCAACATCACTGCCACGTTCAAAGGCAGGGAGGAAAAAGAACCCAGCCTGCTGGTTTTCGCGCACATGGATGAACTCGGCCTGATGATCAAAAAGATCGAAAAGAACGGTTACCTACGATTCGACCGTATCGGCGGCGTTCCCGAAAAAACGCTGATGGGCCAATTCATGGATGTCCATAGCATTGATGGAAAAAGCCACGTGGTCGGCATGGTGGGAACTTACGCGCACCACCTGACGCCCGCGGAGGCCAAGTTGGCTGTTCCGACCACTGACAAAATGTATCTCGACATTGGCGCAGCATCCGACCAGGAAGTGAAAGCCAGGGGAATCGAGATCGGCAGCGCGGTCACTTATCATCATCACTTCGAGCAAATTGGAGAACACCTGATTTCCGGCAAGACACTGGATAATCGCATCGGCTGCCTGCTGCTGATCGCACTGGCAGAGCATCTGAAACAGAACCGGCCGGCAGGCACGGTGTACGTGGTCGTTTCCACGCAGGAAGAATTCAACATTCGCGGCGTGCTGCCGGTATTCTATAAACTTGAACCGGATGCATCGATCTGCCTGGATATCACCATCGCCTGCGATACACCAGATCTCAATTTCAAGTACGATATGAGCCTGGGCAAGGGGCCGGCTGTGACGCAAATGAATTTCCATGGGCGCGGCACTCTGGCCGGCATCATTCCCAATCCTCCGCTGAGATTATTCATGGAAAAAACCCTGGATAAAATGGGAATCCCCTGGCAGCGCGACATCGTGCTAGGCGTGATCACGGATGACGCCTTTACCGTGGTGGCCGGTACGCAAGGCACAGCCATGGCCCATTTCGCAATCCCGATGCGTTATTCCCATTCACCGATAGAAACCGCTGATATCCGGGATATCGAAGCCGGTATCAAAGCCTTGAACACGATCGTCAGTAAATTCGACCATCATTTAGACCTGCGGCGTGGCGTATAATCAGAATTTATTTCTATTTTGGAGCTGGAAGATATGACTTACTGGACAAAAGAAATATTCCATACAGAAAAACCAATTATCGCCATGTGCCACTTGCGGGCATTGCCAGGCGATCCTGGATACGATAAAGCAGGCGGCATGAAAGCGGTGATCAAATCCGCCAGGGAAGACCTGCTGGCATTGCAGGAAGGCGGGGTGGATGGCGTGATGTTCTCCAATGAATTCAGCATGCCTTATCTTTTAAAGGTAAAAACTGAAACAACCGCTTCGATGGCCAGGATCATCGGCGAGCTGATGCCTGAAATCACCGTCCCCTATGGCGTGAACGTCCTCTGGGATCCTTACGCTTCATTGGAACTGGCCGCCGCGGTGGATGGCAAGTTCGTGCGCGAGATCTTTTCAGGCGTGTATGCCAGCGACTTTGGTTTGTGGAACACCAATTGCGGCGAAATCATCCGCCATCAGCACGCCATAAGCGCGGAAAATGTAAAACTACTATTCAACATTGTCCCTGAAGCCGCCCGCTATTTGGCTGAGCGCGATATCGCGGAAGTCGCACGTTCAACGGTCTTTAATCATCTGCCAGACGCCCTGTGCGTTTCCGGATTGACCGCCGGCACGGAAACCGATTCCGCGACGCTGAAGCGAGTCAAGGATACCGTCCCGCAAACAGTCGTGTTCGCCAACACTGGCGTCCGCCTGGAAAACGTGGAGGAGCAATTAAGCATTGCGGATGGCGCGGTCGTGGCGACCACTTTTAAATATGAAGGCGTCTTCCAGAACCAGGTCGATATAAAACGGGTCAAGTCATTCATGGATAAAGTGAAGGACTTCCGCAAGAACTATTAATGCTCAGGAATACATGATCAAAATCGCACCCTCCCTGGTTTCAGCGCCTTTCACACATCTCGCGGAAACTGTCAGGGAATTGGAAAAAGCCGGAGCGGACATGCTCCATTTTGACCTGGAAGACGGCAATTTCGTGCCGGTCATGTCGCTGGGGGTTAATATCATCAAGGCTTTGCGCCCGCTCACCAGGCTGCCATTCGACGTTCATTTAATGATCAATAACCCGGAATGGATCATCCCGACATTGAGCGAGATCGGTATCGAGATGGTATCGGTGCATTACGAGGCTTGCCCCTACCCGAGACGCACTTTGGGTATGCTGCATTCCGCCGGGAT
>Ga0172371_10013285_pt1 | contig 10739 bp, 11 predicted proteins | sample Lak12m_FD_114543 | JGI IMG/M metagenome (GOLD analysis project Ga0172371, IMG submission 114543) | Freshwater microbial communities from Kabuno Bay, South-Kivu, Congo - kab_022012_12m | ecosystem: Environmental > Aquatic > Freshwater > Lake | place: Democratic Republic of the Congo: South-Kivu... | reverse complement strand
GTCCACCAGGGGATAGCGCATGGAAAAATCCTGCGCGAGACGCACCATTGAATCATAGACGGCCGTATCCCCGTGAGGGTGGTATTTTCCAAGCACTTCCCCGACGACAGTGGCTGATTTTCTGTACTTGGCCGAATGGGTGAGTCCCAGTTCGCGCATGGCAAAAAGTATCCGGCGATGAACCGGCTTCATCCCGTCTCTCACGTCCGGAAGCGCCCGCGACACGATGACACTCATCGCGTAGGCAAGATACGATTCCTTCATTTCAGACGTAATTTCACGCGGTTTTATGTAACCAATCTCCATAATATTTTTACGAATTACGAATCCGCTTCGCTCTACGAATATACCAATTACGGATTTATTGTATTCGTATATTCGTATAGATTCGTAATTCGTAAAGATCTACGGCAGCTGCGGTATCTCCGGTTGGCCGTTTTGATTTTCATCCGCGCCTTGATTCTGGTTTTCCGATCCGTTGCTTGGCAAATCTTCTTCAGAGATACCTTCAAGGCCGGAAGCTTGCGGCAAGCCCTGCATCATATCCTGAATTGACTGTTTTTCCTTTCCTATACTTTGCTTGAGATCTTCCAGCTGGTTCGTGACCGGCGAAGAACCAGGTTCCGGATTTTCATTTCGGCTCATTTCTGAAAAAGACACGAGCCAAATCACCAAAACGACGGCAAAAGCCACCCCCGTCGCGATAACAGCGATCCTTTCCCGCTCCCGAACCGGCTTGGCCCTCAATTTTTCAATGTAATCGTTTATGTTCATCTTTTAAGAATTACGAGCATATGTTTCATTCTTATATTCGTATAAGATTCGTAATTCGTAAAGGTTTCATGAATTCACCGCTTCCATCAAAATAACCTGGATTTTATCATTTTCCAAATCCTTTTTTTTGAGAATCAGCTTGGGCATTTTTTCCCGCGGGCAAATTCCGATTTCCTTGCAGAATTTTTTCTCGTCTTCCAGTTTCAGCTTGTTCCCTGGAGTTTTGTAATGCATGGGGAGAATAATTTTTGGCTCAATCTGGTCAACCACCGCCTTGGCTTCTTTCGCAAGAAGAGAATACGGCCCCCCGACCGGAACTGCCAGAATATCCACCCCGTTGATTTCTTCCATCTGTTTTTTGTCGAGCGCATGCGCCAGGTCCCCCAGATGGCAAAACCGGATTCCCTCGCTTTCCAAAACAAAAACAGTGTTCAGCCCGCGTTCGGCGCCCTCTTTTTTGTCATGAAAAGAGTTGATGCCTTTTATGGAAACGCCTTTTATGGAATATTCGCCCGGCAAATCCAAAATCGCCGCTTCGCCCCGCAGAGCCTCCGCGTTGTTGTGGTCAAAATGATCGTGGCTCACGGTGACGATGTCGGCCCGCCCCTGCGGCGGCCGCAGGCCGATTTCCTTTTTATACGGATCGGTGAATATCACCACGTCTTCTCCCGAACCGCGCCCTTCGGGTTTGGTTGAAATCTTGAAACAGGAGTGCCCGTACCATTGAATAGTCATAAAAAATCAAGCTTACCGCTTATTTGCAACATATGTAATATAGCATAGCCAAAAGAAAAATTCAATATTCCAATATTATATTTCTCAAGAATATTGTCTGCTTCAGTTTTTCCGCGAAAAAGGCGAGGAACGGCAAAAAAGTTGGAATTTATTGAAATATTCACACGTTTATTTTGCTTTATATAAAGCAAAATACAGCGATTGTTTCATGAAACATTCGCACTATTGACATTTGCCTCTTTTTTATATAAAATATGAGGTTAAAATAAAATCTGTTCCTTACAAGGAGAAATTCATGAAGACAAGAGTTTTCTTGGTTGCGTTGATCGTTTTAGCGCTTTCCGTGTCAGTGGTATTTGCCGCGCCTAAGGCCGAAATCTGGCAGGATCCCGACACCCGCAACAAGTACTTGGTGGATCCGGTAACTAAAGAGAAGCTTTCCTCTTCCTATGAAAGCATCCATGTTGATGTCGAAGGATCAGGGAATTATGTCGGCTTGTCATTAGGCAAAAAAGAGCTTCTTAACCCTTATACTGGCGAGCCCGTCCATCGTTTCTATCACGAGGAGTATACGAAAGACGGCTTGCGCATCGGCGAATTGGGATCGTGCAAGTATATTCTCAACCCCAAAACAGGAAAGAGGATGAGCAGCGGCTACCACGAAATTCACAAGCGCAATGGCCTGCTACTCGGTGAATTAGGATCCATGACATATATCCTCGATCCCAAGACCAAACGACGGGCAAGTAAAGGCTATCATCAGATATATTTCCAACTCATCGGAGAACGTGGGGCGACCAAGGAGGTCATCGAACTTAAGTAAAGCAAGAGAAATCTTGAAACGGATAACCCGGGCGGTTGCGCTGCAACCGCCTTTTTTTATTTTCCGCAACATCAGAACAGGCCTCTCTTTTCAATGATTTCGTTTTCAAAAGAACACTTATCGCGAGCGTTGTATCCAAACATATTGGATGTCATTTTTATCCATATGGATATAATTGACACCCAAACAAGATCGCTTGTATAATATTAACCACGGGTAAATGAAGACTGAACAAAGTGTTATGCATCCTGCAAAACAAAACAGGGAGGTAAAAAACCTCAAAGAAAAAATTGAATATTTTCTCTATGAAGATGACAGCTTTTCGACCACGGCCGGAAAATTTCTTTTGATGACGCTGGCTTTGAGTGGAATTGTTTTCGCCGGTGCCGTGCTTCCGGGGATATTGAAAGTTGCGGGAAATTCACCGCGCTTTAGGCATTATAGCAAAATAGACATAAAAAACGCGATTGGCAACCTCAAGCGTCGAAAATTAATTGAAATTATTTCCGAACAAAGCGGCCGAGTAAAGGTAATCCTTACAAACAAAGGAAAGAAGAGGGTCAGGGAGTTTGCCGCAGATAACTTGGCCATAGCAAAACCAAAAAAATGGGACAAAAAATGGAGAGTGGTTATTTTTGATATCCCGACCCAGCCAAAACGGCTCAACTGCGCCCGGGCGGCCCTGCGGGAGAAAATAAAAGAGTTGGGCTTCCAAAAATTGCAAAAAAGCGTTTGGATTCATCCTTACCCTTGCGAAGACGAAATCCTACTGGTCGGGGAAATATTCAATGTGACAAAATACATAGAAATACTCACCATCGAAAAACTGCTTCACGAAGCAAGAATCAAAACTTCTTTCAATTTGAAATAGAAGAAAGCAACGGATGTCAAATATATCCATATAGATAAAAATGACATCTCGTTGGCACCAATAAACAATGGGGCGAGTGTGAACCCTTGCCAAATTAACCATTCTGTTATATACTCCACCAGTAATAACGAGTTGCGCAATTTGTATATTCGTACAGATTCGTAATCCGTAGAGAATTCTAATCATTAACCTAACCATTAATCAAATGACAAACGACATTCTCGACACTCTGGCTCAAGAGGTCGACAAAATTTCCGACGAAAAAGCTGAAGTTGCTGTGGAAAAGAAAGAAGAAATTCAAGAAAAAATAGAGGAATCCGCCAGCCGGCGGACGGACGAACCAGTCAGTCAATCTTCTGTGATGGCTGATTTTTTGAACCAGCAAAAAATAACTTTTCCCAAAACAGGAGATGTGATCGAAGGAAGCGTGATCGCCATTGATTCCAATGCCATCTATCTCGATTTGGGCGTTTTCGGCACCGGAATCGTGATGGGACGTGAGATCAAGGACGGCCTCGGCGCAACTGACAAGATCAAAATCGGCGACAAAGTTTCCGCAACCGTCACCGATCTTGAAAATGAAGACGGCTATATCGAACTTTCCATTCGCGAAGCTTCCATCGAACGCGCCTGGCAGGATCTCGAAGAAAAACAGGTGAACGGAGAAGCATTTGATACTAAAATTCTCGACGCCAACAAGGGCGGCCTCATTGTGGAAGTGAACGGCATCAACGGATTTCTGCCCGTCTCCCAGCTGACCAACGAACATTACCCCCGCGTCGAAGAAGGGGAAAAAAGCAAAATTCTTGAAAAATTGCGCTCTTTTATCGGGACAGAAATGAAAGTGAAGGTGCTCGACACGGACCGCGAAGGGGAAAAACTCATCGTGAGCGAAAAAGCGGCTTATTCCGATGTAGAAAAGAAATCTATTTCCGAACTCAAAACGGGAGACATCATTGAAGGGGAAGTAAGCGGAGTGGTTGATTTCGGCGCCTTTGTGAAATTTCTTCCCCCGAGCAAACTTGATTCTTCTCGCGAAGAAGACCGGCTTGAAGGGTTGGTCCATATTTCGGAACTGGCCTGGCAGCTTATCGATAACCCGCGCGAGGTGGTAAAAACCGGCGACCGGGTAAAATGCCAAATCATCGGCATTGACGACACCCGTGTTTCGCTTTCCATCAAGGCCCTGCAAAAAGATCCCTGGTCTTCTGTCGAAAAAAAATACAAAGCCGGCAAAACATATGAGGGACAAGTGCGGAAGATCAATCATTTTGGAGCCTTTGTATATCTCGATGATGACATTCATGGCCTCGCCCACATTTCGGAGCTACTCGAGCAAAATCCCGGAAAAAACATCGAGGATATTCTTGAAACCGGGAAAACTTACAAATGGAAAATACTTTCCATCGAGCCCAAAGAGCACCGGATGGGACTGGGACTAACAAAGTAAAAATGAAAAAGTAAAAAGTAAAAATTTTGGAATGCGCTTCGCGCATAATATTTTAATTTATGGCTTCAAAAATTTTTATTATCTCCGGACCATCGGGCGCGGGAGAAGATAGCGTCATTGAAGGATTGCGGAAATATTTTGAAATTGAAAGGGTTGTCACTTCAACAACCCGTTCAATGCGTTCCGGGGAATCCCAAGGGAAACCTTATTATTTTCTTTCCCGCGAAGAGTTTGAAAAAAAGATAAAAAACGACGAGCTGGCAGAATGGGCAGAAGAATATAACAACAATCTATACGGAGTAACCAAAAGCGAGCTCGAGCGCGTGGCAAATTCCGGGCGCATCGGAATTTGGAAAATAGAATACAAGGGAGTAGTGACCGTCAAGGAAAAATTTCCTGAAATAAAATCAATTTATATCGCTCCGCCTTCCCTTGAAGTTTTGCGGGAAAGAATTCAACGCAGAAATCCGGATGTTTCCGAGGAATATATAAAGGAAAGGATGGACTATACGAAAGAATGGATGAAGTATGAGGATATTTATGATTATAAAGTTGTGAATGAAGAGGGAAAACTCGAGGAAACGATTGAAAAAGTCGCAGAAATTATAAGAAAAAAATGAACCTCGTCAAAAAAGTCCAGGAAAATATTTTTCGGTACGAACTATTTCCGCGCGGGGCGAAAGTAGTGGTCGGTGTTTCCGGCGGGCCGGATTCAGTTTGTCTTCTGGATGTTTTTTATGGATTAAGAAAAAAATACGACCTTGAAATCATCATCGCCCATGTCAATTACGGACTGCGGGGAAAAGATTCCCAAAAAGATGAGGAGCTGGTGAGAAAGCTGGCCGAAAAATATTCTCTGCCGCTGAAAATCCATAAAGTCCATAAAGTCGGAAGGTCGGAAGAAGTTTTTAGGGAAATTCGATATAGCTTCTTTGAAAAAATCCGCGCCAAACACAAAGCTGACGCTATCGCCGTCGGACATAACCAAAATGACCAAGCTGAAACGGTTTTGATGCGCATTTTGCGGGGAACAGGCCTGCGGGGGCTCGGCGCCATAAAGTGCAAAAACGGACATATCATCCGGCCACTGCTGAATATTCCCAGAAAAGATATCCTGTCCTACTTACGTAAGAATAAAGTGCTCTGTCGCATCGACAAAACCAATCTTGGGACAGATTTCACGCGAAACAAAATCAGAAATAAGCTTCTTCCCTATATTGTAAAAGATTATAACTCCAATATCGAGGAAATTTTATGCAAACTTTCCCAATCGGTGGCCGATGACTATGATTTCATCGGAAAATTCTCCGCCGAATGGTTGAAACAAAACAAAAACATGCGCGTTTCAAAATTAGTGAAACTCCATCCGTCAATTCAAAAAGAAGTGTTGCGCCTGGCGATTGAAAAGTATAATCCTTATTTGCGGGAAATTGAATCAGGACACATCGAAGAAATGTTGAAAGTCGCGAAGAGCAGTAAAAGCAAACGGCAGATTGTGAAATTCAAAGGGTTGAAGGTTGAGAGAAAAGGTGATAAATTAACATTATCTAAAAACTAATATCGAAAATATAAAAACTTTTAGATTTTAGCTTATTCCAATTTATGCGGAACTTCATCAAAAATATTATCATAATCCTTCTCGCCTTTTTTGTCATATCCGGAATAGTGATGGTCTATAACACCCCCGTCCAAAAAGTGCAAAGCGTCACTCTGAACGAGCTGGCCAATCAGATCAATGACCAAAAAGTGAAGGAGATCCTGGTCGAGGGTGAAAAACTGAATATCACGCTCACGGACGATACCAAGGAAACCTCCCGCAAAGAAGCCGAGTCTTCGCTTTCCGAATCCCTCAAAAATTACGGAGTCGATCCGGAAAAACTGCGCGGAGTCAGCGTTGATATCAAAGACACGGCTACGGCTGCCTTTTGGGTGAATACGATCATCCCTTTTCTTCTCCCTTTCATAATCATCGGGGTGTTCCTCTGGTTCATGATGCGTTCGGCGCAAAGGGGAAACAATCAGGCGATGTCTTTTGGCATGTCGCGGGCCCGCCTCACATCGCCGCAAAAAAACGGAAAAAAGAAAATTACTTTCGCTGATGTCGCCGGAGCGGAAGAGGCCAAAGAAGAACTCAAGGAAATTGTTGAATTCTTGAAGCATCCCAAAAAATTCCTGGATCTGGGCGCGCGGATTCCCAAAGGAGTCCTGCTGCTTGGCTCTCCCGGAACAGGAAAAACCCTCATCGCCAAAGCCGTCGCCGGCGAAGCTAACGTCCCTTTTTTCAGCATCTCCGGGTCAGAATTTGTGGAAATGTTTGTCGGAGTGGGAGCCAGCCGCGTTCGCGATCTTTTCAAGACTGCCAAAAAAAGCGCTCCCTCCATCGTTTTCATTGATGAAATCGACGCTGTCGGACGCCACCGCGGCGCGGGGCTGGGGGGAGGGCACGACGAGCGGGAACAAACTCTCAATCAAATTCTGGTTGAAATGGACGGATTTGAAACCGACACCAATGTCATTGTTGTTGCCGCCACCAATCGCCCGGATGTTCTTGATCCGGCGCTTCTGCGGCCGGGAAGGTTTGACCGGAGGGTGGTTATGGACCTTCCCGACATTCGGGAACGGGAAGCCATCCTCAAAATCCACACGAAAAATATGCCGATTGCCAAGGGAGTCGACTTCAAAAAAATTGCCGCCCGGACCCCCGGTTTTTCCGGAGCCGATATCTCGAACCTCGTGAACGAAGCGGCTATTCTGGCCGCGCGGCGCGGCAAAAAAGTAGTCGACAATGATGAGCTTCGGATTTCTATTGAAAAAGTTATCTTGGGTCCCGAAAGAAAGAACAAAATCCTCAATCCCAAAGAAAAGGAAATTACGGCTTTTCACGAAGCCGGCCATGCCCTTGTTGGAGCGAGTCTCCCCAACGCCGATCCGGTCCAGAAAGTTTCTGTGATTTCCCGAGGACAGGCGGCTGGGTATACCCTTTCCGCGCCGCAAGAAGACAAAAGGCTCTATTCCCGCGCCTATTTCATCGACGAACTGGCCGTCCTGCTTGGCGGTTATGTGAGCGAGAAAATAATTTTTGGCGATGTGACCACCGGCGCTTCCAACGACCTCGAGCGAGCCACTGATATTGCGAGAAAGCTTGTCACCCGATACGGTATGAGCGCTCTCGGGCCGCGGACCTTCGGCCGCAAGGAGGAGCTTATTTTCCTCGGAAAAGAAATTAGCGAAGAAAAAAACTATTCCGAGTCCACCGCCACAAAAATTGACCACGAGGTTTCCCTTTTCATCGAAAACGCCTTCAAAACCGCCGAAAAAATCATCGGCGAGAAAAAAGAAACGCTTGAACGGATTGCGAAAACCCTGCTTGAAAAAGAAACGATCGAGCAGGAGGAATTCAATGAATTGGTTGGAAAAATATCCGAAAAATAGAAAATTTTGCGGAAAATTTTGTTTGAGGATCTTCTAAATTTAAGTTATGTCTATGGGACAAGGCAAAAAAAATCCCCCAAAAAAAGAACTTCCTTTTATCGAAATCCTGAAAGAAGCCGCCCGAATTGTCTGGAGGAATAAATTTCTTCTTTGGTTCGGCGTCCTCCTGGCGCTTGGATCTCCGGGAAGTTTCAACATCGGAGGCAGTGAGGATTGGGGCGGCAAAGGCGACGCGGCAAAAAAATTCATCGAAACTCACTGGCAAATCGTTGTGGCAGCCGCACTCTTCCTTTTCGCTGTCGGCATAGCGCTTTTCCTCGTTTCTCTCATTGGAAAAGCGGGACTCGTCCGTTCAGTGAATCTTATCACCCAAGGCAAGAAAACAAGCTTCCGGGAAGGCTGGAGAACCGGGAAAAAGTATTTGGGAAATTTGTTCAGGCTTTTTCTCCTTTTCTTTTTTGCGACTGTGGTCATCGTTCTGGTTCTGGCAGTTCCGGTGATATTTTTGGCTGCCAAAGGCTCATGGGCCGGCGCCCTTCTGGTCGGACTTTTGGCCGTGGCTATTTTCGTTCCTCTTGTTTTTGTCCTGGCTCTCACCAACATTTTCGCCGAATTTTATATAATCCTCTCCGGCCTCAAAGTCTGGAGCGCTGTCGAATCAGGCTATAATTTGCTGCTGAAAAACATCGGCAATTCGATCGTGTTTTCCCTGCTCCTGCTTGTCGTGAACTTGGCTGCCGGAATAGCGCTTCTTCCCGTTGCGGGAATTGCCCTGCTTATTCTTGTCCCGACCGGAATACTTTTTTATTATATGAGCAAGATCATCTTCGGCATTTTTCTTTTTTTCGCGGTTCTTCTTTTCCTGCTGGTCATACTTTTTGTTTCTTCAATTTTTCTCACCTACAAAACCACCGCCTGGACTCTTTTTTTCCGGGAGATAGCCAAAGTTGAAGACGAAGAAGCCGCCAAAGCGCTGGAAGAGGAACCGGACAAAGAAATCGCCGCCGCACCGGAAAAGGCCTAATTTCGAAATATTATCTTAAAGCAAATCCGTCCCGACGTAACGTCGGGACGGATCTTTTGTGGGCAATAGTGGGATCGGACCACTGACCTCTTGCGCCTGCCCCGCACCAAAAAATGTCGTGGTCGCTAGTGGATTCGAACCACTGACCTTTTGCGTGTCGAGCAAACGCTCTAACCAACTGAGCTAAGCGACCGTATTTTGGTGCGGGGTGAATCGAGCAAGCGCTCTGCCACTGAGCTAATTGCCCATATTTGGGACTGGTAGGATTCGAACCTACGACCAACCGATTATGAGTCGGCCGCTCTAACCGCTGAGCTACAGTCCCGTCGCTTCGCTCCTTCAAACCCCTCGGTTTGAATAATTCCGCCGCGGGAAAACTCCCGTTTTCCGGCCCCTTTCCCTACAAATTATTTTATCACATAAAGCGTAGTATAGTAATTAAGTTGCGTCAATAATTTCGTCTGATATACTAAATATCAGATACAAGATACTATATACAAATTTCATGCCCGAAGAAAAAGATGACAAAAAATTGACAAAAAAAGAGGAGGAAACTCTTCAAATTTATTTCATCGAAAAAGTCGTTACGCTTATGACCGGCGCCATGGGTCTCGTCGCGGCTCTGGCCTGGAACGACGCCATCCGTAAGCTCTTTGAACGCATTTTTGGCACGCAGGGAAGTGGGGACATAACCGCCATGTTCATCTATGCCGCCGTCGTGACAACCGCCGTTGTCGTCATCACCTACCGCCTCACGAGAATCGTCGAGAAAATGAAAAAGAAAAAAGACAAGTAATATTTATTACTGAAAGTTTTGTGAAGCAATCTCCGAGTGCTCAAATTTATGCATATGCCTAATTTCGGCGGCTTTTTTGTTTTGGGTATTTTTGTTGACACCGCTCCTCATCCCGCGATAAGCTGAAAATATAGGAGAAAATATAGCTTAAAGGAGAAGCTTATGCCAGAACCTTACAAAATCGGCTTTGTGGGAACGGACGGACGAATGCTTTTGGCTGCCCTGGAGACCAGCAAGGCCAAGAGCGAATCCGATCCGGACAGCGTTTTTCAGGGGATAGTCGTGAGGGGCACTCCGGCAATGGAGCCCTGGGCACGACTGCTAAACCATCAATGGCCCGTCGATTTCATCCCGACGGCGAGCAACTCCGTGCCGGATTACGCCTCCGCTCTGATCTCCGCTTTCCAGGACGGCCGGCTTGATGCAGCTTTGGTCGGTCCGGAGAGCCTGATCTTTGACGGTCTGGTGGACCAAATCGCTGAAACCGGTTTTAGCGATCGTGTCATCGGCCTCGACAGCCGGGGAGCGTTTTTGGAGGCAGATAAAATAGCCTGCAAAAACCTCTGCAAATCATCTGGCATTCCCGTTGCTCCCGATTGGGAATCCGTGGACGCCCGCGACTACCGCGCGGTCCTGCGGGTCTGTCTCGACTATCTGCATGAGCATGGCGGCGCGGTCCTCAAGTATCCATATAGCGCTGGCGGCAAAGGCGCCCGGATAATCCTCAACACCTGGGATATCAGGGATGTTCATGGCCAGCTAATGGCCGACTACACCGAAAGCTACGCTTCGCTTCTCGGCAAAATGCCCAGCGCTGGCCGCTGCTTATCGAAG
>Ga0172371_10013283_pt1 | contig 10740 bp, 8 predicted proteins | sample Lak12m_FD_114543 | JGI IMG/M metagenome (GOLD analysis project Ga0172371, IMG submission 114543) | Freshwater microbial communities from Kabuno Bay, South-Kivu, Congo - kab_022012_12m | ecosystem: Environmental > Aquatic > Freshwater > Lake | place: Democratic Republic of the Congo: South-Kivu... | reverse complement strand
TGCCTGTCTTATAAACCGGTAATGATTACGGGTATTAAAGATATGAAGACCGCCAATGTTACGGGCGAGAAAGTGGAAATGAGTTTTGACCTGGAAATAGATAATCCGAATGGATTTAAGATAGTGTTGAATGAATATAATATGGAGGTCTCGTTCAACGGCAAAACAATGGGAAAGGCTGTATCGGTAGGGAAGATTGCGATAAAACGCAGGTCAAAAGACTATTACCCTTTTGTTATCAATGCCGCGTATGATGATTTTATGGCTGCAACGGTGAGCGGTTTGGGTTCCCTGTTTAAAAAAGAACCTGTTACCTTTAAGGTGAAAGGCGCCATGAAGGGAAGAATAGGCTGGCTCAGAAAAACAATACCGATTGAGACTACGCAGAAAATAAAGTTTTAAGCCAATACCATTTGTTCGCCCGTAGCCACGCTTTTGAGCCACAGCGCTGTTTCAGCACAGCCTAAGGGCTGGGGTTTTAAGCCCACCACATCCTGATGAAATTCCTGTGCTATGCGTTTGGTTTCAGCGGGAGAGTTTATAGCTTCCAGCAGGCGGGGCAAATAACGCAGCATCATATCTTCCAAGGGAAAAAGCAGGTCTTGTTGGGTGAAGAAACGTTTGGCGCTGCGCAGGTGGTTATCCACTGAGTCGGTCATGCCGGCACAATACCAGGCGATGAGCATAAATAAAGAACTGAAATTGCGGACATCCTGGCGCTCGCCTTTTTTACCATAATCGTTTTGCACCCGCAGCAGCCATTGAATGGTTTCTTTATAATTTCCCATGATAAAGCAGCTCAGGGCAGCGTTATAAATAAGAGAAAGGGCGTAAGATTCCGGTACCTCGAAAGCAGCTAATCCTTGTTTTATTTCTTTCAGCAGGGGCGGGATGGCTTTAAAGTCTGCCGTATTGTTGTATAAGGTAAGTTGTATTAATTTCAATTGCCTGAAGCGGTTGGATTCTCCTATTTTCCCGATGGCGGATATAGTATCCGATTCCTGCAATATTTGTTTGGCTTCTTCAAAACGGTCGAGCCGCATAAGCGAATTGCACAGGTGATTAAGCGAAGAGAAATAAGCTTCCTGCTTTTCTTTTTGCTGGTGCGGATGTTTTTGCCACAGGAGATAATTCTGCTGAACATGTTCAAGAATTTTTTCGCGCTCGCCAAGCAGGGTGTATATATAGGAATGTGCGCTATGATAAAAGCGCTGGGAGCGGAAGTTAAGCGCTTTGTTCGGGTTTTGCAGCAGGGAATGGTTTTGCAGTTTCAGCAATTCGGCTTTCAGCTTGTCGCTGCGGCATAAATTATATTTACGGTAGAGTAAAAAAATCATTTCAGCCAGGTTGCGGTAATCTGTTTCGCAGTCTATAAGACGAAGCAGTTCTTTTCTGCGGGCGGTTATCTGCTGCTGAGTAACGCGGAAATCATCAGGAAATAAATGTTTCAATATCGAGCCCTGGCGTTTGAGTATTTCCAGTTCAATCAAATGATAATCATACAGGGAGGCTATGGAGCGGGCTTCCTCTAACAGGCGGCTGCATTGCATGAAAAGACTTTTGCCATACAATATTTTTTCGGTTTCCAGCATGTAATGCAGGCGGGTTTCTACGGTGGCTTCATGGCGGGAAGCCACCAATGTTTGCTGCACGAGGTCAGTAAGTATTTTTTTATATTTTGCCTGATTTGCCCCTGAAGAAAGGTTGCGCAAGGCTTTTTTAATTATTTTATCTTCATCGCTGCCTGACTTTCGAAGTCCATCAAAAAGATGCAACAGACTACTATTGTGTACCGATGGATAAAGGCTTATCTGTGTTTTACACGCTTTTATTTCCGCCTCGCTGAGGCTTTGCAATAATTCCTGCAAATCGTTTCTTTTTTTACGCACGTGGAAGGTATTTAATTACGGGCTGAATTATTCAATCGAAGTATGAAACAGGTATGAACTTACGAATCTGTATTTCGCAGCAAACGCTGAAATTCATAAGCATCAATTATATTGACCACAGGAAAATCAAGTTTTATCAAACGTTTGTAAATCCAGTGTAATTCGCTTTTAGGGCTAAGGGCAACCATCATTACATTGGTATCAATCAACACACTTAAACTCATTGAGCCGGGTCGTTGAGCCAGTTGCTGAAGTCTTCCGCTGTATAGCCCTTTTTATTGGAAATGTCGTTTATTTTTTTACTCAGTTTCTGCGACAAATGATTTACCAAAACTTTTTTTATTTCCTGTAATTCTTCATCGCTTAAAGGTTTTGAGAAAAGTTTCAGAATTTCCAACTGGGTTTTATTAAGGACAGTTTTTGATGCGCTCATGTTGTATTTTTTTGTTCAAATATAGGGATTTTTTTCCGAGCAGGAAGGAAAGAAAGGGTTTAATATTTTATGCAATAACCCCTGCAAATCGTTTCTTTTTTTACGCACGTGGAAGGTATTAACAATGTACCATGCAAATATAGAATAATTTTTTGGAAATAAACAAAAAAAATATTTTCCTGTTCCGCTTCAAGCTCCCTGTTTATGCGGGTTATGGCAGGAGGTGATTTGTTTCCGCTCATCAGCAAAATCCGTCCCGCATCTCCCGAAATACCGCTAAAAAACACCCTGCGTGCAAGGTATTAGCACCAACATTTTGGTTTGACATGCCCCTGGGCGCGATTCTAACTTCGCCCCCAATTAATTATCAATTATCAATTATCAATTAACAATTAACAATTATCAATTAACAATGAACACCCCCATCCTGATACCAAAGACCGATAAGGAAAGAATAAAATTGTTTTTTGCTTTTTATGATTTAAGCATGGAAGAAGAAAATGAGCGGAGAAGATTATGCTGTCCTGCCGCTTATAATATCAAATCCCGGACTTCTTATTTTGAAGAACCTGAGAAAATCGTCCATGAAGCAGGACAACTTATACTGGCTTATCCGGATGATTTCGCAGCTATTAAAATAACAGGACTTGATACCGTGCTTTCCGCCCGCCTGCGCAGGGGCATGGACCGGATTATTGAAAAGGCGCTCGCAGAATTGAATGGGGAGAAAAAGAATTATGAATTAATTCATCCGGGGCAAGATGAATTTAGACCCGATGGCTATCGGGTGAAGAATGAAGAATTTAGAATTTAGAATTTAGAATAACGAATACCTAATGAACGCAACAGCAACAGATAAAGAGAAAACTTTCCGAAAATATTTTTTCCGGTTTAAGCATTTAGTATCTCTGGCAAGAGCGCCCAACCTGAAATTTTGTTGGTTCCATACCGGAAAGGTAGGAAATCACATTGAACCGCGATGGGTTCATCTTCGAACAATATGCTTTTATTTTATCATAGAAACTTAATATGACCTTATTCAAAACATATATGACCTCATACAAAAGCTGTATGAATACCTATAAAAACTATATGAGGAAATATAAAAACTATATGAGGAAATATAAAAACTATATGAGGTCATATATAAGTTATATGATGTCCTATAAAACTTGTATGATGCCTTATAAAACTTGTATGATGCCTTATAAAACTTATATGATGTCATATAAAACTTATATGATGTCATATAAAAGTTATATGAGTCGCTTATTTTATATCTAATAATCAAATAATTAATTACTAATCAACAAATTATAAAAAAATGTCAATAGCAGTATTAGAATGGCAAAGTAAGTCCATTCCCGTAAAAATCGAAAAAGCCGAGGCGATCATAACCGCCACCGGCAATCCTACAAACCCCAACTTTCAGCCGCCTAACGAGCCGACTGATCCTACCTTGCCTGAATTAACAATAGCGGTAGGCGAACTGAAAACCGCCAGTCAGAATTCGGAAAACGCGGGAGGAGGAAAGGTGCTTAACAGCATCGTGGCTGAAAAAGAAAAAGCGCTGGATATACTAATGCCCAAATTTGTGGCGTTCATCCAGGCAAAATCAGGAGGCGATGCGTTAAAAATACAAAGCGCTGGATTAAGAGTGAAAAAAGAAGCGGAAGCGACTCAGGAATTGGGACAGGTAGAAGGTATGATAGCCCTGGTAGCCGAAAACGGGGAAGAAGGCGCAGTGGATTTAGACTGGGATAACCTGAAACATGCCACCGCTTATAACGTGCGTATGCGCGAAGCAGTGCCCGCAGCGGCAGGTTCAGAAACCCCTGCCGACCCCGGCTCAACTGTGCCGGTAAAAGCCGCAGTCCCAGGTCCCTGGCGTCCGGCAGGCGAATCAGGAACGGTTACCAAATCGAAAATGAGAGTTACAGGGCTGGTAAGCGGAACCCGCTATGAGTTCCAGGCTTGCGGAATAAACGGCAAAGGCAAGGGCGGCTGGAGCGACCCGGCTTTCCGCATAGCTCCGTAAACAAGGAAAAGGGTGTGAGGGACAAGGGTAAACACCGGGAGGGGAACTTTCCGAAAGTTACAGGCACGATGGCGTAAACTTTCGGAAAGTTGAACAGGAACACCCGTCACCCGTCCTTCGCCCCCCGCCCCTGGATAATGAATAACGAACAATAAATGACCCCTGACTAAAAACAAACACAATGTGCATGATGGCTTATAATTTATGTTCTGTTTCTGATAGTGAAAGATTCCTCATTACACATCCATTGCCTGCGGCAATTGATGTTTCATTCGGAATGACAGGTTTTAAGTCTAAGGCAGGGCAAGGGGAAACAAGGGCGCGCTCCGCGCGCCCTTGTTTCCCCTTGCCTTTTTCCGGGAGCGGCATGTCATTCCGATGGCGCTTTTCGCGCCAGAGGAATCTGTTCAAACCAGAGGAATCTTTTCGCGCCAGAGGAATCTGTTAATCCATAACCGAATACCGCTTCTTCTCGCCTCAGGCGAGACTCGAAGTGACAACACCGAACACCGGACACCGGACATCCGACACAAATAAACCAAAAAAACAAACCGATGAAAAAACTTATCACCTTCCTGTTCCTTACAATTATCAATTATCAATTAACAATTAACAATTGCCAGGCTCAAACCCTTTCCGTTGACCTCAGCCCTTCCCAATACGGCAGTTATAACATCAGTTGCAACGGGCTAAGCGATGGAAGCATTACAGCGGCAGCGGCAGGAGGCAGCGGCAGTTACAGGTTTATCTGGATGCCCGACTACGCGCAGGGTGATAGCCTCGCCAGTAGCATAGACAGTTTACCAGCCGGAACCTACACCGTTTTAGTGATTGACAGCCTCAGCGATACGGCTACCGCCAGCGTCACCTTAACTGAACCCGATGCCCTGCAAACAAGCCTCAGCAGCCCGGCAAATGCTTTCGGCTATCATATCAACTGTGCCGGAGATACAAGCGCTTCCATTGACCTTACCGTTCAGGGAGGGGTATCGCCTTACAACTTTTTATGGCAAAACGCTTCCACTGATGAAGACCTTCAAAACCTTAGTGCAGGACTTTATGAAGTAACCGTAACAGACGCCAACGGATGCCCATCCATCAATAGCATTGAACTGGCTGAACCCGCGCAGCCATTAACCTTCAGCTTTGATTTCACAACCTATCCCAACGGATATAATTTTTCCTGCTCCATTTGTAATGATGGGGAAGTTGCAGTGGCAGCGGCAGGAGGCAGCGGCAGTTATAGCTACCAGTGGAGTACGGCAGATACAGCCAATCACCTTGAAGGGCTTTATCCCGGTAACTATTATGAACTGACTGTTACCGATGAAGCCGGTTGCACTTACACCGACAACTTCACCTTACAGGCTCCGCCCGAAGACCTGTCGGTATCCGCGACAACAAGCGACAATGGTTACGGATACAACATCAGTTGCAACGGAAGTAATGACGGAACAATAGACCTCAGTATTTCAGGAGGAACACCGCCTTACGCCATATTGTGGGCGGATAATGAAACCGCTGCAAACAGAACCGGATTGGTTGCCGGAGAGTATGCTTTTACCGTTACTGACAGCGCAAACCAAACCTATCAATCAACCATTACCTTAACCCAGCCCGATGCGATAAATATTGAACTTTCGGAAAACAATCCCACCTGCGAAACGGGTGATTTTACCATTTCAACATCCGTCAGCGGAGGCGCCAACAGCTTTACTTATCTATGGAATGACAATGATGTAAACAGCGACAGATATAACCTTTCGGAAGGAACTTATACTTTAACCGTTACGGATGATGTGGGTTGTTCGCAACAGGCATCCTTGACGCTTACAGAACCTGCGGCTTTGCAGGGAAGCCTTTACAGCGCACAGAACAATGAAGGATATAATATGGATTGTAATACGGGTATTGCCAATATAGACCTCAGCCTTTCAGGCGGAACAGCTCCCTTTTCTTATAACTGGAGCAATGGTTCAACAGATGAAGACCTGCAGAATGTTGGTGCAGGAAACTATTCCGTTGATGTAACTGATGCCGCAGGATGCACCTGGAATGGCTCCATTGAACTGACGGAACCTGCCTGGCCCGGGTATAATATTTTGACCATACAAACTCCAAACGGCTCCACCATCAGTTGTGATACCTGTCATGACGGCAGGTTGGTCGCCAACGTTTTCACGGGCAGCTTCCCTTTTACTTTTCAGTGGTTAGATGCAAACATGAACCCCATTAGCGGAGCAACAAATGATACGCTCAGCGGGCTTTTTGAAAGTAATTATTATAATCTTCAGCTCACCGATGCCAATGGCTGCACCTATACCTATTATAACCATTATTTTTCCGCTGCTTATTATTATAATCCTCCCCTCGAAATTGTGGCTTACAGCATCAGCCAGTATTATGGAGGAGCCTATAACATCAGCGCTCCGGGCGCTTCTGACGGCTATATTTATACCTACGCGCAAAACGGCTATGCCCCTTACCAGTATTTATGGAGTAACGGAAGCACCGAAGGTAACCTGCAAAATATTCCCGCGGGAACTTATACCATTACAGTTACCGATGCCGGGGGCGATACCGCCAATGCTACCATAACACTCACTGAACCTACAGGCGGACTGGAAGTATTTTTTAATGATGTTCAGCAGCCCGGCTGCAACACGGGAGGATACGGTATCATTTATCCCACCGTGATTGGCGGAACCCAGCCTTACCAGTATTTATGGAGCAACGGCTCTACCGATTGGTATTTATATACCACCGAAACCGGAACCTTCAGCCTGACGGTTACGGATGCAGACAGCAGCAGCGCAACCCGCGATACAGCGCTCACGTCCTCCATTCCCATTGAAGGTATAAGCATACAGGCGGATACCACCGCCAACGGCTATCATCTCGACTGCGCCAATGGTACGCAGGCTACAGCCACCGCAACGGTTACGGGCGGCAACGAACCTTTTTATTACCAGTGGAGCAACGGGTATTACCAGCAAGAAACTTATATAGGGCAACCCGGTATGTTGCACGTGGATGTGTATGACGCCCGCGGCTGCTACATTACTGACAGTATCCTCATTACCGCTCCCCCCGCCCTCGAAGTATTTGTTTCGCCCCTGACCTACGCCAACGGAGCCACCATTTCCTGCGAAGGCTGCAATGACGGGCGATTGAAAGCCTATCCTACGGGCGGGATGCCTCCTTATTCCTTTGCGTGGAGCACGGGAGCGCAAAGCGATACCGCCACCGGCTTAAGCCCCAACAATTATTACAGCGTAAGCCTTACCGATAGTTTCGGCTGCACCGCTTCGCAAGGCTATTATTTCACCGGGCAGCCTTATTTTGTTCCTGAACTTGAAGTGGATTTGGTTGCGCAATCTTATATAGGTAATTATAACATCAGCACCCACGGGGGCGCAGACGGACGCATTGACGCGAAAGCTTCGGGAGGACAGCCACCCTATACTTACTTGTGGAATACCGGCAGCACTGAAAAACAAGTTGCCAGCCTGAGCGCAGGGACTTACAGCGTTACGGTAACGGATGTGCTGGGCGCCAGCCTTACCGACAGCCTCACCCTTACCGAGCCTTCGGGCGAGCTGGAAGTATTCTTAGTAGCCGAACAACCCAATTGCAGCAACAACAACAAGGGCAGCATACGCACCTATATATTGGGCGGAACGCCTCCTTATCAATACCAGTGGGATAACGGCAACACCATGCCCGACCTCACCTGGTTAGACCCGGACGATTACACGCTGCTCGTTACCGATGCCAACAGTGATACAGCCGGCAGCAGCGCCACCATCAACCCCAGCGAAAGTTTGCTCGTTACCCTCAGCAGCCCGCTGAACCAGTGGGGCTATCATATTGCATGTGGTGAAGGCGGGATTGCAAATCCCGCCCAGCAGCAGGGAAGCATTAAAGCAACGGTTACAGGCGGGGAAGAACCCTATACTTTTTACTGGAGCAACGGCATGAGCGGCACTGACAGCATCGGCAACCTGGCGCCAGGAAATTACAGCCTTTACATGCACGACAACTGGGGCTGCCCGGTTTATGCAGGCATTATGCTTACTGCGCCCCCGGCACTCCAATCCGGCTTTGCATGGGCTTTTCCTTCCTGCGCTGCCTGCGATGACGGGAAATACTGGGCTTCGCCACAGGACGGAATACCGCCCTACCAATATCTGTGGAGCACAGGCGAAACTACTGATACCCTTCATAACCTTACTTCCAATGATGTATTCAGCCTTACCCTCAGCGATGCCGCAGGCTGTGAGTGGAATTCGGGCAACCTGCAACTGCCGGCACAGGGAGGAGGCGGAACCAATCTTTACGCTACGCATTATGTAAGTTGGTATAACGGTGGCTATAACGTAAGCTGCCAGACTTGCCAGGACGGCTGGATACAACTCTCGGTTACGGGCGGTACGGGAAACTATGATGTACTATGGAATGACGGTTCAACAGAACATGACCGCTACAACCTTGCCCCGGGCTGGTATTCCTATACCATTAACGATACCATAAACGGGGAGACCTTTTACGGAGAACTTACCCTGCTTGCGCCCGGCAGCCTGAGCGTATATGTAACCTCTTCGGTAAATTCATGCAACGGGTATTTCAGCGCCAATCTCCAGGCATACCCAAGCGGGGGCGCACCTCCTTACAACTATTACTGGGAAGATGAAAACGGCAATAACCTGTATTATTACTGGGATAATGTAAGCGTTTATCAGCCCGGAACCTATATCCTGCGCCTGAGCGATGCCAATGGTGATACGGTAAGTTATTCCACAACGGTGAATGCAACACAAGAACTGAACATACAAGCGGAAGCAGTGGAGCAATACGGCACAGCACATACAAGCTGTTCTGAAAAAGATGGTAAAATAAACATTCATCTCAGTGGAGGACAGCCTCCTTATATCATAACGGTGGACATGACCGGGATGTATAAAGACAGGGCAAACTATTATCAAATGCCGGGACAGCCTGCGGATGCCGCAACAGGCTATTATTATACCATCACCACTTCAGATACTTTACTGCAAATAGACAGTCTTGAAGCAGGCTGGTATAATGTTAATGTAAATGATATGAGCAACTGCGGAACCGGCAACGGTGTGGAGTTAAGACAGGCGGAACCACCAAGAGTTACCGTGGGCGGAACGGAATATGAAAACGGCTATTACCTGAGTTGTGATACCTGCGCAGATGCACAAATGACAGCAGTAGTAAGCGGGGGATACGGCAACCCGCAATATTACTGGGTAGAAATACCCGACAGCCTCAGCGATTTCAGGGTAGAAGGCGCCAGCCTCTTCGGCAAGGTAGGCGATATGAAAGGCTTTGACAACCTGCCCCCGCCTGTCTCTGAACTACAGACAGCAAGCAACCTGCAGGCAGAAAAACAATATGTGGTGATAGTAGCAGACCAGTTGGGCTGCATGAACACCGCCAGCGTAATCCTTGAAAAACCCAAGCCTGTGCAGGCATGGGGATTAAGAGGCAATACAGGCGACAGCCTTATGTTTATCGGATTGGTAGATGATGAGGATTTGCGTATTGTTACGAATGATACGGTAAGGGTGGTGATAGCGGCAGATGGAGAAATGCAAATAAAAAAGGATTTAAAAGTAGATGGCAGTGTAACTTCTGATACCACGTTATATATCGGCACGGAAAACGATGGAGAGATACGCATCGGGACAAATGATACTACAAGGATAGTTGTAGGTACTGATGGTGATGTAAAAATATTGAGCAGGTTGAGAATAACAAATCTCACTGCGGAAATAAATCCGTGCTTAGGTATATTAGCTGTAGATGAAGATGGAACCATAGGTGTTGCAAATATGGATGAACCATTAGAAGTTGCTGACCCTTGTACAAATAATAATAATAATGGACCTCCTTATTTTCCTAATACATGGGCTTTATCAGGAAACATTATTGGTAACGCTCCTTTCATAGGAACAAAGAATGGGCAAGATTTCAGAATCAAAACTGATAATATTCAACGAATGATAGTAGATAGAAATGGCAATGTTGGAATTGGTACCACAAGCCCAGAATCAAAATTACATATTGGCGGAACAATAAAAGTAGATGGAATAACCGAAGATTTTACAACTGCACATTGGCGCACTGCTCTTGAAACTCCAAATGGCTATGTATGGCGAACAACGACAGCTAATGCTTCAACTAACTGGCAATATCTTGGTTTTGGAATGACGACCACCGGATGGTATTGGATGAGTACAAATGGTCTGGATGCAAATGCAACTGTAAAATATCCTTTGCGTTTAGAATTAGATGAGTGTGGGAAAGCGAAATTAAGTATGTTACCAGAAGGAGCATGGTGTGATTTTGTT
>Ga0172371_10013281_pt1 | contig 10740 bp, 9 predicted proteins | sample Lak12m_FD_114543 | JGI IMG/M metagenome (GOLD analysis project Ga0172371, IMG submission 114543) | Freshwater microbial communities from Kabuno Bay, South-Kivu, Congo - kab_022012_12m | ecosystem: Environmental > Aquatic > Freshwater > Lake | place: Democratic Republic of the Congo: South-Kivu... | reverse complement strand
TCGGCCTTGGTGAGAGTCTGCCCGCCCTTATTGACATACACACCGGGATTCGAAAGTTCATTCTGGGTGATAACAGGCCAAGTACAGAGCCCGCACATGGTTGGCTCGTCGGTTTTGTCGCCCCAGACAAACTGTGATCCGTCGTGGCAGGGTCGTGACCTGAGCACGGAGCAGGCCATCTGGCGCCTCAATTTGTCCAACAAGGCAATGATCTGGTGTTCGGTTTCATAGGCGATGATGGCGTACCTGCTATTCTTTCTCGTTTTCGGGATCTCGAACGTTTCCGCGAATATCTGGGTACCCACCTCACGAAATCTTCGCTCAAGAGATCGTGGCCCGGATGCATCGCGATAGTCGGACCAGACCTCGGAAATGATGTCCCAATTCATTGGTTCCTGATCGTCTGCCAAAAAGGTGTTGCCGTAAGCCACTACAGTGACGGCAAGTCCGTCAACAGAGGAAATTTTCACCTGGCATCCGTCTCGGGGCCGTTCGAGAATGGTCCCTTCCCTAATTACTTTACGAACCGATTCTTCGTCGACGATCTTTCCGAACAGAGCCCCGCTGAATGCCATAGAGTCCCCGGTTAACTGCGCTGTCAGGGTTGACGGGTATCCCCATTCTTCCATCCACCGCACAACCGGGCTGGCAGCGGATCGATCCGTACGGATTCTGGACAGTACATCCGACTCCGCCTGGACGACAGTATCGAGGCCTTCCAACAATGCCCCTTTCATCTTGCGTTCCGAATCCGGGTCTCCCTGAGTCCATATTTTCATGAAATCATAGGCAGCTTCCATCGCGAACTCCTCCATTCTCTTAGGTCAGAGTGCGACGCGTTCTGCAACGCAGAAACTTGTCCTTAAGTGTAATAGTGAAAGCTGAAGGTGCGAGTAGGAACTATCAAACCAGATTGTTGGCCGTCAAAGGCCGTGCCGGAGCTTGCGCATCCAGTCCAGGTCGATAACCTCGAAAGGTTCGTCGCCGAACTCTTTTCGGTGGTTTTCGTACCACTCGAGATATTCGATGACATCTCTTTGGAACCATTCGTCGAACGAATCTGCAATCTTGCGGTCTCCATACCACCGGCTGATTGAGTAGACCTTTTCGTCCTCCGTGTCCAGGCAGATATGCTCGTCCTCAAAACCACCATATCCAAGCACAAGGAAACGGTGGGGCAAGCCGTGCTCCCTCCTGCGGATCTGCGTGGCGCCGATTACGCAGGGTGAACCATCGTACCCCGTGAGACTATCGCTCATCCCGTAAACCTCTATGCCCGGCCCATAATATATCCCGTACTTGTCGAGAAAAGCTGCATACTGGTCCGGAACTTTCACGCCCAACTCACGTTCAACAATCTCCTTCCAGGACGACATAAGTATTACTCCTCTCTGATTGGGATACGTCCTTTCGATCATATATTAGCTAAACCTAGCGGCGGACGAAAGCTTCCGCTCTGTTTTTCCAGTAGTTAGTCCGGAAGGTCCCGGATTCGCTTCTATTGATCTGCGAAGTGTCTCGACTAACCCGAATTGACTTGTGTTCCGCAGTGGTCATTTCGATCAAGGGGCCGCTGCGTTGCTGGCTCGCATGATGAAGAACCACGCTGTCGCCGTTTCTGTCCTTATAGGTGCTAGTCCCTCTTGCATTCTTTCGATGTTAGTCCTGCCTTCCTTGTCCTTTTGAAGCGGGTCGAATGTGCTGCTCGCTGAGCCACGAACTGCCCATGAACGAAAGTGAATCGATAGTCGCGGGGGTTCGCACCCGCGCGCCCCAACTCTGCTTCAATTATATCCATTTGTTGCCGGTGATGGCGAGTCATTAGGAACCAATCCCTTATTTCTTCCCTTCGGCCGCTGCTGGTACCCCGTCGAGATCCCCCGCGCGCCCCGATCCGCCCACCGGCCTCGGTATCCCATCCCGAGGTGTCTGATTTCGCATCCGAAGCTTGAGATTCCCCCCTGGTGCCGAACCATTTTTTTATGATTCCGAGAAAATCAACAACGGTCCCAGTGGCATATTTCAGCGCTTCGCCCACATACGCGTCCACTTCTTCGAGGGAGACTTTTTCATGTCTCTCATCCTGTTCAGTGTGCTTGTCGCTGCGTTTCCCTCTGCGGCTCCATCTGTATTCCGGGTGGGTGGCAAACCACCAGCGCCGCTGTCGAGAAAAATGCACATTAGAGTTTCTTGAGAGGGGATCAGGGGGAAGCTCTTTGCACAAAGAAGTTCCCCCCGATCTTACTCTTTTGAAAGCGATTCGGAATAACATTCGAGTACGGCCGGATTCTGAATCAGAAAGTTGTGTACAAAAAGGGCAATCCAGCGTGCCTGCGCCTCGTCGGTCATTCCCAGAAGCTCCTGCTGAGCCATGTGAGCAGCTTCGTGCCACAGCGTGTTCAGGCTCAGGGTAGTGTCCATGTCACGGTCCAGGTATATGACGCCTTCCCGGTAAGCTGCCATACCGAGAACTCCTTCATAATCGTGTATTGGGGCGGTGTCCTTTATCTGATAGGTCCGTCCCAAAATGTGGACTTCCGTCGGAAGTTCCATTCAATTCCTCCGTAGCTTCGGTAATCAAAGAGCATTTCCGATTGCATCTTGTACGAGTAGGTGAGGTCGTGGGGGAACTTTTTGTCGAAAAGGTTCTCCCCGGATCACTTCTTTGGCAGCGGACCGGTTTCAGATGGCTTCTTCCCATTCTCCCCAATAGAATGGTTCCATCTCCTGGTACTTTTCCGACCACTGCTGCCATTGCCCTTGAGCACACCAGTGCGTGTCCGGCTCGTCTATGGCCACTGGATGGGGGTCAAGCCTGCAATGGCAATCCTCAAACTTGATGCAGTTTCCGCATATCATTTCAGATCGATTCATTTTGTTATCCTTTCTCGGTTGTGGGGCATTGCCCGGAATACGAAGCACCGCGTGAGACCAAGGTGCGATCAGGCTATAGGAATGGTGTTTGATGCGAGTCACATCGAGAAGTAAGTGCACCTCCGGCCCTGACAGATCTCCTGCGCTCCGGACCGCGGAGCCTGACTTCGCTCCGGAGACACGCCAGGGCCGGCTTCACCTACTGCTGCCTCTTCGTTCGTGCATGGGTACAGACTGTCCCGAGCGGGTGAAAAGAACACTAACGCTGTTTCGACACCAGGGACCGGCCCCACGCCGGTTCGTTCAGCATGACATCCGGATTTACCGAGCAGTGGTTCTGCCTGGCCCGGAGTTGTGCCATGCGCTGATCAATAAACTGGGGTGTTCGGTGGGACTTCAGTTCCTCGAGACCTGCCAGGGCCTCTTCGTCAGAAAGCAGGTTGGGGCAGGGCTCAGGCGTGAAGCACAGCAGGTAGTCAGCATTGATTCTCTGACACGGGTGGCGGTCTCCATTGAAATGCATGACGTACCTGGCGGTCCTGATTTGATATGATCTGCAGGCAGAAGGCGAAATTCTGCATCCCCATCGGCAGTCGAGCAGGCTACCGGAGTTCTGCTCCATCCATTGCCTTACGTTGACGGCCGAGGAACTCATTGTTGAGCCTCCCGGGCACCCGGTTTCTGTTCGTGCCAATCGTAAGGGATGTCCAGATGAAGCCTCATCTTCCGCATTGGTGCCAAGAGCCCGAATTCCATGGACTCCAGGAGTTCCCGGGCCTCGGGATCATCGAGGGTTTCCACATGGGCCCGCAGTATGGAAAGTTGTTCGTGGAGCTTGTTGAAAGAGTTCGACATCAGCTTTCGAGTGTCCACCCTGTGCATGTCACCCTCCTTTTGGGTTGTGGCCGGTAGTTGAGCAAGGTCAGCGGTGTGGCGCCCGCTGGCACAACTGGTACAGAAGGTGCGGTTAATGGTAACCTGTCGAGTTAACTCAACGATCTGCCCCAGCCCGGGCTTGGAGCGGTTTTCTGTCCAGAGTGCCTATCCTGCGTCACATTGGTTACGAGAACAAATGTTCTCTTTACCCAGATGAAACCATAATTAACCAAACTTGTCAACTCAAAACAGAAAATAAAGGGAAAGTGGCGCTGGTTAGTCCTCTCTGCCAAGACCTAACGTTTCGGTTGCCCGATCTTACAGCGCGAAACGGAATTTCTGCTCCCCCCGGGGCCGCATTGGCGGTATCCTTACGCGACGCCCGCTAATCATTTCAATGTGTTATAAAAATTCCCCCTATCCCCTGCTCCTACCGTTTCGCGAAATACGTCATAACTTTATTAGACCAGGGGCATGCCTCCGCCGCTACGCGCGGCAAGACCTGATACCAATGCGCTTTCATACAAGTAACATTGAGAGACTGATTCAGTACCGGCCCTGTCAGGTCTCCTCCGCTGCGAACGGCTCGGCCTGACTTCGCTTTGGAGACCTGGCAGGGCCGGCTTCACTCATTGTCACTCCTTTGATCGCGCATTGGTATGACTTCGCTGCGGGGGCAAGCGCCCGGCGCTACAGCAACAATTGCGAAACGGTACCATACGAATCAGCATTCAACTGTACGCTGTGTCCACTTCGCTCTGCAGCCTGCCAATAGATTCCGGAGACTCTGCACTAGGCCTTTTTGGTCAGGGTGAGCTGTCGGGTCCAGGGCTTGTTGTATCCGATTTCCACACCCAGGCGTTCCATCCAAAGGTCGTCTGCGCTTGTCCAACCTGCACCGCGTCGTCCCGCGTTTTCCATAACTCTCATCTTGTCCAGAAGTTGGCCCCACTTTCCTTCCCGCTCAGAGGCGGCATCGGTGGCGGCCTGACGATCTTGACGCTCCCAGAGGTTGTGGAGATCTTCTTGTGCCCATTGGCGTTTGACATTTTCCATTTGAACGTTTCTCAGCGGTTCAGCCCGATTCCAGTCCACATCGGACTTCCAATCCGAATGCATCAAGTCACCCACGCGGCTTTGCCAGTCTGCCTGACCAGAGAGAAAACCGTGCTGGATTTGAAGCAGGTCCTGCAGGTTGGTCATATGGTCCTGAAGCTGTTTATACTGTGATCCCTTCACGTACTTGTTGTAGTCCATGGCCTCCCGAAAGCGGTCGGAATAGCCTCTGGCCAGGTTGTCCATTGCGTCGTGATGCAACGAGGACGCGTAGGCAGGTCCTCCCATTACGTTCATTCCGCCTCTCCGGATGCCCGCGGTTGCCGCGCGTCGGACATAGTCGTCGAGGGTTTTACGCTGGCCTCCCAGGACGTTTTCCATGTACCTGCCGACCTCCGGATCGTCCGGACGCGCCACGCTTTCGCCCCAGGAATCGAAATAGTCGCCGCCCGATCCGTTCTTTGAAAGAGGCTTGTACATTTGGTCCAGAAGCGCTGAAAGCTTTTGAGACGCATCCTGAAATGGGCTTGTCCCATAGGCGCTCGCGTAATCGAAGTCTCCGTAATAGTTCCCTCGCGGAACCATGGTTTCCTCCTGTGGATTATGATGGAGTCATGCCGTGCTTGATGCCGACAACCTCCATAGGAATTCTTACAGGCTCATATCTCGCCCCATTCCCTGATCAACGACAGACCCAGTTGAAGGCCATAAAAGTCGGTGGTGTCCTGAAGCAGTATTCTGAGCTTGAAAAAGCGCCCTGCAATATTGTTTGGTACCTGCTGTTGTCCGAAAGATCTATCGGCAAGAATGGAGAGGCTTTCACAGTTCAATACCGTGGGAGACGACTCGTCTCCGTCGGTATATATTTCTATGATAATCTTGTCGCCGGACGTCTTTCCGAAGGCCGTCAACAAACGGAGCACTTTCGTGAATTCCGGCGACCCGAAGTGCAGCCACCCGGTTTCAACCCAGGCGGCAATGGTTGCGCCGCCGTCGGTGGTGGCATTCGGAGCGAACAGCCGCAGTATCTGACTGGTATAGTCCCCGGCATACAGGCCGATGTCCCCGAGCTTGCCCGGCGCGGTGGCGCTATGATGGTATGCCAGGCAGAGGGACGCGACGGAGATGGTGAACGGAGGCAGCCAGGCTCCGAGTGCAAGGTCATAGACAATCAGCCGGTTGTTGGTAGTCTGTTCCGTCTGGTCCGCTGTAAGGATCATGGGCACCGCCCAGAGGATCCAGTTTGCAGGAGGCCAGAACACCCCACAAGATATCCCCACGTTATTGAGGTCAATCCTCGGCAGCCCGTCAGCGGTCCACCAATTTACCGGTGCGCTTATCTCCTGACCTCTCGCAGTCCCATACGTTCCATCAGTTGCAAGTCCTGTAACCGCAAAGGCACCGTACCGGTTGATGAAATAGATCCCGTACCTCTCCCCGTCATCAAATCCCATGACAGAAGCTTTCACTATGACCGATGAATTGACAGGAACATGCCGGGCGGCCTCGACAGTCTGGAATTGAAAATCTGAAGGGTCGTTTCCCGTGAGCTGATGCCAGGTCTCCGTCTTCCCCACGAGTAAACCGTTCCATGCAGCAAGAGCGCAGTGAATAGCGTCCATACCCCCGATACGCCACGAACCGGAATCGTTGCCCGTGAACCCGTATTCCTCGAGCTGGCGGGAGATGTCCGCCTGGTCAGGGGCATCGGGCCGGCCAAGAAGGGCTATGCGATCTTTCACCGCCACCGCGAACTTGTGCTTGGTCAACGCTGAAGGCACTCCGTACACCTTGACCTCTGAAATTGCAGAGGTGTCTGACAGGGACGCGGAGACCTTGAACCTCATCCAGTATCCAAGCGGAAAGTTGGCCTCAAGTGGAATATGGGTCTTCCAATCATCAGGCGTGTTCCACGAGATCTTTCCCTTCTTCGTCAGCGTCTTGTTTGAAACGGAAGTGCCGTCCGTTATTGACAACGCTTTCCACCGCTCACCGTTCCAATACTCGACTGACAGCACTGCTGCATTCTGGTTATTCTGCTCATACGGCGTAATTTCGATGTCGTTGAACCGGGTCAAATACGCCAGGTAAATGTAGTCATCCGTCGCCATGGGGATGTTGGCCTTGGAGAACTCGGTCAGGGTCTCGTCCGAGACCTCGATGGTGTAATCGCGAATTACGCTGGCGCTTGTATCGTGGTAGATAAACGCAAGCGGAGTGTCGGGCTGGCCGTCTCCGATATTCGATAGCGGTTGGCAAGGGGCCTTATAAAGTACACGGGTGATCGAACAATATTCAGACGTTTGGCTGGTCCGGAGTCTGTACCAAAAACCCGGCACCTCGGAGATCACATGATAATCCGCCTCGAAAGGCACAGCGTCGTTGTACGAAATGATGCCACTCTGCGCCAATGGGACAGACGCAACAGCAGTACCGTCCGTCCAGCCTATATCGGCAGTCCATTGTCCATTCCGCCAACCTTCTATAGCCGCGGTACCCGCATCTGAATAACTGACGGTATAGGAGGTCAATGTCGGGACATTCACCCCGTCGGCCAGCATCCCGAAAGCGAATCCCATTGTGGGTGTGGTGTGAATAACCACTCCTCCATCGTCTATCCATTGAGCCGGCGTTATGGCGTTGAGTCCCGCCCCAGTCATCTGGTTCGCTGCAACTCCAAAAGCCTGCTTGAGCGCACCCAGGAGGCTGTTGACCGTGGCATTCACCCAGGCTGGCGTTGTTGTGGCACTATTGTTGTACTGCCAGTCAGAGCCGCTCAACCGCACGATGGTACGCCATGCAGCAGACTTGAACACCTGGAAGGTGCTACGGTCATCCAGTGTGATAGCGTGATAAAGCTTACTGCTTCCTGGCGTGTCTTCAGTGACCGTTACGCCTGCAAATTCTTCTGCCACCACGACCGGCACTGCCTCGGCCTGGGTGGTTATCCCCACATGCAACAGAGTGGGCGCGCTTTGAGGAGTGACGACTTCAATGGAACTCACACCAACGGTTCCCGCTCCCACATACGAGAACCCGGTGCCGGATTGACTGGACGCGGAGACAAAGCCTGTATAGTATCCGCCACCGGTTGATGCGAAGCCCAGTAGTGGGTTTCCATAAAACTGCTGCACAACGCCCCATCTGTAATACCACCCCGCGGACATCTCCAAACTGACGAGATAATCTTTTGCCTCGTCAAGGGAGAATCTTACCCAGTCGCTGGTAATGCTGATGGTATTCGTGCCGTTGGGTTGCAAACTGGCGCCCGCCGAGAAGTACAACGGTGTGACTGCTTCTGTCCCGCCTGCCGTACTCCCCGACCTTTCCACTATGGAAGCATCATTGATATTGGCAAATACCCCCGAGAAAAGAGAAACTGTAGCGGCTGATCCCAAATAGGCCGTAACGGTCACCCGGACGTAGAGACCGGATGTGGTCAAAAGAGAACCTGGGATTATCTGCCGTACAGTGACTTCAGTGCCCGAACCAACAGTAAAGGTCCGCGTGCTGCTTGGACTGGCAGTGAATGTCGTTCCGTTGAAGGCTGCAGTGGCACCCAGGCACGCGGAGTTGTTAAACAGGTAGATGCCCCTGATTTCTGTCACTTCCCCAGTGGCGTGGTCGTCATTCAGCTCGACCTCTCCAGATCCCTCTCCGTCATCCGTGATGACATAAATCACGAGCGTGGCGTCAGAGAACACCACTTGCACCATCTGCTCAACTTCGGGGCAATCGTTACCAGATCCGAGCGTAATGGATTTGTGCGCCTCGTCGTCTCCCGAGAATGTCTCAGCGTTATAGGCCGCTTCGATTACGAAATTATCCGCATCGCCGGCCGCCTGGCTCGGCAAGGTGCACGTTGCGTTATAGTTGGTCGTCCCAACGATGGTAACTGAATTCCCTGCTGCGAAGCCGTGCGCTTGACAAGGGATTTTGACCGTATTCGGTGTTCCTCCCAGGTCCACGGCCGCCCCAACAAGAGAAACTCTCCTTTCAAAATGACCTGTGGCTCCGGAGTCCTGCACCCAATGAGTAATCGCGCCCTTCAGGTCCAGCTGGTCGAAGTTATCATAATCATTCAACAGGATCTGATCTGAATACGGTGGCAACGTACTGGCGACAACGTTCGGTGCGTGCATCTCAAAATAGAAGGCTTCGACCTTTGGGACATCAGTGCAAATAATGATGTCTCCAGCAGCTTGAATATCCCCCACCGACGCGTAATTCGTGGTGTCCTTGTCCAACACTTGGGAGCTTATGTCATATGCATTCACTCCGTCTTGCCTCACAAGAACAGCCTTCGGATAAGCCCAATCGGACGCATCTTCGGACATGCCTCCGGCAAAAACTAACGGGACGGTGGCCTCTCCTTCAGTGATCACCGCGCGGTCATTGAGAACCGCCACTGACATTCGGCCTGCGTGAGACCCGAGAGCATACACCTGGCTAAAGTCGACGGAATCGGATGGCAGTAACGTGTTAGACGCGTAAACGGCAGAGGCTCCATTGTCCGGATCAGTCACCTGTGCCAGCAGGAAACTCTTTTCGTTTGTGGGGAACCTCACCTGATGGAGGGAATTGACTACCACCGGGTTGACTTGCGCCTCAGGCGGCGGCCATTCAATAGAAAAATAACCGAACCAGGCCGGGATATCATCCCCGCGGTAAGTGTTGAGAAGCACCAGTTCCTGGCCAGAGCCGGTTATTGGCGGCATTGCCTGAAGTGAAAACCAATCTTGTCCATAAGAGTTGCCGGTGGCCAGATTATGCCTCCACATGGCATAGTACCGCCATCCCGGATCGCCGTAGTATCGCCTGACGATGAAGCTCCACCACTCGTCCACGGATGTTTGTATGTCGGAGGAGAGGTCCAATACAATGACGTCATCCTCATACATTCTGAATGTGAGCTTTTCCTGACCCGGCAATGGTTCCAGGTTGTACCACCATTCCCATCGGTTCGGGCCATGGCCGTACCCGGCCAGCAGCATCTCGTGGGACAGCGAACCGCTTCTTCTAAAATAGACCGACATCTCCCAGGGCCAATCGTATACCCCTCCGAGCCAAAAGTCGTCGCTCGCTGGAACGGTGAGCTTGTATTCGCCGGTCTGATATTCATGCTCGGGTGGAACTCTGAGGCTCGAGAGGCCCACGGAAGGATAATATTGCGATTCGTCAATTGTCATCCGTTCGCCGCCTGCAAGGGCAACGTTGGTTACGGTATGCCTTTGTGTGCTGTCTATGATTTGCGTGTCGCCGGTGTTCCCTTCAAAGAGCAGTTCGATCCGCTTTGATTGCGGTTCCGCGGTGAGCATCCCTACCACGCTATAGCCGGGGCGAGTCTTCAGGCCGAATTCAGCGAGCTCAACATTCTCGCCGGCCGTCAGGGCGTTTTCAGGAAACATAAGTAAATCGAGTCGCCTGTCGCGTATACCGCGGCTCCAGTTGAACAGGTTTGCAACCCTGTAGGCCTCTTTGCTCGTGCCTCGCATCGTTCAGCACCTTTCCTGTGACCTTTCCCGCTAATTACCGGGCGGGTCTGACTCCAAGCCTCGGAGGCTCTGCTTCACCCAGGAGCGCTTGTTTCTCTCGTTCATACAGTTGGTCGTACTCAGCGAACTTCACGTCCGCGCCCGGAGCGTGACGGTCTCTCAAGAACGCGTGTTTGAGTACGAAGTAGACGAAAACCATGTCATGGGCCGGTGGAATGGACGGATTGGCATTGTCCGGCGAACAGGTCAGATCCTCGGGGAGGTATGAATGGTACACACAGAAGCCGGACGCATTGTCCTGCGCCGGCGGTGGCCACACATACATGCTGTTGTTCTGCACGACAAAGTATTCAGGGGTTCCCGGACCTGCAGCGGCAGTCTTTAGTTCCTCATAATCCTGAAAACTTCTCAGAGGCGTCATAGGATACCGCTGGCCGCT
>Ga0172371_10013279_pt1 | contig 10742 bp, 10 predicted proteins | sample Lak12m_FD_114543 | JGI IMG/M metagenome (GOLD analysis project Ga0172371, IMG submission 114543) | Freshwater microbial communities from Kabuno Bay, South-Kivu, Congo - kab_022012_12m | ecosystem: Environmental > Aquatic > Freshwater > Lake | place: Democratic Republic of the Congo: South-Kivu... | reverse complement strand
ATCTCTTTAATAATTTCTGATAACAATTTATGGCAAATTTAACCTTTCCGGTTTTTATTTTTGGAAGTCTTGTCGGCTTGCTGATAGGGGCGCTCTTCCATCTCGTTGCTGGTGGAAAATTGATCCGCCTAATTTTTTGCCTTATATTTGGATGGCTTGGTTTTTGGGGAGGAAATTATCTTAGCCAAAAATTTGGGATCCAGATCTACCAATATGGTCAGATCAGTTATGGAACCGCAATAATAACAAGTTTGGCTTTGTCTGCCGGTGGTTATTGGATATCTGGTGAAAGCAAACCTGTATCAGACTGAAATTAATAATGACTATTTCGAATTCTGATAATTTTGCTAAAGAAGGAGATCTTGTTCAACTTTCTGCTTCCGAGATCAAGTTCTTTATTTTTCCATTGAAATCAGGGCAGGTCTTTCAGTCGCATCGGGGAATCATTCCCCATGATGACTTGATCGGCATGTCATGGGGTTCGCAGATAATAAGCCATCAGGGGAGCCCTTTTTTTCTGCTAAAACCGGGTCTTTTCGAATTCATTTCTACAACCAAAAGAAATACCCAGATCATGTACCCCAAAGATATTGGATACATCCTGCTGAGGTTGAATATCACACCGGGAAGCACAGTTATTGAAGCGGGCACAGGTTCAGGCGGGCTGACCCAGGTTTTGGCTGCCTATGTGGGGGATTCTGGTCATGTTTTTAGCTTTGAACAGCGGGATGAAATGCAGAACCTGGCAAAAAAGAACCTCGCAAGGATCGGTCTAACTGAACGAGTGAGTTTCATATCAAAAAATATCCAGGAGGGGTTTGAGGTCGAAAATGTTGATGCGGTCTTTCTTGATCTGCCTAATCCTTATGATTTCTTACCTCAGGTCAAACAAGCCTTGAAAACGGGGGGCTATTTTGGCACACTGCTGCCGACTACCAACCAGGTAAACAGATTATTGATAAATCTTCCCAGAAATGACTTTATTTTTATTGATGTATGCGAAATTTTGATTCGCTTTTATCAGTCTGAACCTGAAAAATTCAGACCTGTTGACAGAATGGTCGCCCATACTGGATATTTGATCTTCGCAAGGTCGATTCTTCCAAAAGATTCTGAACAATCCGAGTAGGGCAACTTGAAATCTGATAAATGGTAAAAAAACCTCGAGGGGATTGTGATTTTGATTTATCCGTGATAGAACAAAAAGTATCTGCGTATTCCAATAATCTTAATAAATTGCGCATAGTTAATAATTCCTCAGAAAATCTTCAGAATTCTGCAGTACTTGTACCAATAGTGATTCACGAGGATCAAATTGGACTGCTTTTTACCTTGCGGTCAAATTCGCTTGAGCGGCATAGCGGTCAAGTATCATTTCCCGGCGGTGTGATTGAAAAAGGGGATAAGTCAGCCATCGAGACAGCTTTAAGGGAAACTGAAGAAGAGATAGGTCTATTACGAAAGAATGTTCAGATCATCGGCGAATTAGAACCATTTAATACGTCCACCGGATACGTTGTATTCCCAGTGATTGGCATCATCAATTCAATGGATATGCTGTCTAGAAACGCAATTGAAGTGGATCGGATTTTTTGCATTCCCTTGAAATGGTTATGCGACCCAACGCACTCAAAAAAAAAGACTTTTCTGGAGACGATGGAAATATTCGAGAAGTATGGTTTTTTGATATTTTCGACGGAGAATTGCTTTGGGGAATAACTGCAAAAATAACAAAAGAATTTATTAAAATAATAAAAAAATGAGCGGGTAATCCCGCTCATTTTTTGTTTTAGGAAATTACTCTTCCTCAGTTTCTTCAGTTTTGCCCTTTTCAATGACTTCGGGCTCAGCTCCTGCACCTTCAGCAGCTGCAGCTTCTTCAACTTCAGGTTCAACTTCTTCTTTGACCGCGTTTGCAACGGCGACCAATTCTTCCATATCAGTCAGAACTTCAACATTAGATAATTTGGGGAGGTCCTTGACGTAAATAGCATCACCGATCTCCGCAAGTGAAGAAATATCAACTTCGATCGTATCAACAAGGTCCTGAGGTAAACACTCGACTTCGATCTGATCAATACCTGAAACGATCAATGCCTCGAAATTCTCTAAAACAGGTGCCTTCCCGACAAGGGTCAAAGATACATGGGTGCGCAGTTTTTCTTTTAAGGAAACTGCCTGAAAATCAACGTGAAGCAATTCGTTTTTAATGTAATCACGCTGAACTTCACGTACGAGTGTCGCATGTTCTTTTCCGTCAACAATAATCGTCAAAATTGTTGAGCCAGAAATTTTATTGAAAAGCAGGGTTGTTTCCCGTTTCTTTAGAGAAATGGGCAGGGTATCAATTTCACGGCCATAAATGACAGCCGGAATGAAGCCCTCTTTTCGCAGGAATTTAACTTTCTTTCCGGTTTGGGTTCTTACTTGAGCGTCAATAACGATCTTTTCCATTTTTTCCTTTCGCGCCTCTTGCCAGGGTCACTGGCTACCTTCGCTTATAAATTAACAACGGGAAAAGATTTTATCCATGGATATGGTTTTAGTCAAGTTTATCTTCCCGGTTCCAATTAAACGAGCGCTCCACGGCACGTTTCCAATCAGAGTACAAACATTCTCTTTTCTTATTATCCATTTCTGGCAGCCAGCGGTGATCTTCTTTCCATTTGAGCCGAAGGTCATCAATCCCGTTCCAATATCCTACAGAAAGGCCAGCCGCATAAGCTACCCCCAAAGCAGTTGTTTCGGTGATATTTGGACGAATTACAGGTACGTTCAGGATATCTGCTTGGAATTGCATAAGCAGTTCATTGTTTACCATTCCCCCGTCCACCTTTATTAAATTCAGAGACACGCCCGAATCTTTAAGCATTGCATCCAGGAGTTCTCGTGATTGAAATGCAGTGGCTTCAAGGGCAGCTCTAGCGATATGGCCCTTATTTGCGTATCTGGTTAAACCGATGATCAAGCCGCGTGCATCAGGTTTCCAATAGGGGGCAAATAATCCTGAGAAAGCTGGCACAAAATAGATGCCACCATTATCCTCAACCGTTTTGGCCAGGTTTTCGATATCCTTGGAATTATTGATGATCCCCAAATTGTCTCTAAGCCATTGCACCAAAGCGCCAGTGATCGCGATGGAGCCTTCAAGGCAATAAACGGGTTTTTCACCATTGAATTGATAACCGACCGTCGTTAGTAAACCTTGAGTGCTCCGGATCATTTTCTCGCCGGTATTCAATAACATGAAGCACCCTGTGCCATAAGTGTTTTTGGTATCACCCGGATCAAAACAAACCTGCCCAAATAATGCGGCTTGCTGGTCTCCTAATACACCTGTTATCGGAATTTGGTTATCATTCCATCGCATTACACCGAATTGCGAAACAGAAGGTTTTATTTCAGGCAGTATTTTGGAAGGTACCTCAAGGATATTCAACAATTCCTCATCCCAAGTAAGTGTCTCGAGGTTCATTAACATTGTTCTGGATGCATTAGTAACATCTGTACAATGAACGCCATCGTTTATCCCACCAGTAAAATTCCAGACTAACCAGCTGTCGATATTTCCAAATAGAACCTGGCCTGACATAAAATCTTTTTTTATTTCATCATTATTTTCTATTAGCCACCTTATCTTGGGTCCGGAGAAATAGGTGGCAATTGGAAGCCCTGTTTTCTGCTGAAATAGATCCTTATAACCTCTTACTTGCAATTCTGAGCAAATATTTTCGGTTCGGGTGTCCTGCCAAACGATCGCGTTCCCGTACGGTTTGCCTGTTGCCTTATTCCATAGAACCGTTGTTTCTCTTTGGTTAGTTATACCTAACGCTTTGATCTTGTCTGCTGCGGGATCAATTTTTAAAACAGCTTTATTAAATACCTCCCTTGAATTGTTGAGAATTTCCATCGGGTCATGTTCCACCCAGCCAGGTGAGGGAAAAATTTGCTTGTGTTCTTTTTGCGCGGAGGAAATTATTCTTCCATCATGATCGAAAACAAGGCATCGTGTGCTTGTTGTTCCCTGGTCAATGGCAGCGATGAAATCCATGAAACCCCTCCGGATGATCTCAAATTTTATTTATTTTTTCTTTTAGGATGAATACTGTGTCTGAAAAAGAATGTAAAGTGGATGTGGTTTTATTCAATGAAGATTGTTCTGATCTGACAAACCGACTGTAAGGTTGGATCGTAATATTTATCCTCTCAATGATCAGATCAATTTGCTTAATAAATTCAGCCATCAAAGTAGCCGAGAGTTGGTCGCGCAGGTCAGTGATCCTTTTCGAAAAAAGTGATCTGGCTTGTTTTTTCTTGGCGGGAATAATAAATAAACCAAGGACAGCGGTCAAACCAGCCAGCATCACCCCTGTAAAATCAGCTGACGCAGTTGTTGCCAAAATGGTTATTAGTGCTCCTAAACCTAAAGCTCCAACTTCAATAGCGGCCGATGCGGCTACCGCCATTTGAGCGTCCTCAGCAATCCTTTTTGATTCATCTTCTTTATCAAATTGTTCAACGATTCTTTGGGATTCGCGTTTTACTGCTTCGATTATCTTGAATCGTTCAAATTTTATTTGTCGTGTTTCCGGATCATCAAAGATCCTATCCTTGTATTTCAGGATCCTCTGGTCAATTTTATTGGTGATCGATTGCCATTGTTTTAGATCTTCGTCCACCAGCCACTCGATCAGACCGCTGACCTTGCTGTCAATTTCTGCTGGTAATCCTTTTACGACCTGAGCATTAAATTCAGACTGAATCTTGTCTTTATTAATCAGGTCCATTATCCTTGCGATGCGAAAAGTATTTTCAAAAAATTCGGTCCCGCGTTTTTCAAACTTGAGCAGTGAGTTATCAATTTCTGCATAGTGAAATTTAAAACTTCTAAGCATGTCTTCTTTGAAGAGAGAGATCTGGCTTTCAAGATCGCTGAGAAGCTGAATGTCGCTGCTTATTAAACTAATTTTCTCATTGGTTGATTCAAGCAATTTTGTGGTCAATTTACTAATGACACCCATTGGGTTTGATAACTTTAGTACGAGCTGGTTGGTAGGACTCAGGATTTTATAAATGTAATCCTCAACCATTCGGAAATCTGGCTTGGTTGAGTCGCCGTTGATCTTGCGCTGCAAAGCGTCTTTCGCACTTATTGTAAAGATTGGAGGCTCAATTCTCAGCAGCTTCTTAGTATTTTCCAGTACAAAGTCAATTATTTGTTTGAGATCTTTTTCAGAATTAATGATATCGATCTTGTTGATTATTACAACAACCTTCTTGCCCCAGTCTTTGATCAACTCAAGAAATTGCCTTTCACTTTCAGTGAATGGGCGATCTGCGGACGTAATAAATAATACAAGGTCAGACCTTGGAATAAAATCGGTTGTCAATGCCTCGTGTTCCCTGAGGATGGCATTTGTACCAGGAGTATCAACAAGACTGATATCCTCAAGCAAAGAATTAGGGATTGTGATCAAGGATTGACCCGGAGATGTTCGGGCTTCCAGCTGGGAATTCCCATGCCGTAATATGGTTATATTCGATGTGGTCGGCGTGACGCCTGTTTCTAAAATATTCTTGCCAAGCAGTGCATTGATAAACGCGGATTTTCCAGAATTATATTCACCCACAATTACGATCAAAAAAAGGTCATCTAATTGGGTTATTTGGTCTTTTATTAGGGAAAGTTGCTGCTGGGAAAATTTATTGGCTTCCCCGAAGGCTAAAAAATCGATCAGGAAAGATCTAATCTTTGAAACTAACTCATTCTGGTTCTGTGTGATCAATCGCATTTTTTGGTGATTATATCATTCGCTCTTTTTAAAGATTAATCCTCTGGTTATTTGACTTTTTTAATAAATATTTATTTCTTTCGTATACGGAAAATATATAAATTGGATAATTTTTTTTGAAAGAATTCGTTTCTGCTTATCGGGGTTAATTGCGCATAGTTGTACTTATTAGTTCATATTTGAGAGATCGGTAATTTATTAAAACAGAACTTCAAACCATATTTATAAATTATTTTTATGGGACAATATCAGGAGAGGGGTTATTGCCTGTAATTAATTTATTAAAAAAGTCTCAACAATGTTCATATGTAAGCTATTCGAAAAGAAAAATTAATCGCAAATTATAAATATTAATTAAATTAAGAGGGAAGTGAGCAAGGATTTGAGAAATTTCATTTTTTCACACGAAATTAATATTCTTTAGGTCGATCAGGATAAGTTTAAAATAGGTGCCACTGGGAAGAATGTGATATCAAGATCAATCTTCGAATACTTCCCAATAGCCTTTATCCAACTCATCATCTGAAAGGTGTGCATAACGCTGAGTGACAGCAATATTTTGATGCCGTGCAAGATTTTGCGCCAGTTTTAGATTGCCTGTTGCGGTAAGCACTCGCGTTACAAAATAATGCCTGAAGGAGTGAGGTGTAATAGTGCCAACAGCTTCGTCTCCCAGGTACTCTCTAACAGTATCTTCAACAATTGTCCTTCCGGTTGTGGTTGTAATTCGTTTCACTTTCGAACCTGCACCTTTATCGTGCCGTGCGAAAAGTGGCAATGCGCCCAGTGCTTTACCGGAATGCCCATCTAATTCTCCGCGAGCTTGAATATAATCTCTCAAGGCTTTTTGTGAGCGTCTCGAAAATCTGACAATTGCCTGGCGATTGCCTTTGCCGACGATCAAAGCTTTGCCTTCATTCCAATCAATGTCTCCGCGTTTCAAATTACATGCCTCATGAACGCGTAATCCGGTGTCGCCAAGTGTTATGATAAAAGCCTTATCACGCAATGCGCGTAGCTGTATATTTTTATCCTCGTTAGAGTCAATGTTTTTATTATCAAGCTTTTCCAGGATCTCAGCGATACTTTTAGCGGGGAATTGAGGTAGCCTTTTACCGGGTTTTCTCGTTCGTAAACGTATTAAAAGTTTTGCTTTAGAAAGATTTACATTAGATAATTCTTCAGCAACCAGATATTCTAGAAAACCTTTTGCAGCTGTAATATAGAGTTGTTCTGTGGTTACCGCATACGATTTTAAGTCCTTCGCAAACCAGCCGATAATCTCTTCATTTAGCAAGCTTACAAGATTATTTTCTACATCGATCTTATTATCTTTCAAAGTGATCAAAAGATTATCAAGCGCAGTTTGATATGCAAGCAGCGTGTTTTCGCTGCGGGCTAACTTTATTGTGTTGAGATAGTCTTTTACGGCTTCAGTTATGGTCTTCATAAGTAATTCCTAATATATATTATGCTTGCTATAATAGTACTTATCGAAAGCAATAACAATTATAAATTATTTTTATCCTCCCTGCTCAAATTCTTGTTGTGTGTTTTCATGTTTTTTTATTATTAATATTGATATTCGATATAATCTAAACTATGAAAGTTAAAAAATATTTCTCTCTGCATTTTATCCCCCCTGCTCCAAGTGAGGTTAAATTATGATTCAACTGCCATATGGTGATAGATCCTTGGAATTGAATTTAAAAGGACTAGATTTCTCAATTTTTCAGCCAAAACTAATAAAACCAAATGAAGACCAGGCTCTGATCGTTGAGAAAGCTTTAAACGGATTATTGAAAAATAAGAATCCTTTGTTTGATTTAAAGAACAAAAGTGTTGCCATCGGCATAAATGACCAATCCCGGCCTTTGCCAAACCATATTTTGATGCCTGTTCTCATTAATAATTTGAAAAAATTGGGCTGCAAAAATGAAAACATTACCTTCTATATTGCTACAGGGACGCATTCTCCACTAAAAGCGAGCGAATTTCCATTGAAATTAGATGCCGGTATCCTTTCTTCTTATAAGGCAGTCAGTCATGATTGTGATGCCGTTAATAACCTGGTCTATTTGGGTAAAACCGCAAAAGGCACCCCTGTTCATGTAAATGGTTCATTCATGAATTCGGATATTAAGATCCTTGTTGGCAATATTGAATCACATCATTTCATGGGCTTTTCTGGAGGGGTGAAAACTGCTGCAATAGGTCTGACTGGAAGAGAAACGATCACAGCGAATCATTCCATGTTATCGCATCCGAATACAACGATGGGGTTGTATTCAAGCAATCCCATGCGAGTGGATGTGGAAGAAATTGGAAAAATGATTGGCATTGATTTTGTGTTAAATATTGTGATTAATGACGAAAAAGAGATCATTGCTGCATTTTCAGGCGATCCGGTTGAAGTGATGAAAAAGGGAATTGATTTTGTTCGTAAAAATATTCAAATGGACCTTAATGATTCTGATGGGTCATTTGATCTTGTTATCGCTTCCCCCGGTGGTTATCCAAAGGATATTAATTTTTACCAGGCTCAAAAAGCAATAACCCATGCCTGCCTTTTTGCAAAACCTGAAGGAGTGATCATCCTTGCTGCAGAATGCCGGGACCAGATGGGCAGCAGGAAATTCGAACAATTCCTTTCATCCAAAGAGTCGTTTGCTGAAGTTTTTGAGTCTTTCAAATCAATCCCTTTTGAGATCGGACCTCACAAAGCATTTCAGCTTGCAAAACAAGCGATCTCTCACACGATTATCCTTTTATCGAGCATTCCTGAGGATAAAGTCAAAGACATCAAATTATTACCTGCCAAAACGCTAGACTATGCATTAGACCTTGCCAGAACCTTTTTACCGGTGAACCCAAGGATTGCAGTTCTCCCTTATGCAACCCATACCCAGCCAAAAATTATTGAAGCTTTTTAGAAAGATATGCGAAAACCCATCCCCATATTTGAACATCCTGAACTCGATGGAAAATCATTTTTCCTTAATGGAAATCAAATTGGGGTTTTGTTAATCCATGGTTTCACTGCAACTACAGTTGAAGTACGGTGGCTTGCTGATTATCTATCAAGTAAGGGCTTAACCGTAAACGCGCCGCTTTTACCGGGTCATGGAACAACCCCGGAAGACCTGAACAAGCGGAATTATGCTGAATGGATCGAGTGTGTTGAAAATTTATACAACAAACTAAAGAAAACCTGCCAAAGGGTCATTGTTGGCGGAGAATCAATGGGCGCAGTTTTGACCTTGTATCTCGCGGAAAACCACCCTGAAATAAAAGCATTGCTGCTTTACTCCCCTGCAATAAAAATTGCCAGCCTCAAATATTCAAAGATACTGCGGCATTTATTTCCGATCATTCGAAAAAAAGATTATGATGAGATCATGCCTTGGCAGGGATACTCCGTTTATCCTCTTTTCGCGGCAAGTGAATTACTTCGATTGCAGAAATTTGTAATTAATAATCTGCACAAGGTTCAGCAGCCTTTAGTAGTTTTTCAAGGTGCATTTGACACGACCATAGATCCTGACAGCAGTGATCTGATCATGTCTTCAGTCGGATCACTTATAAGAAAAAAACACAGCATGTCTAATTCAGGCCATGTTATTCTTTTAGATAAAGAATTTCCAAATATTGCTGACCTGACATGGGAATTTCTAAAAGATCTTAAAATCGTTTGATAGCTGTAAGGGTTATAATTTGTAAACAAATGACTTGGAGAAACCATGGAAAATTACCCTGAAAAATTAGGGAAAACCACGATAGATATTACGGTACTGACCAATATCGCTAAATTGACCTCGCTATCTGTACCCGGTGTAAGCAAAATGTCGACTGGCCCTCATAGTGTCAATTCTTTGATAAAGAAGAATTATTTTGATGGCGTGATGGTCGATGTTGAGAATAATACGGTATATGTCGATCTTTATTTGGTTTTAAATGCCAATACAGCACTATTAAAAACCAGCCGAACCGTTCAACAAAAGGTCAGCCGAGCAATTACTGAAATGGTTGGCATGGAGATTGGTCATGTAAATGTACACATTGAGGATGTTGATTACCAGAACAAGTAAAGTACTTTTAAAATGAAATCCCGCACCAAAGCAAGGGCAATCGCCCTTCAAGTGTTGTACGAATATGACCTAACCGGCCATCCAGTCGGGATTATTCTTGTCAATCGATTTCAGGAAGAGGAACAAGATTCAAAATCCGTAAAATTCACTGAAGAGATCGTATATGGCGTATATCCGTTTATTTTGAAATTGGATGAAATTATCGCTCATTACGCGCCTGAGTGGCCCTTAGATCAAGTGGCGTCAATAGACAGAAATATTATTCGAATAGCGCTGTGGGAATTTGCTGTAAAAAAGTGCACTCCCATCAAAGTCGCGATCAATGAAGCGGTTGAATTGGGCAAGATCTATGGTTCTGATAGTACGCCCAGATTTGTAAATGGTGTTTTAGGCAGTTTGGTCTCAAAATACGATGAATATAAAGGTGCCATTGAAAAAATGGTCCCCTGAAGGGGTAATAATGAAAAAGTTTAGTAAACCCATTTCTGTGGTCCTGATCATTGCGTTAATAATCCTGACAGCATACTGTGTGGATCCATTGCCGCTAAAAGGGAAAATTCAAAAATTATCCTTTGCTGAAACAAATTTCGAAGTTAGCATACCGGCTGCAATAAACAGTGGCGAAAGTATCCTTCTGGAAATGCTCGATGAAGTCACTGGCATTGCATTAAATCCTGAACGATTCAAAATGGAATCCAAAGATGGATTGACCTTTACTTTGAAGTTACCGCTGGCAATCGATTCTGTCATTCGCTATCGCTATGTTAAAGACGGACAAAACGGGATGATTGAAAAGGATCCCGCAGGCAACCAGGTGCAATACCGCATATATTCTGTTTCAGATGCTTCAGTGGTTCGCGAT
>Ga0172371_10013278_pt1 | contig 10743 bp, 14 predicted proteins | sample Lak12m_FD_114543 | JGI IMG/M metagenome (GOLD analysis project Ga0172371, IMG submission 114543) | Freshwater microbial communities from Kabuno Bay, South-Kivu, Congo - kab_022012_12m | ecosystem: Environmental > Aquatic > Freshwater > Lake | place: Democratic Republic of the Congo: South-Kivu... | reverse complement strand
TTAATACCTTCATCAATTGCTATTGCAATAGGTTTTCCCAATTTGTGTTTTTGCATGAACTTGTTTACTAAGTACAATGCAGTTAACGAGTCTTTGCCACCAGAAACAGCAACACCAATTTTTTCATCTTGTTTTATCAATTCATTTCTAGTGATTGTGTCATATACTTTTTTCTCAAAGTATTTTATGAAACAAGATGCACAATAATAACCATGCTGCATTTCAATAATTGCTTCTTTTTTACATTTTGAACAGTTCATATAATCACATTCAATATTATAATTAGTCAAGTGTTGGCTAGCCGCCTGATATGACTGATAATATGTCAATCTGTTTTGCATTGCCTATTTTTTCCTTTTCTATTACAATCTTCTGGTCAACAGCAACAATAACCGTTTCCTTGTTTATTTCAAGCTTTTCAAGAAGCTCATTTATCGTTGTATCTTTGTTTAGGTTTAAACACAACTTTTTGTGTTTTCGTTCTACATAAATATTAACTTTTGGACTCATACAAAAAACAATAACAAAACGTTTTTAAATATGTTGAACTTATATTTAGAAGAGAGAGAGTAGGTGAGGTTATAACATCAGATTTAGTCCTTTTCTTGGGGCTAGGTTGTTTAACCTTTTGTGAGAGAAAGGGAGTTGAGATTATGGTTAAAAATCGTGGCCATAAGGCAAAAGCGAAGTCTAATTCTAATCCTGTGAGGAAGCTCTCAATACAAGTCAGACTAGGCGAGCATGCAAATAATATCAATGCAGTTGCGAGCACAGTTGGTGAGTTAGAGGGTTTTTGCAGTCCTGAACTGTTAATGGAGCTGAAAGGATTAGTTTCCCAAATCAAATATGATCAACAGCAATCAAACTTTGACCGGGAAAGAATGATGCAATACACAAATGCATTTAATAGTGTTTTATCGAGGTGTAACATAAGCAATAATTATGATATGTAATAAGCCGTAAAGCATCAGAATTATAAATATGATTGTATTATGTTTATAGTTGCAGTTAGTATGTATTGGTAGATGTTGGTGGCTTTATGATATATCAATTGTTGTTTGTGTTAATTCCCCTTATTTATTTTTATTACTACTACAGGAGATTTCCTGAAGAATCATCAGGAAATAAATTTGAGGACTTTTTTAGTTTTTTTGGATTTAAGCGAATAAACTTGGATACTTTAAAGAAAGGAGTAACATTAGCGTTTTTTTTGATTGTTGTTTACCTTATTGTAGCATATGTTTATGGCTATTTTACTTATGACACAGGAGACTCTGTAGGGAACTTTATTAAGGAGTCATATTCAAGTTTGGGTTGGGTATTCATAGCAATAGTTTTAGCAAACTCGTTTATAGAAGAATTTTTCTTTAGATCATTTTTGATAGATCGTTTTGGAATTTTTTGGTCAACATTGGCATTTGCATTGATGCACATTTCTTATGGTTCTTTGTTTGAAATAATTGGAGCATTTGCGTTAGGTTTGGTATTAGCATTCTATTGGAAAAAAGATAGAGATGTTTACGTATTGTTCTTTGGACATGCAATTTATAATCTTTTCATAATTTTTATTGCATTGGTTTGAGCTCTAAATTTGGATTAAGATTGTGATTAAATGAAATATATACTTGGAATCGAATCAACTGCACACACCTTAGGAGTAGGCATAATCACTTCTGAAGGAAAGACATTAGCAAATGAGAAGGATACATTAACAACAAAATCAGGAGAAGGATTTTTACCAAGAGATGCTGCAGAACATCATTATGCAATTATATCAGAATTAGTTAACAGAGCTTTTGACAAAGCAAACATTACAATTAATGATATTGATCTAATTGGATTTTCGCAAAGCCCAGGACTAGGACAATGTTTAGAAGCAGGGGCAACATTTGCAAGATATTTATCTTTAAAGTATAACAAGCCATTGATGGGAGTAAATCATTGTGTTGCACATTTAGAAATTGGAAAATTACATACAGGTTTGAAAGATCCATTGTTTATTTTTGTTTCTGGTGCTAACACACAAATCATTGCTTATAAGAACAAGCATTACAGGATATATGGCGAAACATTGGATATGGGTTTGGGAAATGCGATTGATCAACTTGGCCGAGAGCTTGGGATAGGTTTTCCTGCAGGGCCTGTGTTAGATAAGATGTATTTTGAAAAGAAAAAATACATAGAGCTACCTTACACAGTTAAGGGAATGGATTTAGCATTTTCAGGGATCTTGACAGCTGCAAAACAGATGGTTGGAAAAGAAAGAAAAGAAGATTTAGCATACAGCTTTCTACATAATTCGTATGCTATGCTTCTTGAAGTTGTTGAAAGAGCCCTTTCTTATTCTGGAAAAAGCGAAGTTTGCTTAGTTGGCGGAGTAGCTGCAAGCAAAGCTTTGAACAGTATGATTACAGTTATGGCTGAAGATAGAGGAGTAAAGTACAAACCTTGTCCTCTAGAGTATTGTGGAGATAATGGTTTGATGATAGCTTGGCAGGCATATTTGCAATATTTTAAAGGAAAAGACAGACAAAAACTGAGTGAAACCAAGGTAGATCCATATCAGAGGCTTGATAAGGTTAATATCAGCTATATGTGATGTATGCCTTGCACAAGGTTTATTAATATTTGTGGCCTCTATATATAAACTATTTAATTAGATAATCGGGAGTGATATAATGGCAATAGAAGGCAGTTTCGAGGTTAATACAATAATAAACAGTTGGAATCCTCCTTTTGATAAGACAAGCACAGTTGTTGAATATGTTGGTGAAGAAGGGGAAGAGTTTGATGAAGATATTGCAACAAAGAAGAATGTCTTCAAGATAGTTACAATAAAGAATGATTATGCAATTATCGAATTCAGCAATCAATACATACTTAAGAAATCACAATACTTCCAGTCAGAGCTTTTAGTTACTCCTCAACAGATTAAAGTACCTAAAGGAGTAGAACTGGAGTTTAGCTATATGTGGGGACAAAAAGGAATTACAAAGAAGATAAAGTACAATGGTTCTACAAGATCTGAAAGCCAAGAAGCTCCTAAGACACAAGAAGTTGCACCTGCTTCAGATGATTACACACAAGAAGAATATGATCAAGAATGCAAATCAGAAGAATGTGAATGTGACGAAGATTGTCAATGTGATGAAGAAAATCAATGTGAAGACGGAGAAGAGAAGTAAAATGACAGAATATAAACAAGCAATTGTTGTCAGAAACGATCTTAAAATGGGAAAAGGCAAGATTGCTGCTCAAGCTTCGCATGGTTCAATAACTGCCTTCTTAAAAACACAAATAAAACACAAAGATTGGACAGAAGAATGGCTTCCTCATCAAAAGAAAGTCGTTTTGAAAGTTGAATCTTTGGATGAGCTATTGAAATTGTATGAAACCCTGAAGAAAGAACTTCCTGCTGAGTTAATAAAAGATGCAGGTCATACTCAGGTTGAGCCAGGAACAATAACAGTTATGGGTGTTGGTCCTTGCCCAGAAGCAAAGATTGACAAATATTTAGGACATCTTAAACTTTTATAATTTTTTTAAATCAAAAAATTTTTTCCAATGAGGGGTAAATGTGCTAAGAAGACAGAAATTTTATCTGGGATTATACATTTTTATTTTCTTGGCAATTGCATCTATCGTTTTAATATATTTTGCAAGCACAGGTTTAGATGTTAAAACAACTTATTTTACTGATGATGGCAAAGGAATGCTTGAAATAAAACTAAAAAATAATTCAACACATGTTATGGAAAATGTTGATGTAATAAACAACAATACTAAAGTATTTTTCGTGGAAGCAATAATGCCCGGTGAAGAGAAAATTTACAATTTAGAATTGTCTGATTCTGTGAACAACCTATATGTGAAAGCAGAAAATCATCTTGCATTTGAAAAAACAGTTACAGTAAATCTTCCTGACGGAGATAATGCTGTACAATCTAGTTTAACTTATAGCGTAAAATATGATACTTTTGTTGTTGGCTTACAAAATAATATTGAGATTGGTGTCTGCAATTATGGAGACTCAACAGTTCTTGATGTAACCGTTTTGGATAATAATTTTATATCAATAGATAAAGGTAATGATCAATTGATTTTACCAAAAGATGCTTGCGAGACAGCAAAATTAATTGTTACTCCTATTGACTCAGGTGAAACAACAATAATATTTAAAGTGTATAACTCTTTGTATTCAAAAGAGCTTAAATCAAAAATTGAGATATTAAAGTAGGTGATTTATTTGGCATTGAAGAAACAAGTTCAACAAGATACTCCTAGTGTAATTAACATTATTCAGGAAATGTTACAACGAGGAGAATCTGAAGAAAAAGTTTTTGCAACATTAAAAGAATTGGGAATAAAAGAAGATCAAATAAAGAATCTTTTGCTTATTGCACAAGCAGACACATATTCTTTGTTAAAATCAGAAGTATCTAAATTTACACAAGATAAAATTGATTCAGAGATGCCACGTTACAAAAAAGAATTGTTTGATCAAGTTACACAGTATAATTCAAAAGAATTAGTTGATATAAAAGGCGAGATTGAACAGGAAGTAAAAGGAAAACAGGATGAATTTGAACAAACACAATTAGAAAAAATAGAGAAAGTAACTGAATTTGTTGAATCAACAAAAGACATGCAAGAGAAACAAAAAGATGACATAATAAAGTTAGATGAAAATATGCACGAAAAACTTTCTGGATCCACAAGACATATTTTGATCTTGAGAATAATTGGATTCATTGTTGGATTAGGGCTTATTGGATTAACAGCATATAAGTTTTACGGTTTGGGAATGATTTTGTCAATAGACTTTTTAATTCTCTATATCTTAACATTTGTTGCAGGAATTACATTATTAATATTATCACTTTTGTAATCCTTTAACATTTTTACATCCACTGATATTGTGCGAGAATAGGTATATTTATGATTGAACAATTTGCAGCATTTTTAACCGCAATTATTGTAAAATTGGGTTATCTTGGAATTGTAATAATGCTTGCAATTGAAAGCACATTTATTCCGTTGCCGTCTGAACTTGTTGTAATACCTGCAGGTTATTTAGCATCAAAAGGACAAATGAATGTTTATCTTATCATAATTTGTGGTGCAATAGGAAGTATGCTTGGTGCTTATTTGAATTATTGGATTGCAGATAAATATGGTAGAGAATTTTTACACAAACATGCAAAATACTTTTTGACGAGTCAATCAAAATTAGAAAAATTAGAGGCTTTTTTCAAAAGACATGCCGCATTTAATACATTCTTTGGAAGACTAATTATTGGAGTAAGACATTATATCTCATTCCCTGCAGGTTTGGCAAAAATGGACTTAAAGAAGTTTTTCTTTTTTACGGGATTAGGGTCTGCGTTGTGGGTATCAATATTGACAGCAATAGGCTATGTAATTGGTAAGAATATAGCTTTGGCTGAGGCGTATTTAACCGAAATAACAGTTTATTTGATTTTGGGAATATTATGCATAGCAGCTATATATTTTGCAATAGTTTACCGTATGTACCTCAAAGAAGTTCTACATAAGATTCATCACCATGTAAGAACCAAAATCCTGAAAAAAGGGCCAGAACCAGGAAAACCTTTATAAACCTTTTTATATACTATATATTTTGGCAAACGGCCATAGCATAGGGGAACCACTCGGTCTCATTCCGAACCCGAAAGTTAAGCCCTGTTGCGGATTAATATGCACTGGCGTCAGTCGGCGCGTATGTCACGTCGTGAGCCCTTATATTTTTTAAGAAATATAAGCGACTTTTAGTCCTTTAGAGGATAAATAAATTTTTTACCTCTCTCCTCTCTTTCTTTTAATTTCTGATATGAGAGTGAGTATATGTTGTTTGATGCGCATTTACATTTAGCAGAAGAGTACACAAATACTGATTTTGTTAAAATAAAAGCGCTCGTAGAAGAAGCAAAGGAGAACGGAGTAGAGAGGTTTATAACAAACTCTATTAATTTCAAAACAAATCTAGAGAGTATAGAACTAGCAAAAACTTTTGACGATGTTTATTTTGGAATAGGAATTTATCCTACAGAACTAAAGTCTATTTCTGATCTTGGAAAAATCGACAAGGTCTTTGATTTGTACAACAATCTTGAAAATGATCTCAAAAAGAAGCTTTTAGTAGGAGAGATTGGTCTGGATTTTAAAGAATCAGATGTTTCTGAGCAAGAACTCCAGATCAAAGGGTTTATCAAGCAAATTGAATTTGCAAAAGAAAGAAAGCTTTTTTTAGAGATTCATTCAAGGTTTGCCATAAAACAAACATTAGACATCCTTATTGCAAACAAAGCAGAGAATGTTATAATGCATTGGTACACAAACTCAAAGAAATACACAATGCAGGCTGCAGACAATGGCTACCATATTACCATAGGTCCATCTTACCTTTATAGTCATGATAGGATTTATGATGTGATAAAGGATTTAGATCCAAAGCAAGTGCTTTTTGAAACAGATTACCCTGTTGAATTTGATGGTAAAGTACAAGCCCCTAAAGTAATAAAACAGATTGCTGAGCAGTATTGTAAAGATTTTGAGATTGAAATGAAAGAGTTGAAGAGAATCCAGGCAAAGACATTTAAACGCTTGTTCTCTTTATAAGTAAAACGAAGCTGAGATAAGATATAATATATTAAGTGTGTAATTATTGGTTTGTGAGATAATGAGTACCTTTTGGATTATATTTATAACCACAATTCTAGTGGTTTTCGTGATTGGTTTGCTGTTGGCACATTTCCTATTGAATTTTGTAAATTCAGATAAGAAAAAGCAACAGTAACTTTGGAGGAAAAAACATGATAAAAGTAAAAGTATTGGGTGCTGGGCATGAAGTTGGTAGGTCAGCATTCCTAACAAGTTATAAAGAATCGAACGTGATGTTCGATTATGGATTAAAATTAAGTGCAGAGGAAACAGAATTTCCTGCAAGACCTGATGTTAAAGTGCAAAGTGTGGTATTAAGTCACGCACACTTAGATCACTCAGGAATGATTCCTGCTTTGTATTTAGATTCAAACCCATGGCTTTATTTAACAGCACCAACATTAGATTTGTCAAATATTCTTTGGGAAGATACATTGAAGATTGCGCAAAACGAAGGCGCAGACATGCCTTATTCAAAAGAAGAAATAAAAACAGCAAACAAAAGAAGTCAAATTATTTCTTATAGGCAAGAAGCCAAGATCGCACCAAACATTAAGATTGATATGTATGATGCAGGTCACATTTTAGGAAGTGCAATGACTAAAGTAACATTTGATGATAATAAAACACTTCTTTACACTGGTGACTATAAAGTTGAGGAAACAAGAATGCACAAAGGTGCAGATATGGATCTTGATGAAATAGATTACATGGTTGTTGAAAGCACTTATGGTGACAGAGACCATGAACCTAGAGAAAAGGTTGAGAAAGAATTTGCTGATACTATTAAACAAAGTCTTGATAGAGGCGGTTCTGTAATTATACCTGCGTTTGCAATTGGAAGAGCTCAAGAAGTTGTTGATATCTTGAACGATTTCAAAATTTCAGATTATCCCATTTATTTGGATGGTATGTCACAGAAAGCAGCAAGTGTTTACATGAAATACCCTGGTTACTACAAGAATCCGTTTGAGTTGAAAGAATCATTGGGTAAAACAATTTGGATTAAGAGCCAGCAGATGCGTAAGAAAGCAGTTAAAGAACAAAGTATAATAATTACAACTGCAGGAATGCTTGAAGGCGGTCCAGTTTTGTATTATCTTAAGAAGAAATGGAATGATCCAGACACAAGCATATTGATGACAGGTTTCCAAGTTCCTGATACCAAAGGAGAAGTTCTTTTGAGAACTGGAGAAATTGATATTGAAGGACAAAGATACAGACCAAAAGGCGTTGTAAAGAAATTTGATTTCTCAGCCCACATTGGAAGAAGCTATTTATTCAAATCAATAAGTGCTTGGAATCCAAAGAAAGTAATGTGTGTGCATGGTGATGCTAAAGTTACTGACATATTTGCACATGACATTAAAGAAAAGTTAGGAATAGAAACAGTAGCTCCTAAAGACGGAGATATTGTAAAGTTTGAATAAACTTTACACCGTTTTCAATTTTTTATTCCAACCCAAAAGCATATAAACATTAATGTAGTAATTGTATTTCATGAAATGGCTATTTGTGTTTTTAGTTTTAGTCGTATTAGTTGTGATAGGTTTTTTTGTTTATCCTTATTTTTATCTTGTTGAAAATCAGAATATTTTAGATCAGAATCTTGATCAGAATCAACCATCAGATTCTGCATTAATTGAAGATGAAATAAAAGATACAAATGATGATATTGTAGTAAATATTGATTCAAATGATTCAAATTCTGATACATCCCCTGAACAAGTAATTGATCAGGACGAAGAAATATTTTATAATGACGATGCGGGAAGAGGAAATACTAAATCATATTTAGAAGATAATTTTGTTGATTTGAGTAATGTTTCTGAGAACTGTGTTGAATTAATTCCAGGTCATAATAACATGAACAAAAATAGAATTAATATAGTTTATGTTGGAATTGATTATGAAAACAAAAATAACTTTTATGCTCTCATTAAATCAACTTTTGCTTATGATAAAAATCCTTATAGTTTGTTAAAATTAGAGCCGTGGACATCCAACAAAAGTAAATTTAATTTCTTTTTCGTAAATGAAATAGGAAATGTTACAAGTAGGATCGTTAGAGAAAACAGAGGAAGCGAAGCTGTTTCTGAAATAAATAGATTGGTAGATCTTTGTGATGCAGATGATCCTGAGATAATTGCATTGATTAATTGGTCTTTTGGTTCAGGTAATTTTGGAAAAATGACAAGAATCAGTTATTTAGAAAATTCGAATTTGGTTGAAATGGCATCAAAAGTGATAAATCATGAATTAGGTCATTTGATTTTTGTACTGGAGGATGAATATATAAGTAACGATAGAAGGGATAGATTATATGCTCCAGGCGAAGGAAAATTAAAAGGAACCTGTTATTACATGCCTAATGCTGAAATCAATTGTGCTTTACAAAATAATAAGTATGTATGTAGCACTACTGACAACGTAATTGCTGAATGTCAAGAAAGTTCACCGTGGAGAGATTTAATTGGAAATGGTTGTGGAAAAGATGGTGTGATTGATTGTGATGAGTCTGATCCAAATTATTATAACGAAGTTGGATGCTATTTAGGATGTAAATTCCCCAATTTATTTATGCCTGAAAGGAAATCTATAATGCACGGTGATGCAGACTATGGTTATGGGTTATATGAGACCAGAAGAATCTGCAATGTTATAAAGAAGCGTACAGGTTCTACAAGTGGGATTTGTAATACTCTTTGTTTAGATGGTTGTGAATTAGGAGAACAATGCATTAATGGAACATGTATTAAAGACTAAATTTTTTAATCAGCGTCAGAATCGAATTCATCTTCTTCGAAATCGTCTAAGTCTTCAAGTTCTTCGTTTAGCTCATTTTGATTTTCATTAGGATTCATGGCGTCCATTACAAATGGCAAAACTTTTGACTGCTTTTTTAAAATCTTTGATACAAATAAACTAGAATCACAGCTAGGGCACAAGACTACTTTTCCTTCATTCGTTTTGTTTAAGTGGAATGCTTCATTACACATTGGGCATCTTGTATTCATAACATCAACTTCTTAAGAATCTTCGTAGAACCAGAACAACCAGAATAATATATAAATGTGAAGATAACCTTAAAAAGGTATCAATGGTATATAATCATAATATTAATTTTAGAGGGAAAAAATGAAGTATTTATTAGGAATGTTTTTAATCTTGTTTTTAGCAAGTTCCTTGGGTGCACAAACTCAAGTGCAATATGATCAAACAGTTTGGCCAACAGATTCTACAGTTATATCCGACCCTTTTGGACCGCGTATTAAGGAATCCGAAGAGTATAGATATGATTTTCATAAGGGAATAGACATTAAGGGAAATAACGGAGATCCAGTTTATTCAGTAGCAGATGGTGAAGTTTTTAGAGTTTATCATGAACCTAATACAACTTATCCTGATGGTGGAAATGTAATTGTTGTTAGACATACAGCGGATGTTCCATTTGTATTGAATGGACAAAGTTTTACAACGTATTATACTCTTTACATGCATCTGAAAGATATTTTGGTACAAGATCCAATACCTGGAGATTCATCAACATACACAAAAGTTTTGAAAGGTCAGCAAATAGGAACTATTGGAAATTCAGGAACAACAGATTTCAACCATTTACATTTTGAAGTTAGAGTTGGAACAACTTGTTCAATTACAAGTGATTGTTCAAAAGGTTATGATCCTCATGTGAACCCATTTTATTTCTTATCTTACAATAACTTACATTCGTTAAAATATACAATTACAAAAAAGAATCCATTAACTGTTTTAGTTGAATCTAGCAGAAATGAATTAGACTTTGATGAAATAGTTGTAATACAGGGAAAGAAACAAAAAAGAATTGAGTTTACAAACAGAATTGGGTTAGATCCATATAACCTGGATTTTAGCACTTATAACAATGTAACAATTTTACCAGGTGTGTTTAATTCAGAAACGAGTAAATATCAGATCACATTTGTGTTTAATGATATCGTATCAACAACAAAGTCCCAAGCAAAAGTAACAATAAAAGATATCTGGGATTCCAATTAGGAGTGATTTTTATGCCAGGCCCTA
>Ga0172371_10013273_pt1 | contig 10746 bp, 7 predicted proteins | sample Lak12m_FD_114543 | JGI IMG/M metagenome (GOLD analysis project Ga0172371, IMG submission 114543) | Freshwater microbial communities from Kabuno Bay, South-Kivu, Congo - kab_022012_12m | ecosystem: Environmental > Aquatic > Freshwater > Lake | place: Democratic Republic of the Congo: South-Kivu... | reverse complement strand
TCCGTGTCCTCTGTGGTGAAATCAGGGACTTACCACGGAGGGGGGCGGTTGCGGATTCATTCGGATGGGCCTGAGCGTTCTCGGCAGATGGCCTCCACGTGGGGCAAGATGGGTTGCATCCCGACCCGGAATCGGTAAACTAAGAAGGCTCAGGACCAGCGAGCATCTTTGCAGGCAAGAGAGCCCATGTACAAACCCGGATCCTCGAAAGTCAGTCGGACGAGCAAGCGGCGTGCCAAGGCGAAGGCCCGTGGGAAGAAAAAGGACCCCCTGTTTGTCGATGGCAAACGTCCCCGTCCGATGTATGTCGATTACAAAGACGTGGAATTGCTGAAGAAACTCACCAACCGGCAGGGCAAGATCATTGGGCGGCGAAAGAGCGGCTGCTCCGCAGTGAGCCAGCACGCGGTGACCGCGGCCATCAAGCGTGCCCGGTTCATGGCCCTGATCCCGTACGTAGGGGAATAGGCACCCGTCTCACAAAGCCGCGATCGGTGGTCGCGCTTCCGGCGCGACCACCGGTCGCGGTTTTTTGTTCAGCCGCGACCACCGGTCGCGGTTCCCACGAGTCGCTTCTTCTTCCGGGCTCGGGTGGTTCCACGGGCTGCCACGACTCGCTCAACGCAGAAGCTTTGAGCTGCGGTCGGCTCGCTCCGGAAGGCCGATGGTTGATACTCGTCCTGGGCCGCGGTACATTGTGTTCTCTCCCGGATCCGCAGAATACACCCTACCACGAAGGATGAACGAACCATGCCGACCCTGATTTCACGCCGCGGGTTCTGTGGCGGTGTTTTGGCCACCGCCGGGGCGATTGGGGCGCCTGCCGGGCTGCTTGCGGCCGAGGGCCGGGAGCCTGGGGCGGCCGATATTCCCCTGGTCGACTACCACGTGCACCGCGACGGGACCACGCTCGAAAGACTCCTGGAGATTTCGCGGAAGCGGGGGGTGAAGTTCGGCATTGTCGAACACGCCGGGAAGAAGGAGAACAACTACCCGATCACGCTGGCCAGCGACGACGAGCTGAAAAGCTACATTGCCAGCCTCGAAGGCAAGCCGGTGTACAAGGGCGTGCAGGCCGAGTACCTCGACTGGATGAGCTGCTTCTCGAAGGAGGCGGTCGCCCAGCTCGATTACGTCTTGAGCGACGCGATGACCATCCGCGGCCCCGACGGCCGACGGCTGAAGATGTGGAGCCCCCAGTTCAAGGTCGGCGACCCGGAGCGATTCATGGACCAGTACGCCGAGTTCCACGTGGAGGTGATGGCCACCGAGCCGATCGACATCCTGGCCAACACCACGTGGCTCCCCAAGGCGATCGAGAAGCAATACGATCGGCTCTGGACGCCGAAGCGATTTCGGAAGGTTATCGATGCAGCGATCAAGTACGGCGTGGCCCTGGAGATCAACTCGCAGTACCTCGTTCCTCGCCTGCCGCTTCTGCGCATGGCGAAGGAGGCGGGGGTGACGTTCTCCTTCGGCTCGAACATCCGCGGCCCGAACGTCGGCAAGCTCGACTACTGCGTCGAGATGATCAAAGCCGTGGGCCTGACCCGCCGCGACATGTTCACCCCCGCCCCGTCCGGCAAGAAACCGATCCAGGTCCGCAAGTAGTTTAGCCGGGTGGCATGCCGTCACTCGGCGCAGCCGAGGGTCGGCATGGAAGACGCCATGGCGACTGCCAATGCTCACCCGACGGCGCTTCGCGTCGCGAGAACATGCCACCCGAACCCGCCATCCACGGGCTTCATCGAGTCAAAGGAGGAATCTGACGATGCGTCTTCCGAGTCGGATCATCTTGTGGGTGTTGTTCGTGATTCGGGGCGTTGCGCTCTCGGGCACGACGGCTGCCGAGACGCGAGTGACGCAGGAATCGGATCGCTGGTTGTTGGAAAACGGGCAGCTCCGCGTGGTGGTGGATCCCCAGTTGGGCACGCTGTCGGTAGCCGACAAGGCCGCCAACCACGAGTGGAGGCAGGCGCCGCCGCAGGCCGCCAAGGGCCGGCCGAAGTTCCGCGAGGTGCGTGAGAGAAGTGCTGCATGCAAGGGAATCCGTTTCGAGGCCGACTTCGGCTGGACCCAGGGCAAGCCCAACACCCTCTCCGTCACCCTCTCGCTGCCCGACAGCGGCTCCGACTTGCTGGTCCAAGCCGACATGCGCGAGCGCAACACGGCCATCGAGCACCTGCCGTTCCTGGAGCCGTTCGCGCTCGATTCGCCCCAGGCCATGCTCGTGGTGGCCGACTACTCGAACGGACACCTCTATCCGCTAGCGACCAAGACGCCGGCGCGCAAGTGGTTCAACACCTCGCGACTGGATATGCCTTGGGTGGGCGTCTGCGAGCTGGAAAAAGGCTTCGGTTACGCCATCATCGTTGAGACCAGCGACGACGGGGCGATCGAGGTGAAGCCTGTCGCCACGGGCGGGAAGGAAGTGTCGGCGCCGCGGGTCCTCTGGACGGCGTGCAAGAGGGAGTTCGCCCATCCCCGCCGGCTCCTTTACCATTTCTCAGCCGCCGGAGGCTACGTCGCCCTGGCCAAGCGTTATCGCGAGTATGCCCGGGCACACGGCCTGGTGGTGCCGTTTACCGAAAAGCTCAAGAAGAATCCGAATCTCTCGCGGCTCTTCGGGGCCCCGGATGTCTGGGGAAACGCCTCGCTCAAGTTCGCCCGTGAGGCCAAGGCCGCCGGCGTGGAGAAGATGATCGTCCACGGCCGAAGCTCGCCGGAGGACATGAAGGCCGTCAATCAGCTCGGCTACCTCACGAGCGAATACGACAACTACACCGACGTCTTGCCGTTGGCGCCGGGCAAGGACGTCGACTCCAACCACGACCGGGTCCCGGAGAACGTCGTGCTCAAGGCCGACGGCCAGCGCATGACCGCATGGCTCACCTTCGACAAGAAGCAGCAGTTCATGAAGCGGTGCCCGGCCCTCTGGGTGCCGTCGGCCAAGGTGGTCATTCCCAAGCTGCTGAAGACGTACCCGTTCCTGGGCCGCTTCATCGACGTGACCACCGCCGAAGACCTTTACGAATGCTACGACCCGAGCCACCCGCTCAGCCGGGGACGCAAACGCGAGTGCGGCGCGGACCTCTTGAGCTATGTCCGGTCGCAGGGCCTGGTGACCGGCGGCGAGCACGGTATATGGTGGGCCGTGCCTCACGTCGACTACATCGAGGGGATGATGAGCGGCGGCTCGTACTCCTGGCCGGCCGGGCATCTGTTGCGTCCGAAATCCAAAGACCAGGAATTCTCCAGCCCGTGGGGCGGCAAGTACGGCAAGTGGGAGAACTATGCCAAGTGGGGCATCGGCCACGAATTCCGCGTCCCGCTGTGGGAGCTGGTCTTCCACGACTGCGTGGTTTCGACCTGGTACTGGGGCGATTCGAGCGACTTCCTGCTCGCCGCTGCTCCCGAAGTCACCGCCAAGAAGGACGCCTTCAACGTGCTCTACGGCACCGTCCCACTTCTCTGGGCCAGCAAGGAGGGATCGTGGGAGTCCCATCGGGAAGTCTTTCTCCGCACGTATCGCAACACGTGCAAGCTCCACGAGGCGGTGGCCGGGACGGAGATGACCGGCCACGAGTTCGTCACCGCCGATCGGGCCGTGCAGCGGACCTGGTTCTCCGATGGCACGCAGGTGATCGTCAACTTCGGCCCAAGACCCTACCAGGCGACGCTCGGCGACAAGACCTACGTGCTGCCCCAAGACGGGTTCGCCGCTCGCGGGCCGAGGATCGAGCAATCGCGGGCCCTGGTCGAGGGACGGACGGTCACCGCGATCCGCACAGGGGCGTACCGGTTCAGCGACGCGAAGTGAGGAGGAGGAGTGGGGGACTGGAGGAGTGGAGGAGAGGAGCAGAAGCGGTCGGGACACGTTGAGGCCCGCCGATGCCGGATAGGCGTCCCGCCGGGCATCGCTCCACTCCGTCCGCCCTACCTTTTCTCCCCCTCTCCCCCTCTCCTCTACTCCTTCACTCCCTTCGGACGTCGGGGTCGGCCAGGGTCTGACGCTCGAATTCCTCTCGAAGCCGATACCCCCCCGAGCGGCGGAAGTACACGAGCAGCATCTTGCCTTCCCGCTCTGCGACACTCCATGCCTCGGCATAGTCGCCGAGCCACGTGGGCTCGGGCGCGTTCGCCAGCTTGCCAGGTTTGGCTACGGACGGGTTGGGAACGGTTGTAGCGGAAGCGGCGCTTTTTCCGGTCACGGGTTCCGCGGCAGACAGAAAAGTGGTAGAACAGAGGCAAGCCAGATAAGCTCTCCAGACGAAGCAAACAAAATGGGACATGGGGTCCTCTGCGCAGGACACGTGCGCGGTCCGGGGTGCGCCTCGGATCGAGCCGTTAGCCATCCGTGGGGGATGTCACCGAGGATCCTGCTTCGGCGGGCCAAGGTCTCAAACGGAGCGCGTCCTTGCGCCTGGCGAATTTGTCGTTTACACAGATCGTACCGATAAGACAGGTTATGTTTACCTGAGCGAACAGGAAAAATCAAAGGGGAGCAACCGCAGAACCGCAGACTTCCGAAGTCTTCGAGACTTCGGAAGTGTGGGGATTGGCTCCTGCGGTCCGCGGACCTCACGGAGGGTTCTTCAGATGTTGCGTCTTGGTCTACGGTTCGCGTGTTTTGGACTTGTCGTCCTAAGCACTTTTGGCAGTGCCGGTTACGTCGTTGCCCAGTCGCCGGAAGAACAGGTCCGGGCGAAGCTTGGGGAGATGGAGCAATGGCTCGCCGAAGGCAAGGAAGCCGACGCCTGGCGGCCCGTGCTGCTACTGGATCAGCTCGACCGGGAACTCGCCAAGGGGTCGGCTGCCGACCGCACGGCCGTGGCCGAGGTGCTCTCTCGCTTCGGGGCCGATGACCCGGGTTTGGCGATGGAGCCGTTCGTCCGGCTTCGGCAAGCCCTCGAGCAATGGCTTGTGTCTTTGCCCAGCCCCGCGGCAGGTCAACTGGCCGGAGCGGCCCGGGCTGCCAAAGCGGTTTTCCTCCCGCGGACTCCCGTAGACCTCCAGGACGCCAAGGACGCCCTTCTGGCGGCCCTCGACCGGCTGGATGAGGCCCTCAAGTCGCCGGTTCCCGGAGAGCGTGACTGGAAGGCTGCCCTGGAGCCCGAAGCCATCCGCCAGCAGTTGACCCGCAAGGAAGGGCCGAGTCTCACCGCCCTGGATGCCGCCTATCTCCGCTTTGCGTCCGGTTCCGAAGGGTTGGGCCGCGTCTGGTTCCTCGACGTCCGCAACGGCCTGCGACAGTACCTTAGCGTGGCGCGTTCCATCGGCGACAGGAAGCTGCAAAAGCAGTTTGAGGTTCTGCTGGAGGCCCTGGCGGTCCGACTGGAGAAGTACGCCAAACAGCCGTCGGCGGAACTTGCCGAGGAAATCGATCTGGCGCTGGACTGGCTCGATCAGGCCGGACAGGCCAAATGGGTTGTCAAGGCCGTGGGCAGTCGGCTCTCCCACCCGAACGTCTTCGTGGAAGTCTCGAGAGGCTTGATGGCTTCCCGTGTTGCGGAATCGGTCGAAGACACGACTCCGATCCGGGATTGCATCCTGAAGACCGACATCCACGCCACGGCACACACCACGGGCAACCTTAACATCGAGCTGGTCCCCTCCTCGGATAACGGCCAGTTCGATCTCGTGTTCCAGGGAAACGCCGAGAGCGATAGCGTAGGCTGCCGTGGCAAGCTCCAGTTGTTCGCCAACGGGGTCACCCACATCGTGGCCCGCAAACGGGTGAGGATCGACCACGAGAAGATCGCCGCCGGGGACGCCGAGTCGGAAGCCGACACCAGTACGACGATCAACGGCGTCGACGCCAACGGGAAATGCTTGCTGGAGAAAATCGCCTGTCGCCGCGCCGAGAAACAACGGCCCAAGGCGGAGTGCATTGCCTCGCGCCACGCCGAAGCGAGGTTCAACGACCGGATGGACGGCCGAGCCACAAAACTGATCGCCGACGCCAACGAGCGTTACACCGATAAGTTTCGCCGCCCGCTCATCCAGCGGCGGTTATTCCCCGAAGTGTTGCGTTTCGCCAGCTCGAAGCAGGCCCTTCAGGTGACCGCCATGCAGATCGCCCAGGGCTCTCTCGCCGCCCCGGGAGCCCCTCCGCAGGTGAACGAGCCGGGGGACTTGTCGGTACGAATCCACCAGTCGGCGATCAACAATCTCACCGGATCGGCCCTCGGCGGGATGACCCTCGACGAGAAACGCTTCCAGCAGATCCTCACCGAGAATCTGGGAGCGCCGAAGCGACCTGCCGACGAGGACGACAACGAGAACTGGGCCGTCACCTTCGCTCGACGGCAGCCGATCAGCGTCATGTTCGCCGGCGACATGTTCACGGTGACCATCCGTGGAATGGCTTACGCGAACGAGGGGAAACAGTACCCGGGCATGAACGTCACCGCCACCTACAAGATCCACCGCTCGGAGCGAGGTTTGAAGGCAATTCGCCAAGGCGATCTCGTGGTGGTGCCGCCGGGGTTCCGGCTTGGCAGCGGGCAACAGCTTTCGGCACGCGAGCAGTTCCTCCGCAAGGTGCTCGAACACCGCTTCGGGAAGTTCTTCGAGCCGGAGATGGTGCCGAAGAACCTCGTGATGGCCCAGGAAGGCCGGCCGACGACGGAACTCCAGTTGAGCCGCTGGGAGACGACCAACGGCTGGCTGGTGCTGGGCTGGAAACAGGTGCCGCCCAGCAAGCCGAGTCCTTCAACCTGACGCTCAAACCAGGTAGGGCGGACCGAACGTAGTGAGGCCCGCCGGAATGCCGAGTCGATACGAAATCCGGCGGGCGTCGCTTCGCTCCGTCCGCCCTACTGTTGTGGGGCTTCTCATGGCACAGCCCGTCGAAATCTCCTTCGAGTGCTTGCCGCTGCGGTCCCTGGGGCGGCTGGACATCCCCATCGACGCCTCCCCGGGCTTTCGGGCCCTGGCGGAGCGGATCCAGAAGGCGATCCGCAGACACGGCTTGCACAACACCTATTACTTGCACAAGGCCAAGTGCATCTTCCATCTGGCGAACGACCCCGTCCTTGGGATGCTCGAGTTCCGTTTCGAGGGGACCCTGCTGACCGATGAACAGGACTCCAAAGCGGTTCGTTGCGACCTCGACGTGGAACTCCTCGGCGAGACCTGCGATTGGCTGACCGAGCCTGTGGTCGCGTGGTTTCGTGAGACCGTGCACCGGGCGGTGATCGTCGAGTTCGACCGCTTCATCGCGGCCGGCGACCTGAAGCGGACCATCGAGCGATTGGCCCGGCTAGAGGCCGAGAGCGATGCCCGCGCCGGATTCCTCGGCATGGGGCTCTAGGCCGCATTTCTCACCCTCGTGGGGCAGGTCAGCAACCTGCCCCACAAGAACGGCGTTCGTAGGCCCGCCTCTGGGCGGAACACCGCCTGAAGGCGGGACTACGAACGTCCCCGGCTCCCTTCACTTGCACCCAGGACCAAAAGAGCCGGAAAGCGGCGTGGCGTGATAGCAAGGCGTGAACACCTCATCTGAATGACCTTGCGTGATCCTTGGAGCATTCGCTGTAGGGAACGCCCTCCGTGGCGTTCCCGAACCCGCCGCGGAGGCCCCTTTGGCGGCCGGCGGAACGCCACGGAGGGCGTTCCCTACAGTCCGTTTCAGGGCCTCCAAGAATCGGCCAAGGGGCGTTTAGTGAATATGGGCGATATAAGACAAATCGGTTTTGTTTACCGTTTGAGCTGGCCTTGCACGAGACAGCGACTATTCCGAATTGTCAAAGTCTGCGGATCACGCTGCCGATATCAAGTTTGCCGGTAACTCCGACTTTACCGGCTGGCGGAATGCCAATGCGCGTACCCTATTGTGGGTGGGTTGGTGACTGGCTGATCCCTTTCGGACGCCGGGCACGACAGAGCCTCCCGAAGGAACGGAAAACCCATGACACGGCAGTTCTCCTGCTTGGCTGTGGTTTCGGCGGTGCTCCTGGCTGGTGTGGGTTGCCGCCCGCAGCAGCCTTTCTACTTCAGCCCGCCCGGGAACCTGAGCCGCTACGTTGGGTTAGCCCAGAACATCGAGTATCCGGACGTCGAAACTGCCAGCCTCGATGAAGTCAACGGCGCCAAGGCCCCCCTGACCCTCGATAACCCCAAGCCGGAGAACTACTGGGACGCGACCCTGGAGGAGGCGATCCAGATCACCCTGAAGAACAGCACCGTGCTCAGAAGCCTGGGTGGGGTGCAATTCGGTCCAACGGGCGCCCAGGGGAGTCCTTCGAGCCTGCTTTCGTCCCCGGCGACCGCAGCGACCATCTTCATCCCCGGCCAGATCGAGGCCGACCCGCGCTACGGGGTCGAGGCGGCCTTGGCGGCCTTCGACGCCCAGCTCAGCAGCAGCATCTATTGGGAGAAGAATGTCGTCCCGCAGAACACGGCGGGGACCTCAGCGGTATTCCGTCCCAACCCGTACCTCGACGACGTCGGCAACGCCAACGTGACCATCAGCAAGTATGCGGGCACCGGCGACCAGTTTTCGGTCGTACACGACATGAAGTACAACATGGACAACACCCCCATGTTCTGGCCCGATGCGAGCAGTCCCTTCAAGCTGTGGCCCAACGATTACACCACCGACGTGCTGTTCGAGCTTCGGCATCCGTTCCTTCAAGGGGCGGGGGTTGGTTTCAACCGGATCGCGGGCCCTGGGGCGGCCGTCGGACAGGCCAACGGCGTGGTCATCGCCCGGCTGCGGACCGATCAGAGTCTGGCCGATTTCGAGGCCGCCGTGCGGAACCTCGCCAGCGACGTGGAGAAGGCCTATTGGAACCTTTACTACGCGTACCGGCGTCTGGATTCGGTGGTGGCCGGGCGCGATGCGGCCCTGCAAACGTGGCGACAGGCCAAGGCCCGCTTCGATGTGGGCGGCAAGGGCGGCGGCGCCCAGGACGAGGCCCAGGCCCGCGAGAACTACCTCCTCTTCAAGAGCAACGTGGAATCGGCCCAGAGCAACTTGTACAAGACCGAGAACTTGCTCCGCTACATGATGGGCTTGACGCACAGCGACGGCCGCCTGATCCGGCCCGCCGACGAGCCGACCAAGGCCAAGGTGGAATTCGACTGGGTCGACGCCCACGCCGAAGCCTTGACGCGGGCCGTGGAAATCCGCAAGCAGAAGTGGGTCGTCAAGCAAAAGGAAATGGAGTTGGTCGCCGCCAAGAACTACTTGATGCCGCGTTTGGATGGTGTCGCTCGGTATGGGTGGTACGGCATCGGCGACACCCTATTCGACTCGCGTCTGGACGCCGGGACTTTCAATCTCCCCCACAGTGCATACGGGTCCCTTGCCTCGGGCGATTTTCCCACGTGGCACCTGGGGGTCGACTTCAAGATGCCGATCGGTTTCCGCCGCGAGATGGCGGGGGTGCGGTATGCCCAGTTGAGCGTGACGCGCGAGCGCAAGGTATTGCAAGAACAAGAGTTGGAGCTGTCGCACCAGTTGGCCGACGCCTTCCGCGACCTGTCGCAGCACTACACCCTGAGCCAGACGAACTACAACCGTTGGCTGGCCGCGGACAACGAAGTCAAGGCGGTCGACGCGGCGTACAAGGCCGGCACGACCACCCTGGATCAGGTGCTCGACGCGCAGCGGCGCAAGGCGGAGGCCGAGAACGAATACTACCGCACCCTGGTCGACTACAACCTCTCGATCAGCATGCTGCACTTCCGCAAGGGGTCCCTGCTGGAATACGACGGGGTGTTCCTCGCGGAGGGTCCTTGGCCGGCGAAGGCCTATTATGACGCCCGCCGCCGGGCACGGCACCGCGACGCCTCGCATTTCATCAACTACGGGTTCACGCAGCCCCGGATCGTCAGCCAAGGCCGGTACAACCAGGGTGTTGGTGGGATGGCTCCGGAGGGAGAAGTGCCTGCCGAGGCGCCGTTGCCGGTGGAGCAGCCGCGGGCATTGGGCCCGGAGACGATCGGAACCCCCAGCCCGGTGCCCATGGATCAGCTTCCAGCGAGTAGCGTACTCCAGGGCCCCAAGGGGGAGACGTCGTCGGCCACCCCACGGCCTGGGCCGGGCGGCCAGAGCGTCCGGGTTGTTCCCACGGTGAAACTGGGGCAAAATGGGGATTCAGCCGGCAAAGGTTACGATTTGGCCGCCACGAACTTGCGTGCGATCGCCGCCAAGGCCCCGCCGGCCCCATCCGGAACCACGGCGGGCACGGCCTCCCAAGTCAGTGCGGCGAGTTACCAGCAGGCTGCCCAAGCCCCCGCGCCGGCGGCAACCGGCACATCCGGGATGTGGAGATCGACGCTCCGCTCGACCAAGACCAATGAACCTGTCGCGAATCCGCCGCCTGCTGCAAGTGATTCAACTACTTCAGGGTGGAAGAACGCACAATACTGAAGCCCTGGCCCGTGCCTGTAGCGTATCCCGGCGCACGGTATTCCGCGATCTGTGCCTTCTGCGTGACGTGGGCGTGCCCCTGGGGTACGACGAGTTGCAGCAGGGGTATCACCTTCCCGGGACGTACAGCCTCGCGCCCGCCAACTTTACCCCGGAAGAGGCCCTGGCCCTGATCGTGCTCTGCCACGATGTCGGGAGCCAGCTCCCCGCTCCCTTCTTCGCCCTTGCCCGCAGCGCCGCGGTGAAGCTGGAGAGCACCCTGCCAAACCGATTGCGGGAGAAGGTCCGGGCCACGGGCTACGCGGTCCAGATTCAAATGCCGCCCACCAACCGGCTTCACGGTCAAGAAGCGACTTACGAGTGTT
>Ga0172371_10013271_pt1 | contig 10747 bp, 5 predicted proteins | sample Lak12m_FD_114543 | JGI IMG/M metagenome (GOLD analysis project Ga0172371, IMG submission 114543) | Freshwater microbial communities from Kabuno Bay, South-Kivu, Congo - kab_022012_12m | ecosystem: Environmental > Aquatic > Freshwater > Lake | place: Democratic Republic of the Congo: South-Kivu... | reverse complement strand
TGAAGTTTGGCAAGCATGCAAATCATTCCGCCTGTATCCTGCCCGCAATATTGAAGCAGATGATTACGCACCCGCTGTTCTTCCGCTTTGGACACATCCCCATAGGTTACTCGCATGAACTCCTGCCCAGCGGTAGCGCCGTCCGCGATCGGCAGATTGTCGTAACTCAGGCGCGTCAAAGCAGGCATGACATTCTTCAGTGAATTGCTTCCGTGCTGCAGGGGGTGGTAACCGCTGCCCTGTCGAGAGTGAGAATTCCTGCGCGCTCAGAGCCGCGACGACTACATCAAATCGCAAACCAGGAAGAGCATAACTCGTGATTAGTGACTCAATACAGCTTAGCATCAGGAAAGTCATCGGACTTACAGCGCGGTCCGATCCTGATATAAACATATAACCGTTAGAATAATGTGGAGGTCCTATGAATGTGGCAACGGAAAAGATCATACGAGCTGCGATAGAATCAGACAGAACGATTACCGCCGATGAAAGTAACGCGGCAATTGCCATTCTGCACGGTCGTATTCCCGAGAAACCTCCGGCGTCTCTGTTGGAATTCATTCGCCAGTCTAAGTTCCAAGTAGGACCGATTCACGTCGAGCCGCAATCCGTTAATCCGTATCTCCGCCGGCGTGAGGCTGCGAAATACCTGCGTTGCAGTGTCAGGCAACTTGACGAGATGAAGCACCGTGGAGAGTTACCGTTTCACCGGTTTGGGCGCCGTCTGATTGTGTTCAAAACCACAGATCTTGACGCGTTGATTGAAAAGCGGCGTATTGACGTGAAGCGGCAATGATGGAATTGAAGGTTTTTCAGAGCAAAACGTGAATCTGGACGGCAAAATTGCACAAGAGGACAAAATATGTCCAGTTCTGCTACTCTAAGGGCCATGGAAGAGCATCCCTGGGCTTTTGGGCCTTGTTTGGGTGGCGTGTTCAGACGCGGAATGCCCGTTTTGCGACAAAATGCGCTATGGGATTGAATAACTTCGTGCTTGAATAAAAAAAGGTTGCGCTGTTTAATGTTCCGAAATACACGTTGGAAGTAAAGTCATGATAACGAAACGCTATATCGGAATTGAATATGTCCGCAGACTATTGCGCAACGGAAGAAGTTCCTTTACGCGACAAGATGCGGCGCTTGAACTGGGGCGACAGGATGCAAGTCTCAGCAACATCTTGACGCGCCTTGAGAAGGCTGGTTGGATTATGCCCGTGAGCAGGGGGTTCTATGCCGTCATTGATCCCGGTTCGCAGGCATTTGGTTTCGCGCCGCCACAAGTTTTTCTGGACGATTGGGCAAAGCATCGGGGCTTCCTCTACTACGTCGCAGGGGTCAGCGCCGCCGAGATACATGGCGCTGCTCATCAACGTTCCCAAGTCTATCAGGTGGTCACGGATCATCGTCTGCGACCATTCCAGTATGGTGACCTGCATGTTTCTTTCTTCAGAAAGAAACCGATTGTTGAGAAGATGTGGGAGCAGAAAACTGTGCCGTCCGGGTATCTCCACGTCAGCACGGCCGCAGTAACGGCTTACGATCTGCTGTATTTGCCGCAGGCGTGTCGCTCGTTAAGTCGGGTTGCCACGATTCTGGTGGAACTGGGTGAGGCCTTGACGTCATCATCGCTCGCTGCATTAAATGAGATGAACTGTGAGACGCCTCCTTTACAGCGTTTGGGCTGGCTTCTGGACCATACCGGCTGGAAGAAGCTCACGTCCAAGTTGCACGATGCAGTCGAAGCCAGGCATCCGAAATGGCAACCACTTGAACTCGACCTTCGCAACTCAGGCAATAAGAACGCCCGCTGGCACATCATTGAGAATACGGATATTCAACCGGATATCTAACAAGAGGACTGTTGTATGATACCTGAGAATTTCGTACGAGAATGGCAAGAAAATGCTCCATGGAAGAGCAGTGGCATGGTTGAACAGGATCTGATTATCTGCCGAACCCTGGTCGCACTCTATTCTGATCCTTTGCTCGCACGGCTTCTTGTATTCAGAGGCGGCACTGCCCTGCACAAATTGCACATGGCACCGGCCAGCCGCTACTCAGAGGATATTGATTTGGTACAGATCGAGGCCGGTCCCATTGGCCCCGTTTTTGATGCCCTGCGGTCGAGCCTGGAACCCTTGCTTGGCAAACCTCAGCGCAAACAGGGGCCTGGTGTTGTGTCGCTCATCTACCGTCTACAAGGAACAGATACGACCAACCCGTTGATCCGACTTAAGGTGGAGATTAACTCTCGTGAACATTTTGCGGTCCTTGGCATCAAGAAGTTCCCGTTTCATGTAACCTCGCGTTGGTTTAGCGGACAGTGCGAAATTTCGACGTATGCCATTGAGGAACTGCTTGGCACGAAGTTGCGCGCGCTTTACCAGCGCCGAAAGGGGCGGGATCTTTTTGATCTCTGGTTGGGATTGACGCAGGGGCATGCCCGTCCGGATATCATCGTGCAATGCTTTCGCCGCTACATGGAATCATCCAGCCTGACTGTGAGCGCCAGGGAGTATCGGCAAAACATGGAAGCAAAACTGCTCCATCCGGATTTCGTACATGACATGGACGATCTATTGCGTTCGGGTGTGTCATTCGACATTCCGTCTGCGTATGCCATGCTGGACAAAGACGTTTTGTCCCTGATCTGACACATGCCTCCAATGGAAATGGAATGAGAAAACAGTCGCGAATGGCTTGCCATCCGAGTTACGACACCCACAGCAGATGATGTGTGTGCTGCGCATAACTCTTGATCATGCGCCGAACCAGATTTCATGTCACCAAATGTCACCAAAATCGATAGTGATCAAGTGTATGATCTGATCTTTTCTGTCATCAACTGGCAACAACTGACGCGAGCGCAACATGTTGATGTGCAAAGCATTGGAGATGTAACGTGTTGAAGTAAAATCAGATGCAAAAAAACGCCGTTTGTCATTTCGAGTCATGCGCATTCAGCCAGGCTCTGCCACCCCTCCAGCGTTCATTTGCAAGCAGTTACAAAATAGGTGATGTTTTGCGCATGATCGTTTGTCGCGCAATTGTCACCTGTTTTCCAAGGAAATTCATTCTTCAATCGCATGAGCCTTTCGCTCCTCTCAGGTCGTTCCAGATTCAGAACTGACAAATTAATCAAAAAAGACGAGATAGAAAATACGGATGTGAAAAGCGAAAGTCAAGAAGTTCGGCAATGATCCGGCGCGGCTGGCGTGGGACACAGGGATCTCGTTGCGCGGGATTCTGAAGGCGATATTTGCGCATCAGAGGGCGTTTGAATACTCGGCCACACCACCAGAGTTCTGATAGTCGAAAACGGAATCGTTCATATTTGCTCTTGTTTTTGGATATTTATGAGAGGAAAATACAGTCTTTAAGTCTTCAGGCTATTATTTAGTTACAGGGAGCAGGTATGACCGAGAATCAACAGGCAAAATGGCGGCAAGTCCAATATGCCTCCCGGTTTGCATTGCTCTTCATTCTTCATGCCGTGCTTGCTGCAAATTCTGCTTTTGCCAAAGATCCGCTTTCTCAAGACGCCTGGCAGACAAGCTCCGAGCGCGATCATGATAGAGGTCATGTCCAGATTCTTGATACTGATGGAGATGGAATTCCTAACCAGTGGGAACTTGATCACGGCCTTGACCCGAACAATCCGGCTGATGCCTGGCTCGATCCTGATCAGGATGGATTCTCGAACCTGACGGAATATCTTCTCGGCACCGATCTGCAGGACGAGCAGTCGCATCCCACGCTTGCGGACAACAGCCACAAGATACTTGCCTACTGGCCGCTGATGACAAATGCCGCGGAATCTCTGGAAAACACACTGGATGGTGAACTTAAAAATGGCGCGTCTTTTCACAATAACTCCCTGAAACTCGACGGCAAGGACGATTACGTCAACTTCGGAAATTCACAAGCGTTGAGCATCACAAGTAGTATTGCCTACTGCCTGTGGCTCAAACCCGAAGATGTCCAGACAATGTCCAGGATTCTTGGCAAGTTCAAGAATCAGGACAAGAACCGCGAATACGCCGCGTTTCTCTGCGCTGACAGGCTGTGGGTATTCTTCTCGGACGATGGAACTCCCCGTCGGGGCCACACCCTTGTTCAAGCCAGCAAGCCGCGGATACTCACGGAAGAAAAATGGTTCCATCTGGCTGTTTCATGGGACGCCACGAACAGTTCTTCGGGCCTTTCCTGCTGGCTCGACGGCAAACAAATTGCCATGCAGAGTATTCTTTCCTCGGATATTACCTCCCTGCATACCGGTGCCGCCGATCTCACCCTGGGCACATATGATGTTTTCAGCGTCGGACAGGGCAAGAAAAGCAAGGAGGTTGTGCGCAATACCTTTAAGGGTTCAATAGCGCAACTGCTTCTCTGCGATGCGGCGCTGCCGGAACTGGAAATCCGTGAGTTGTGCCTGCTGGGGCGGGAAGGCGCTATTCTTGAATACCTCGAAATGGATTTTGATTTGGACGGCATTCCAGACTGGTGGGAACGCCTCTATTTTGGCGATGTCAGCCAGACTGCGGACGCTGATTTTGATCAGGATGGGTTGAGCAATATTCTGGAACTTCAGGCTGGCACAAACCCCACTGCTGCCGACAGTGATAATGATGGCCTGACCGACGGACAGGAAGTTCTCACCTGGCAAACAAATCCGCTTGATCCTGATACCGACCATGACGGATGGTCTGACGGACAAGAAGTTGCAAATGGCTCCGACCCAAAGAACGCCCTGTCTTTCCCGGCCTCAGTTGCAGGTACGGTTAACTATGCCGGCTGGCAGAAAGGCTCACTCTTGGTGATAGCCGCGGAGACAGCAGGAGGCTGGGTCTCTGATCATTCCGCGATAATCGCAACAACTGGTGCGTACTCAATCGCGAATCTTCCAACCTTGGTCAATTATTGGTTAAAGGCCTACCGCGACTCGAACAACAACGGCATCAAGGATTCATGGGAAGCATCAGGCGTATTTCCCGGCAATCCTGTTAATTCCATAAACAATCTTGCCGGCATCGACATTGTGCTTTCTGACCCTGACACGGATTCTGACGGCATGCCGGACTGGTGGGAGCGGACTTATCTCGGAGGCTTGAGCGCAAATCCCGGCGATGATCCTGACGGGGACGGGGTCAATAATCTGGCCGAATACCAGGCAAGAACTGATCCGAAAAATGCCGACACTGACCGGGATGGATTCAATGACGTTTTTGACAACATGGTAAGCCGCGCTTTTATTGAATGGGGGCATCCTGATTTCACGATAGGCGATGAATATCGCTATACCGCCCCATCTTGGTTGAAGAAGGCTTGCAGGATCGGTGGGGAATGGATAGTTCCTCCACCGCCGGGTACAGTCACCCCGCTTTTCTCAGCAGGTGCGCGTAGTTCCATGCTAATGTCGACATTTGTAGCACCGCCTACGCCAGACATGGACTGGGGAGATGAACGAATTTATCTCGGTGAAGACAGCATTCTGAGAGAATATCTTGAAGACGATCAATGGTATTCACAGCAGATTACGGCTCCGCTCACATGGAAACAGGCAGATGCACTGCTTTATGAGAGTCCCATGTTGTTGCCCTGGGTAACGGACCTGGTTGACCCGGAAAAGGAAGTTGAGCCTTTCAATCCCTCCGAGTGGCATGTTCCGGCAACGGAGCCGGACGGCGTGGGCAGTCTTCAGGTGGAACTTGATCGCAATATCATCAGCAACAACCTTGTGATGAGAATTGAATTATTCGATCATGCCGGATCAACTCTCTACGTTGATTTACTGGATACCAATTCCGCCGTGGTTGCGTCCGACCTTTACGGAAACATTCTCACGGGAAGCAATGTTGTTGCCTGGAAACAATTTGATGTTCCGCTTGTGACCTATCCTTCCGCCGCGATAATTCGCATTCGCAGGGGCACGGGTGAGATTACTGTCAGCCAGATGCTTCTTTATATTGACCAGGATCACGACCAGCTTGACGCCGGACAAGAAGCAATGCTTGGCACTTCTGATTTGAGCGTTGATTCTGATGGAGACGGCACAGGTGATAAAGTTGAATATGATTCCGGGACCAATCCAACGAATCCGGCTTCGTTCCTTGCCGCTATTTCAGGGACAATAACGTATTCCGGTCCCGAAACCGGTGCTGTTCATGTTGTTGTAAGCCTGACAAACAGTCCTCATTCCGTTTTCAAGTCTCAGCTTTCATCCTTCATCCTTCCTTCTGCTTTTTCTGTCACCAACCTACCCACGCTTACAAATTACTGGGTTTTTGCCTATCGGGACTGGAACGGAAACTCATCAAACGAACTATGGGAGCCTGCCGGAAGTTACGTAGCTAATCCCCTGAATCTCACCGACAATTCAAGCGGCATAGACATCACGCTTTCCGATTCATTGGATAGTGATTCGGATGGTTTGCCGGATTGCTGGGAAGCCTTCTACTTTGGTAATTCCACAAGTGCTGTGGCCACAGCAGACCAGGAACCCGACGGCCTGAACAATCTACAGGAATACCGCCAAAGCTGTGATCCATTCAACCCCGACAGCAATAAAGACGGCATCTATGATGGCGGGGGTTGGATGAACATCCGCCACACAGAAATGAAAGTTCTTCCAAGCGGGCAAGTCATGCTTGCAATGTCCTATCCGAACGGCTTCACCAACAAGCTCGATATCTTTGCCTGTACAAACCTGCTGACTCAGGAATGGGTCTTGGCCTGCACGACCAATGTTTCCGGCTCTACCAATTCCGTTTCATGGGTTGATGCCGACAGCGCGAATCACAGAATTCGTTTCTATCAGACGTGGAACGCCGACTTTGACGGGGACTCTGATGGACTGTCCGACGGCCGGGAAAAGCGAATTTACAAAACAAATCCCTCCATTGCAGATTCAGACGGGGATGGATTAACAGACGGCCAGGAAGTGTTGACTTATCATTCCAACCCTCTGAGTACGGATACTGATGGAGATGGACTTAGCGACAGCGAAGAAGCATCAAGAGGAACCAATCCTTCCAGCGCAGATTCTGATGGCGATGGCCTGACTGACTTTCAGGAAATTTACACTTACTATGGGCATGTCGATCCGCTGGACCCTGATTATGATCTGGACGGATTGAATGATTATCAGGAGCTTGTCACATACGGAACATATCCCAGGGAAAATGACAGTGATGGGGACGGATTGGACGACAAGGATGAAATTGACCTTGGCACCAATCCTATGAAGGCAGACAGTGACGGCGACGGCATTGATGATGAATATGAAGTATATTACGAATGGAATCCTCTCGATAACGCAAACGCCTCCCAGGATGATGATAAGGACGGATTCAGCAATCTGACGGAATACGAATGGTGTATGTCGCCGACCTCTTCGAACACTGTTCCTTATCAGCAGTACCAGCGTCTTATCACAAGGGGGCCTGGGCAAAATGCGATTCGTACCATCGACACGATCAACTACGTTCTGATTACCGGCGACTTGGGCGACAAATCCGCGATTGTGCGGGTTCGGCCATGCCAGACAAACGGAGTGATTGTGCCCCAGCGATTGTACCACTCGCAAACCCCGGGTATTTTTATCAACGGCACCGACGCGTCTTCCATGCCGTCACCAATAGAAATTCCGGCTCAAGGTGCTGCTGTTGATTACCGCATAACCGTGGCCGGCACACCGCATGGCACAAACATCTTCTTTGCCCTGACCGACGCTAACAATGTTACCGGCCTGAGTTGCACAGCCCGATTCTATGTTCCAAAACTGGACAGGGTGGAAGTGTCATCCGGCGGAAAATACGTTTATGTGAATTACATGCAGACAAACACGTTCTGGCTCGGAATGCCGGATGACACGAATGCCTGTGTTGTCCGTATGCATCCCTATCAAACGCCTGCCCAAGGGTACGGCATCCCGTATTTTGACTGGACCGACTGGGTGCGTTTCAAGGTCACTGGCGACGGAGCTGTTATCGGCACGAATACGCTGAATTATCTGGATTACCGTTCCGCATATGGACCGTGGAACAGCGATCCCACTTCCCAGGGCGTGAAGCTGACGAAGCCAGGAACCTACACATTCGAGATCGGTTTTGATTTCAACAAGAATGGTATTGTGGATGCCGGAGAAGTCCAGGAAACTTGCGTAGTGAACGTTATCAAACTAGGCATGACTGCATATCGTCCGATAACCGAAGGCACCAATTACGGCAATCCGTTCCAGAGGCAAGCAATCCCGGAAAATACGGAAGAAACGCCTGGCGCCGGCATTCGGGTTAATGGTGATGACGATAACACAAGCGGCATATCGGATCGGAATGAAACAACCGTGAACAATGAAAACGATCTGATAGAAATTGTTTTGAATGTCGATCCGCCGGTATTACCGGGGTTCAAATATGTTCTGAAAAGAAGTAGAAGCAACCTCAAGGTATGGACAAGTCGAACAAAGGAAACCATCTTGCTTGACACTGCCGAAACGAATTTAACATTTGCCTCAACGCAGATGATCGTGTGGGCGGAATGTATCACAAACGCTGGCACGGTCGACTTGGAGTTGCAGGCGCGAAATGATTCAAATACTGTTGTCTGTACGGACAAGGTACATTTATATCCATTTACAAGTATCACAATAGTTTTCGGCGGGGAAACACAAAATCCGATTGATCCAGTTCCTGCCGGGAATCTTGGCGTCTTTCGTATCGCCACCAATCTATACGCCAATGGCTTCGATGCGTATATGTATAGTGAGCCGGACGGTAGCTCACCGAACACAGAAGATTTTGCCTTTAATGGGATTACTAACGCTTTTCGGAATCGTTCCGTCACGAGGATTGCTATCATAGGTTATAGCCATGGCGGTGGATCAACATGGGCTTTGGCCAATCGACTTGTGAACGACGGGACGGCAACAAACATCGTGTTTACAGCTTATATTGATGCCGTTGCCCAACCATTAGTTAATACAACAGAAGAAAACAGACGCCCACCTTCATCACAATACCATGTCAACTATTACCAGGAAAACGGGCTCTTTGAACTGGGGGGCGGTCCAATTAATCCTCCGGGTGCTAACTATGAGTGTGATGTCAACACAAATACATGGGGAACGGCCCTGCAGCATGGCACCATTGATGACAGTCCTGAAGTGTTGAGCGGGGTCTTGACACGTTTCATGTCCCGCGTAACACGATAAGCAAAATATCAAGGAAAGGGAGTCGAATGAAGTCGCTAAATGTTTATACGCTTATATTTTCTGCCCTTTTGCTAATGCATTACTTCGCCGAGCCGAATGGCTTCGCTCAGACTGCAATTACGAATAATCCCGCAATTCAGCATCAAATTGAGAAAATGGTTTCGGTCGTGATTGATGTGGAAAACAACAAGGCAACAGATGATAACGCCAAGAAAGCATTTGAGCTATTCAAGAATAGTACTGGTCTAAACGATAAAGACCTTCTTTTACAATTATTATTCTTCAAGGAACATCTGAATAATGACGATTCTGATCGAGGTCGAGCCGTGCGTGTCCTCATTGGCTCTGTTTACCCTGCAATTCCTCTGGAAGATCTCACCAAGTTTGTTGCATCTGCTCTCGACAATACAGAAGAACCCGTCCAAATGCGCGACCTGACCAGATTGCTTGATGGAGTGGTCTTCAAGAAGAACCCAGAGCCCGACTTTTCCGTTCTTGCCATTGTAATAAAGGGGCAGAAAGATGCTCCTTCTCCTTCGCTCATTCACTATATGTTTCATCTCGAACCAGAGAAAGCGGCAATAACGCTGGCACAAGTCTACTCGGATGACAAAGCAGTCGTGGAACTCCAAAATGTTCTAAGAACTGATGCAGTTGATGTAATTAACATATTGTCAATCTCAAGCAACTGGTGGCAGAGGCTTTACGTAGCCGAAACAATTCGCAAGAACCCACAACTCCGCAATCCTGAAATCCTGAACCGTCTACAGCAGGATGAACATCCGTTGATTCGTAAGGTTTTAGCGGAGATCAAGGGCGATAAGACCGAGAAATTATTACAACCGCAAAAAAACAAGACAATACCGGCAACATCAGCAAATGCAAATGTCTTGGAAAAGCAGAGAGAAGATAATATCACTATTCCATCGCCAGCCTCTCTACCTTCGACCAATAACCAACCTAGGCTATCTTCTCAGCCCATTACGCAATCACAGAACGTACCTGCACCATCTAACCCATCTACCCCTGGCTATTCTCGCATCACGGTTGTCTCGATCGTCGGTGTACTGGTTGTTCTTGCGGCCGCTGTCTGGCTCATGAGATCCCGTAGCTAGACGGAAAGATGAATAATGCGCGGCAAGACAAGCACATTTTGGCTTGGTATGCCGGATGACACAAACGCTTGCGCAAGGAAAATATGGATGAAATGTATATCAGCTCTTGTATGCAGGCTTGGAACCTGTCGTCAAATAATGTTTTCGGCGTTGCCTAGTAGCCCTAGTTAACAGTGTTGCCTTGGGTTGGCGCAATATGCGTATCATGAAAAAAACATACCTCCTTGCGCTCTACTGGTCTGGTATTGTGCTCTTTGCCTTTTCGGCCTTTCTTCCATGTACCTCAGACGGCGTTGGTTTCGTGGCAGGCGTATTTGCGGTGATCTTCTTTATCGTCTATCCCTTCCACAGCGTTGCGATTATAACTGTACTTCTGTCGCCTTTAATGTTGTTGTGGATTCGCAAAGGCAAACTGCGATGG
>Ga0172371_10013270_pt1 | contig 10749 bp, 8 predicted proteins | sample Lak12m_FD_114543 | JGI IMG/M metagenome (GOLD analysis project Ga0172371, IMG submission 114543) | Freshwater microbial communities from Kabuno Bay, South-Kivu, Congo - kab_022012_12m | ecosystem: Environmental > Aquatic > Freshwater > Lake | place: Democratic Republic of the Congo: South-Kivu... | reverse complement strand
GGGGCGGGTGATATCGTACAAGTCGCCCCCATGACTGAGGTACTTGCCGAGGCCCGCGACGAACCAGCAGCCTTTGGGCAAGCCGTTCCGGCCGCCCCAGCCTGTTGTGTACTTCTGGAGCGTGCCCGTCTTGCGGTCCAGGAAGGCCGGCAACTGCGCCCCGCAGGGAACGATCAGCCGATCGCCGACGATCGCCAGATAGCCTTGCGGCGTCAGACCGGCGTCGCATCCGATGCCGTGGTCCCAGTTGCTGGCCGGGATGCGATGGCTGTCCGTGTTCGACCAGATCACCGTTCCCGACTGGGCGTCCACGGCGTGGACGAACACGCCTTCGGTCGGCCAGATCCCGGCGGCAAAGTAGACCACGCCGTCGGCCAGCACAGGCCCGCCTCGGGCCGGCCACAGCGAGACCAGTCGTCCGTGCCCCAACAGCATGCGTTCCCGCCGGTCGGCGGGCAGCCCGCGAAACTTCCAGCGGAGCGAACCATCGTCGTTCAGGCAGTACAGGTAACCGTCGTCGGAGACGAAGTAGATCTTGCCCTCCCAGGCGACGGGAGCAAACCGGACCGGCCCGCCCGTGATGAACCGCCAGCGTTCGGCGCCGGTCTCGGTGTCCAGCGCCGTCACGCTGTCGGCCACCATCGAGGGGACAAACATGGTGCGGCCGAGCACCACCGGCTCGTAGGATGCGTCGTAGGCCAGCCGGAGTTCTTGGGGAAAGGCCGGACGCGGCGCGGGCAAGACGCGCGTCCAGCGCAGCTGCAGTTCGGCCGGCAATTCGTCCGGCGAGGCGGCGGTGCGTCCTGCGTCGTAGCGAAACTGCGGCCAATCGCCGGCCGGCAGCGGAGCGGTCAGCAAGCCAATCACGGGAAGCAAGGCGAGCGGGTATCGACAGTTCATACGTAGTCCACAAGCAAGATCAAGACGGGCAGATCTCGTGTTGTCCCCAAGAGCGTTCACAGCCGCCCCGTCTGCTGCTGACGGCCGTCGATGGTATCCCGATTGTAGCCCCGATGCAGATGCCCAACCTACGAGGTTGATTCGTACCGGCGGCAGGCAGACTGGCCTGCCGCCGGAGGCTCGGGCGGCTGCTGACTACTGGAAGGCCGCGGGCACGGGCGGCAGGTCCTGGGTCAGTACGGGCGGCATCTGGCGGCCGGCTTGAGCCGGGTCGAAGGGCTGGAAGCCCAGTTTCAACGCGGGCGAGTCGGGTTTGAGGCGGAAATCGTCCTGCTTCACGTCGACGAAGCCGGGATCGGCGATCAGCGAGTGCTGGTCCTGGCTCCGCTGCTGCTGCCACTGCTCGAACGTCAGTCCGCCGGGGAACGTGATCGGCTTGCCGGCTGCCTGGAAGTACAGGTTGTAGTCCATACGGAAGTTGTTGTCCTTCCAGTTCGAGCCCAGCAAGGGACTGTCGTTGTCCCAGTAGACGATGTTCCGCTCGAACCAGAACGAGAGGTGCTCTTCCGTGCGCGTCCGCTGCAGCTGGTGCTCGCCGCCGAATGCCAGGATATTGTTCTCGATCCGATTCTCCTTGCCGTAATGCTGGTGGAATCCGCCGCGCGAGCAGCGGTAGACGAGGTTGTTCTTCATCACGATGCCGGTCGAGCCTTCGTCGGTGTACAGCCCCCAGCCGCCGTAATCGAACGAGACGACGTCGTGGAAGTGGTTGTCGTGAATGACCGTGCCCGGGGAAATGCCCAGCGTGTAAATGCAACCCATGTCGCTGAGCACGCCCTGGCCGATGTGATGGGCGTGATTGAAGCCGATGTCGTTGTGGTTGGCGCGGCTCTGGCCATAGCCCCAAACCCAGCCGACGGAGAACGCCGAGTAATAGAAATCGTAGACGTCGTTGTGCTCGACGACGTTGTACGGCGAATGGCCGATCCAGACGCCGATCCCGGCCGGATGCAGGCGGCCGCCGTGCGCGATGCGGCAGTTGCGGATCGTCTGGTGCGAGACCAGCGCCTCGTCATCGGCGGGCGGCGCGAGGGTGTCGCCCCATTCCGCGGGCAGGGCACTGCCGAGCTTGATGCCGCCGGCGCCCAGGTCGAACAACTCGCAGCCCTCGACCCGGTTCCGCTGGCAGCCGGGCCCGAACGCCAGGCCGTACTCGCCGGTGTGGCGGATCGCACAGTTCTCGAGGACCACCTCCCGGGTCGCCGTCGCTGCGACGGCGGCCCCCAGGTTGACTTCGGCCTGCGGGAACGCCTGCCCCTCGGGCGGCGTGGTCCAGTTCGAGTGGGCGAACGTCAGGCCGCGCAGCTGCACGTGCTGGACCCAGCGCCGCTGGCCGAGATCGCCGGCCAGCAGGACCAGGTACCGCAAGCGGGGCGCGACGACCGGCGTCTGCTGCGGGTCTTCGCCCGGTTTGGGCAGGTAGGTCAGACGCCCGCTCGGCCGGTCCAGGTACCATTCGCCGGGCTCCGTCAACGCCTCGCGGACGTTGATCGCCAGGTAGCGGTGGCCCTGAGGAAAGCCGGCCCACCAACTGGTCCCGGCCGTATGGCCGCTGACGGTGACCGTCTTGGCCTGCGGGTCGAGCGAGGCGATGCGGAACCGGGAAGCGGTCCAGGAGTGGAACGGCATGACCTCGACGTCGTTCAGGTTGGCCCAATTCGGATCGAGTTCCCCTGCGGAGTAGCTGAAGCGATTGAAGCCCTTGCCGCTGGCTTCCGGAGTCGCATCGCCGGTCTTGGCGATCTTGTAGTAGCCCTGCTTGGGCAACTGCGGCCGGAACCGCCGCTGGTCGCCGACGAACAGCTGGCAGAACTGCCATTGGCCGTCCTTGACCTCCGGCAGATCGACGTACCACCGCCCCGGCTGGTCGGTCTTCCAGCCCGTGATCGGCCGGCCGCCGGAGAAGATCGGCCGCTCGTCGCCGTACGCTTGGTACACAATCGGCGCCTGGGGCGTGCCCGAGTCGTCCGCCGCAAACGAGATCGACTTGTCCAGCCAATACGTGCCGCCGCGGATCGCGACGACGATCGGATGATTCCGATTCGGTTCGGCCTGTTTCAGCCGGCGGACCGCCTGCTGGGCGGCTTCCAAACTGGCCAGCGGGCCGTCGCTACCGTCAGCCTTGGGTTCTGACAACTTGCCGGTCCACTGGTTGTTCCCGTTGGTGGCCACGAAGAAATCCGGTTCGGCCGCCGCCGATACCGAGCATAGCAGCAACGCGCAGGCTGCCTGGAGGAACAACATGCGGGGCAGGGAAGCAGGGCGGGACGCCATCGTTGCAATCTCCTGTTGGTGAGGAAGGCTCAAGAATGCCGCAGGCGGTGTGCCGTAAACAGCAGCGCGCGGGTGATGTGGTAGGCCGTTTTCCAGGGAGTGGCTTTGTTCACGCGCAGCGGCTGGCCGTCCGGGGTGACCGTATCGTAACAGTCGCCGAATTGGTCGTCGATCATCCTGCGGCGAAAGAAGGCCCAGGTCTGGGTGAACCGGCGAAAGTACTGGGCGTTCTGCGGGGCCAGCCGGTCCGCGGTCAGCAGCCCGTTCAGGGCCTCGACCTGCACCCACCAAACCTTGTCGCTCCGCGTGGCCGCGCCGCTGGGCGGCCCTTCGTCGTAGAACCCGCCGTGGTCGTTGTCCCAGCCCCAGCGCAAGGCGTGGTCCACCGTCAGCAGCGCCTGCCGCCGCGTCGCCGCCGCGTCCTGTCCCGGCAGCAACTCGGCCGCCTCCTCCAGCAGGTACGCGATCTCCAGCTGGTGCCCAAACGAACTCCGCGCGTCATGCGGGGTGAAGTCCCGCGCGGCGAACATGTTCAAATGCCCGCCGGGCAGGATGATCTTGTCCCGCACGATCTGGAACACCTCTTGCAGCCGAGCCGTCAGCCGCGCGTCGTCCCAAACGCGGCGGAGCGCGGTCAGGGCTTCGAGCAGATGGATGTGCGCGTTCATCGACTTGGAGCCGACCTGGCCGATGACCGGCAGGCCGCGGCCGAGCGGTTCGGGCGGCACGTCCAGCGCCACCGGCTGGCCCGCGGCGGTCACGTGCTCGAAGTATCCGCCGTGCTGGCCGTCGTGCGCATGCTCGTCCAGCCAGCGGAACGCCGCTTGGGCCAGTTCCAGCGCGTCGCGATCGCCGCTCGCCTGGGCCACCGCCGCAGCCGCGTAGATGCCGAACGCATAGCTGTACAGCTGCTTCCAGGGCATCGCCTCGGGCAGCGGCTGGCCCGCGGCGTCCGTCCGGTCGAAGAACCCGCCATTTTGGGCGTCCCACATTTTGTCAGCCAAGAACCGCAAGCCGTGCCGGGCGTACGGCAGGTATGTGTCCCGCTGCCGAGGGTGGGCCAACGCGACCGCGGCCGCCACCCACGTCTGGCGGCCTTGATAGACCAGACATTTGGAGTCTGTCGGCCCGCGCGTCCAATCGCGCGCAAAGTTCTCGAAGAACCCACCGCGGTCGGTGTCCAGGCAGCGCGGATACCAGGCGGCCAGCACCCGGTCCCACATCACCTGTTCGATCTCGTCCGCCAGACGCTGACGGTCCGGTTGGGCCGACTCGTCGCCGCCAGCCGCCACAGCTGGTACAAGCCCGCTGCCAACGATCGCCGCCGCAGCGCCGCTCAACGCCTGCAACGCTCGGCGCCGCGTGATCCGCGTTGGTCCGCCATCCAGGCGCCCTCTCCCCATGCCGTCCGTCCGTCTCATTTCAGTTCGCCCTTGTCGTACAGTTCCCAGAACGCGGCCGGCGGCTTCTTGTCGTCCGCCGTGTCGTCAAACCGCGTGCCCAGCTCCTGCAGCGAACCCATCTGGCGGACCACGTCCAGGCCCGCCTTGATCTTGCTCGGCGTAAAAATCAGCCGCGTCAGCTGCAACGTTCCCAACGGTGTCAGATCGGTGACTTCTGCGCCGCCGATGTGCAGCCGTTGGAGCGAAGTGTTCGCCAGGGGACTCAAGTCAGCCACGCGCGTGTCCTGCAGGGTCAGGCTGACCAGCGGGACACGGGCCAGCGGCGCGAGATCGGCGACGGGGCACCCGGTCAGCCACAGCATCGTGAGAGGGCATTCCGCCAGAGGCGCAAGATCCTTGACGCTCGTCCCCAACAGGTTCAGCTCCGCCAACGGCGCCCCGCGCAGCGGCCCGAGATTCTCGACGCGGGTGCGGCTCAAGTACAGCTTCTGCAGCGGCATCCCGCGGAGCGCCGAGATGTCGGTCAGCCGCCGGTTGTCCTCCAGGTACAGCTCGCTCAACGGCAACCCCTGCAGCGGGCTCAGATCGGTGATATCGCACCCGGACAGGTCCAGGGCGCCGATCCGCTGGCGCGCCAAGGGGCTGATGTCCTTGACCTTGGGATCATTGATCGCCAGGGCCAGCAAATCCGCCGAGATCGGCTGCATTTGCGGTTCGCCGTCAAACCCCGGATTCTTCTCTTTCAAGGCGGCGGCCAGCTGGTCGGGGCTCGAGATCGGCTGGCCGGCGCTGCCCGCCGGGCTCGCCTTGGGTTCGCCGGCCTCGTCGCTGCCGGCAACCCTGCCGCCCGCCGCCGGGTCGGCCGGGGCCGCGGGCGCCGGCGAGCCCTCGACGGACGAAGTGTTCTCAGGCCGTGTTGAATCATCTTGTGCGACGGGCTCGCCACCCGAGCCGATCGGCGCCCCGGACGGCTGACCGCATCCGGCGCAGGCAACGATGACGAGCAGGAGGAGAGGCGACGCCAGCCGGACTGGCCGGCGGACAGGCGGACACGTGGAAAACAGGAGGCGCGAGTTGTTCAAGGCATCATCCTCAGGCATGATCAGGGTTGGCAACGCAGGCTCCCCGGGCCCGGTGTTGAAATTGGAAGACCGGCCCGCAATGCCTTGTCGGCGTGCTTGCACGCATTCACGGTTCATTGCGGTGCCTGGTCGCCTTCTTACGAGTCCCGATCCCGGGGGCCGGCGAGCGTCAAGGGGTGACGATTCGAAGAGCGTACCACTGTGGCCGGGCTCGGTCAATCAGCGGGCGCCGCAGCCGGGCGCTGCAGCCGCGGGCGCGCCGGCCCGAGTACCAAGGCGGGCCTCATTCGCCGATGATCTTGATCAGCACGCGTTTGGGACGGCGGCCATCGAACTCGCCGTAGAAGATCTGCTCCCAAGGGCCGAAATCCAGCTGGCCATCCGTGATCGCGACGACCACCTCGCGTCCCATGACCTGCCGCTTGTGGTGCGCGTCCCCGTTGTCCTCGCCCGTGCGGTTGTGCTGGTAGCGAGTCGGGGACGGATCGAACGGGGCCAGTTGTTCCAGCCACCGCTTGTAGTCCTCGTGCAGCCCGGGTTCGTCGTCGTTGATGAACACCGAAGCGGTTATGTGCATCGCGTTGATCAGGGCCAAGCCCTCACGGACGCCGCTCTTGGCCACCGCGGCTTCGACCTGCGGCGTGAGATTGACAAAGTCCATGCGGGCCGGGACGTTCAGGGTCAGGGTTTCGCGATAGGATTTCATGGGCCGGCTTTCGTCAAGGTGCTGGACGGGCGTTCTGGACCGGTGTACTGGACGGGATCAACGTACTTCTTCCGATGTTAGCATACCACGACTCGGCCGACGACCGGCGTTGAACTGGCTGCGGAGCTGATGCGGAGACGCACCAGGCGCGAACCTGTTTCGGCTAATCGACCTTGCATGTTGCCAGAGATCTGGCATTCGCGGAATGGCGGATTGCAAGACTGGATTGCAGGACCGTCGATTCGACAGGGGCACGTACCCACCTCACTTCAACGGCCAATCGCCCGTGCCAATGCAACTCAGGCGACTTCCGACTGCCGGACGGTTTGCCGTTCCGTCCGACAGGAATTGCCTCGCTTCGGCACACGCAATGCTCAAACGCGCCGGGATTGACGACGTCCAGTCTTGCCCCCGCGGTGCGTGGTTGGGCCGGTGCGGCCGGCCTGGCGACAATGCTCAGCGAGATTCAGAGGCGGATTGAGGAATTGCAAGGCGAGTGGGCAACGCCGGAACCCATCGTTGATCGAGCGGCTGGCTAGGGCTCGGGTTTCCTGCCCTTTCCAAGTGACCAAACCCTAACATGAACCACAAGCAACTTTCTCCGCAAGCCCGTGACCGGGCGCAAGAGCCGCGCAACGACGGCCCCATCGAACGCTGGGATGGCCGCGCCCGCATCACGGGTCCTTGCGGAGATACCATGAGTATCCCGCCGTACGCGAGCCGCGCCGCTGCCCGGGTCTTTGTCGTCGTCGCCGCGCAGATCCTCGAACCGGAACTGCAGCCCTGGGGGCGGAAGGAGACGCCATGAGACACGATTCCGGTCACGCAGCTCGGTCCGCTTTCCGCCAGCAGAGCCATCCGGGCTGCTTTGCCTGCGGCCCGGCCAACGGTCATGGTTTGGGGCTCGAATTCCACCTGCGCGAGGGAGGTATCGTGGAAGCATCCTTCGCTTGCCGCGGCGCCTTCGAGGGTTACCCGGCCACGTTGCACGGGGGCATCATCTGCACACTGCTGGACGGGGCGATGACCAACTGCCTGTTTGCGCACGGACATGCCGCCGTGACGGCCGAGCTGAAGGTCCGCTTTCGGCACCCGGTGGTCACGGAACGGCCGGCCTGCGTCCGGGCCTGGATCGCTTCGTCCCTGAGACCGCTGCATGAATTGGCGGCGGAATTGCTGCAGGACGAACGAGTCGTGGCGACCGCCAAGGGGAAATTCCTGGAGAAATCGACACGGGGCATCTTCGCTTCCAAGCGATGAGGATTCAAGCGACTGCCAGATGCGTGAGGGGCCAGTCTTGGTCACGCACGAGCACGTTTCCGATCCTGAATTGCGTTTGGCGGGCGAATTAGACGAATCGGACCGGGCAACCGGGCACGCCGCGCGCCTGGCCTCCCTGATCCTGGGCCAGTTGCGCGCCCACGCTCCGTTCACGTTGTTCGGCACGCTGACGGGGATCACCATCCTGGTGACGCCGGTCTCCGCCCACGCGCCGGCGTGGCTCTCCCAGCGTTTGTTCTGGGGGACGCACCCCGATCGTGGTCACCGTCAAGGACTTCTGCGGCAAACACAACCTCCTCGAAGATCGCCATCGTCGGCCACACACGCTCCAGCCTTGTTTCCCCGGAGGCACAATCAGCCGCCGAGCAACCCCAGTGCATCGAAGAAGATGCCGCAACAAACGGGGAAGCGAAGGAATACGGCAACAGCAACCGCCACCATCGTCACGACGGTCAACCGCGTTCGCAAGGTGCAACGGAAGCGTGCTGGTCGAGCGGAGCCATGACCCGCGCTTGATTCGAGCCTGCAGGCGGCTTGTTCGCGACGCCAGGCGTCAAGGCTCAATGTGGATCTCGACCCAGACGATCTGCTGAGCTGCCGCGGCGTCCGTCTGGCGGATCCGGAATTCGTTGCAGCCGTCCTGCAGAGCGTCCAGGGGACAGGCGAAGCGGACGGCGCGGACGGTGCCTCCACCGAATCCTCGCAACTCGGCCACGTTCTCTGCCGCGTGCAACGCCCGACCGTTGAGCTGTGCCTCAAACTGTGCCGCGGCGACGCCCTCGCGTTGGGCCAGGCCCGCGATGGCCCAGGCTGTCCCCGACTGCGGCTTCGGCCCGACGTGCACGCGGAAGTCCCCACCGGCCCGGGCGTCGACGGGCAACTGGGCGCCGTTGGGAAAGCCTGCCGGCACCGTGTCGCGGTAGCACACCGGATGCCGGCGCGGGGCGGCAAGCACGCTTTGTCGAGACAGCCCGTCATGCACGAGCTGCGTGTAATCGTCGGCGGTCACGGGGCGCGTCTCGCTGTCCATCCAGTTGAACAGGTACAGGCTGTCGGCGCCGCGGTGATAGGCCGAGGCGGCGAAACCGCGCAGCGAGGCCAAGTCGTTGGCGACCGCTTCGCCTCCCGGCCACGGACGCGCGTTATGCTCGATCCCCGGAGCGACCGTGACTCGATCCGCCGCCGCGCCCAACCGCTCCCGCCACACTTCGACGGGGATGTCGAAATCGGACGACGACCAGAACGGACAAGGCACGATCAGGTCCACCAAGCCCTCGCGTGCCCACCGCTCGGCATCCATCCCCAGGCCGGCGGACGCGTCCGGGTGGGCAGGACAGCGCACGCCGAGCCGGATGGGATGGCCGCGTTTTCCCGACCAGTCGGCGGTCAGCGCCCTGACGGCGCGGAGGAAGTCGGTCAGGATCGGCCCTTCCTCTTGTTCGCGTCCGGGAGTCAAGTGATACCCGAACCGCATCCAGTCGAGTTCCAGCCCGTCGGGGTCGTAACGTTCGAGCAGTTCTCGGACGAGGGCCAGCTGGTGCTCACGGACCTCGGCGTGCGCGTAATTCATGGCTCGGTTCGTCCACGGGCTCGCCGAACCGTGGGGAACGCGCCAGAACTCCGGGTGCGCTCGCCAGAACGACGAGTGCATGAAGTTGCCGGGCTCATCGACGCTGTGGACGTCGTTCATCCGCATCGACAGCCACGGCGAAAGGCCCTGCTCGCGGCAACGGCGAATCCAGACTTCGTAAGCGTCCAGGCCGGCCGCGAACAGCCGCTGGGCGTTCTGCGGCCACAGCCCCGTCGGCTGCTGGCCTTCGACGGGATCCCAGATCGCGTCCCGCGACCGACTGCGGAAACTGGCGCGCATCGCGTTGGGGCACAGGAACAGGTGCGTAACCGCCGAGCCTGCGTACTGGTCGACGAACGCGTTCAGTCCCGGCAATGTCATATCCGTGGGCTGGCGCGAGCCGAAGAAATGGCTGTTGTCCTCGTTGATCGCCAGCATGTTGCGCAGCGCCGCCTGCGGCCGCTGGCCGGCCTCGTCAAGATTCTGGGCCGGCTCTGCGGCCGCAGCACTCGCGACGACGCAAGCGGCCGCAGCCGCGAGGAGGGACGGCATTCTCGTCATGGGTTGCTCCTTGGACCACGGACATCGAATCACGTCGCGTTCTTGGTGGGCACCCGTTCCCAGGCGTCGGGCTGGTTCAGCATCGCCCCGAGCAGCGGCAAGCCGGTCTCCAGCGCCCGGCGCAGGTCGACATCCAATTCACCGGCCACCTGGTTCAGCACGGGCGGGTTCGGGGTGGCGAAACCGTCGGCGGCGGTCAAGTACACCACGGGCGGACGGGTCATCCATTCGACAAAGTGCTCGGCCACACGAGGCGTCAACTCGGCGTCCGCCTGGACGAACGGGCCATCGGCGACGAACACGATCTGGCAGGGTTTCATCTGGCGGCCCCACAGCCGATCGCAGCCCCGCTGCAGGACACCCGACAGCCGATGCCGGAGGAAGCTGACCTGGTCGTCGAACGGGACACCGACGTAGGGGCTCAAATTGCCGGCGTCGGACCGCAGCAGCGGCAGGGCCTCGCCGCGGAGGTCGATTCCCGCGACGTACCACCGCAGATGGGACGTCTCGATCAAGACGGTCAATAGCACCGGTTGTTTGTCGGTCATCTACTTGCCTGCCGAGGTCGTCGTGGGAGGGGAGGTGGCTTGCGCGAGCCGCTGCAGCAGTTGGCTGCCCTGCGACGTGAATTGTTCCAGGTCCAGCGGCGCGGAGCCGGCGCTCGGCGGTTGGTCGCGCAGCCCTTGAGCCAGTTGCTGGGCCTGCTGGACGTATTGGCGAACGTCCGCCAGCAACCGCTCGTGCGCGACGATTTCCTCGTACCGGTTGGCCGCCTGGTGCAGGACCTCGATCAATTCGTCCGGGTCCCAGGGTTTGGTAATGTAGCGATACAAGCCGACGTTGTTGATCGCATCGACGACCGCGCGGATATCGGCGTAACCGGTGAACACGATCCGGATCGCTTCGGGATGC